>OHAI01000724.1_pt1 | contig 26165 bp, 17 predicted proteins | sample 1577091 | NCBI WGS metagenome assembly OHAI01 (sample SAMEA3541548, study PRJEB24748) | human gut metagenome | biome: human gut; feature: human-associated habitat; material: faeces | place: China | collected 2012
CAACGTAATGCATATCAATAGTTTAGAGAAATATTTTTAAAACGTCATAATAACATTATGATTTTTACACGAATATTAAAATTATGATATAATTTCCGGCCATATAGTGCTACGATATAGTTGCAAACAAAACTAGAATCAGAAAGGACGGTTAAAAATATGAGAAGATTTAATGGCTATATGCACGGCATCGATATCGGAGGCTGGCTGTCACAATGCGATTACAGTAAGGAACATCTTGATAATTTTATTACAGAGGAGGACATCAAGCGTATAAAGGGCTGGGGCTGCGACCACGTTAGAGTGCCTGTGGATTATAATATCTTTCAGGACGAAAACGGCTTTATAGAGAGCGGCTTCGACTATGTTCAGAAGTGTATCGATTGGTGCGGAAATAACGGTATCAATATGATACTTGACCTTCATAAGACAATGGGCTTTTTCTTTGACAAGGCTCAGGCTGAAAGCGGATTCTTTGATAACGCTGAGCTTCAGCAGAAATTCTATGACCTTTGGGAAGAGTTTGCAAAGCGTTTCAGCAAATATTCTGACAGGGTCTCTTTTGAACTTCTCAATGAGGTAACTGACCCTAAGTTCAGCAAAAAGTGGAATGCTATCGTTGAAAATGCCATAAAGCTTATTAGAAAATATAGTGCTGACATAAATATTATTGTGGGCAGCTACTGGAACAACTCTATTGATTCAATGAAAGACCTTGATAAGCCTTATGACGAGCATATAGTTTATACTTTCCATTGCTATGACCCATTTCTTTTCACTCATCAGGCTGCCTATTGGGTAGATGAGATGCCGAGAGATTTCAGGATCGATTATCCGGGAAGCGTCCCAAAATACAGAAGTGAGATAAAGCGTCTTGGTCTTGAATATATGCAGACATACGAGGAGGTCAAGACAGAGAAGTTTACGCCTGATTATTTTATGGGAAGATTTGCTGAGGCTGTAAGGGTCGCAGAGGAAAGAAATGTTCCTATGTATTGTGGCGAATACGGTGTTATAAATCTTGCATCTGCTGAAAATACTCTTAACTGGTACAAGGATATAAGCAGTGCCTTTGAGAAATGTTCTATCGGAAGAGCGGCTTGGTCATACAAGGGTGTTGACTATGGCTTTATTGACGGACATCTTGACAGCGTTCTTGATGAACTGGTAAAGTATCTTTAATAGATCATTTCTTAATATAACTCCATTTTTGGACAAGCTCGGTCACGTTTGCCGAGCTTGTTTTTTTATGCTTAGTTTCATAAATTGATGTTTGCTCATAAAATTCTATTTACGATAATTATTTGATATAAATAATTAAATATTGATATAATAGTTTTAAAACAAAGAGTATAATATAAACATAATAATTCATAGTCACTTTCTTATAATAACTTCCGAATAAACAGACCTGCTTGAATATCAAGTGGGTCTGTTTTCATATATTTATATTCTTTCATAAATTTGATATTAAACACTTTTATGATATTTATGTTACGTTTTTGATATAAACAAAACGTTTACATGGTTATAATATATACAGAAACAACAAAATAAATTGCTTTTAGCGAAAAATTTTATTGAAAAATAGGAGGAAAAGGTTATGATGATCAAAAAATTTGTAGCAGGTCTTTCAGCAGCGGTTCTCGCAGCAACAATGATGTCAGTTTCTGTTTCGGCAGCAAAGCTTGGCGATGTTGTTCACCCGTCAGAGGAGGACTCAAAAATGAATGACTCATATTACTCTATCGGAGCAATGGGCTTTTATATGGGTCAGGACTGGACCTGGAATCAGGGCGACTGGGTAGGCATTGATGATGCTGGCAAGATAACTGTTGAATATAAGATAAGCAAAGTTATCACCGACAAGACAATGTCAGGCAAGGGAACTCTTGGAGATATGGGCGTTATGGTGGCTAATCTTCCTGATGGTGTTTATCCTGTGGACGTTAAGATATCTGACGCAAAGTTCGTTGCCGAGGACGGCACAACAACGGTTTTTGATTCGCTTAATTCTATCACTTCATTGGACGAGGACCCAGAGGGCGGAATAAGAATACATATCAGACCAACTGACGAGGTCGATGAGGAAACAGGCGAGGTAACAAAGAAAGCTTGCCCTGAGGTCGCAGGCTGGGAGAAGGAAGGCGCTTTCAACGGCGGCACACTTTCAATGACGCTTGATTTCGGTGTTGCAGCTGCCGAGGGCGGAGAGTCAAAAACAGATACTTCAAAGGCAGATTCAAAGTCTGATACTTCAAGCTCAAAGTCTGATACATCAAAGAAAGACGTTTCTTCATCTAAGGCAGATACAAGCAAGACTTCTGCAGCAGCGGCTACATCTTCAAAAGCATCTGACGATACATCTAAGGCAGCAGAAACAGGTGTTGTTGTTGGCGGAGCACTTGCAGTTATCGCTCTTGCAGGCACAGCAGTGATCGTTGCAAAGAGAAGAAAGTAATATTCGGAGGTATGGCTATGAATAATGCAAAAAGAGTTTTGACATTTGCCCTTGCGGTTTGCTCGCTTTCAGCATTTGCATCTTGCGGAAGTTCAAGCGATTCATCAAGCAAGGTAGTTGACAAAAAGCTTAAGGAAGATCAGCAGCAGATAGTTCAAAGACTTGCTGATGATATGAAAGATGTGAGAGATCTCAAGAGCAACGAAATAAAGTGGTTTTCACATTGGGATATCAACCCTACTGAGGCAGAGGACAAGGAGATAGGCGCTGACCTTGCTTTGTTCAAGACAAAGTATAATGGTAAGATAAACTGGGTGCAGACCACTTGGGAAACTAAGTTTGACGATCTTGCGGCACTTGTAATGTCAAATGATTCACCTGATTTCATCGGTGCTGATGATATGGACGTTTTCCCTAAGGGTGCTATAAAGTCAATGATAGAGCCTATCGACGATTATATCGATCTTTCAAAGCCTCTTTGGACAGACATAAAGGGTGCGACAGATCAGTTTATGCTTGGCGACAAGCATTATGTGAGCGTTATCAGAACAGACCCTGCATATGTTTTTGTATACAACAAGCAGACAATGGAAGATAACGGCTATGATGATCCTGCTGAGCTTTTCAAAGAAGGCAAGTGGAACTGGGATACATTCACAGAAATGTGTCTTGATTTTACTGACGCTGAAAGCGATAAATACGCACTTGACGGCTGGTATTATGAAAAGGCTTTGCAGCAGTCTTCAGGTGTGCCGCTCATCGGTATCACAGACGGCAAGCTTGTAAACAATATTTCTGACCCTATGATAGCAAAGGCTCAGAATATGATGTATGAGCTGCAGAAGAACAATGTTGTTTATCCAAAACACGAGAATAACTGGAAACTCAGAGGCGACGCAGAGGGAAGCGGAATGGCAACAGGTCTGACGCTTTTCTATCCTATCGGACTTTGGGCACTTGAGAATGCTCCGTCAACAACTGTAAACTATGGCGATGTATCAAAGGGAGAGGTAATGTTCGTTCCTGTTCCTTGCTCAGCTGATAGCGATAAACAGTATATCCCTTCAAGAGTACACGGCTTTAGCATTGTAAGAAACGCTCAAAATCCTGAGGGCGTGGCAGCTTTCCTTGAATGCTGCCGTTATGCAGAGCTTGACGAGGCTGCACATCAGATAACCCTTGATCAGTACAAGGACGATTACGGCTGGACAGATGAGATGCTTGAAATGAGAGAAACTATCTATGATCTGTCTGCACAGAACCCTGTATTTGACTTTGAACAGGGCGTATCTGCCGACCTTAACTCTATTTGCGATACTGCAATAAGAGGAACAATGAATCCGCAGGAGTCAAAGAGCTGGTCACAGGTCGTTCAGGAAAATGAAAAGGCTATAGATTATCTTATCGACGAGGCTATGACTTCAATGAAAGAGGCTAAATAATATCTAATTATCAGAAAAAAAGGGCGGCAGGGTGATTTGCCGTCCTTTTTCTATAAATATGAAGCTTTACTTGTGTCTGTAAATATGATATAATAAGCTAAAAAGCAGGGGGTGAAAGCTATGGAAATAAACAGAGAATTGTCTAAGCGGCAGTTTATGCAAAAGGAAAATGACTATCATCATTCACCATATGAAACGGAACTGGAATTTTATTCTGCGGTGCGGGCGGGCGATCTTGAAACGGTCAAACGTTTGTATACGCCGCTGGATACAAACGGAAAGGGCAGGCTCAGCAAAGACGACCTTAGAAACGTCAAGTATCATCTTGTCATAACCATAGCTATGCTGTGCAGGTTTTGCATCGAGGGTGGACTTGACCCGGAAACTGCATATACCATAAGCGATATATACATTAATAAATGTGATGAGTGCCGCAATGAAGAAAGCGTTATGGCTGTACACAAGGAAGTCATCGTTTATTATACAAAGCAAATGAAAAAGGCTGCGTCACAGAACGTTTACTCAAAGCATATCCTTATGTGCTTTGACTGCATTTTCGATAATATTTACAAGGGCGTGACCGTGAATCAGATAGCAGATGAACTGAACATAACGCCACAGTATCTTTCAAAGCTTTTCAGGGAGGAAGTTGGCGTAAAGATCTCTGATTTCATTATGTCAAAAAGGATACAAGCGGCTGAAAATATGCTGAGATATTCTGAATATAGTCCGCTTGATATAGCCAATTATCTTGCTTTCAGCTCGCACAGCCATTTTATTGCCTGCTTTAAGAAACAGACGGGATTTACGCCGAAACAGTATAGAGATCAGTTTTTCCGTGCAAACTGGAACAAGCATAGCACAAGCAGATCGAAAATTTAAGTTGATGTTAATAATCTGATATTTGCATTACTTTTCTGATATAAATATCACATTTGTTGATTTATAATACTTATAGAAGATAAAATTCTGATATTTATTCGGAGGTAATGAAAAATGAAAAAAGTTTTGGCTATGTCGATTCTCACAATGATAGTTATGTCTATGGGTGGCTGCGGTGCTTCATCTGACAGCAGTTCTTCGCAAGATGTCAGCAGCAAGGCGGAAACGGAAAGCAATTCTCCATACACGGTTGAGGCAGATTTCAGCAAGGGTGCGTCAAATGATTTTTCCATTTCAGCAGGCTGGTCAAATGGTGATCCGTTCAACTGTTCGTGGAGCGAAGATAACGTGACTTTCAATGACGGAAAAATGCAGCTTATCATTGACAGTATGGGCGATTCCGAAGCGTATAGAGGCGGCGAGTATCGTTCAAAGGAAAACTATGGCTATGGACTTTATGAGGTATCGATGAAAGCCATAAAGAACGACGGCGTTGTATCATCATTCTTTACATACACAGGTCCGTCGGAGGATAATCCTTGGGACGAAATAGATGTTGAAGTCCTTGGCAAGGACACAACAAAGGTGCAGTTCAATTACTACACCAATGGTGTTGGCAAGCACGAATACATGTATGATCTTGGTTTTGACGCTTCTGAGGATTTTCACACTTACGCATTTGAGTGGAAAGAGGACGGCATAACTTGGTATGTTGACGGAAAGGAAGCATACAAGGCAACGGAAAATCTGCCTGTTACGCCTGGTAAAATAATGATGAATGCGTGGAACGGCATTGGCGTTGACAGCTGGCTGAAAGCCTTTGACGGCACAGTTCCGCTGACAGCGGAATATGAGTGGGCAAGGTTTACGGCAGAAAAGTAAAGTGATCCGCATATTATGCTTGCTTTTATGTTTTGATTTTTTTCGTTAATGATATTGATATTTGAACCGACCCCATTTGCTAGGTCAAAAAGTCTAGCGAATGGGGTCGGTTTATTTTACAAACATAAACTCATATATTCACTCTTCTCAGAGCCTGACTATTTATGATTTCATGAGTATATTTCTGCATGGGGGTGTTTTTTTGCTATAATTTTCATTTATATTCTCACTTCTCAACTTCTCGGTTATACGCCTCAGCCCCCTCGACATACAGCGTTCTCATTTCTTCAAACGAGTCGCTTGGGGATAGGATAACGCCGTCTTTGCCGAACTTATTGAAATAGTATTTGACTTGGATAGGCGGGGAGATGAACTCGTTGACAGCGTTGGGCTTGGGCTTTTCATTGCCTTTCAGTATGGGGCGCTGATAGAGTATTTTGCCGAACATTTCAACGCCTTTTTCGGTGAGGTACACTTTGGAGATATCGCTCTCATCACTGCCAAAACGTGGGTCGCTGAGTAGGTGCTTCACGGACTTGACGTGACCCTCTTTCAGCCGTTCGTATTCGGTGACGGAGGAGTATTCCTTTTGGCTGAGCTTTTCTGCGATGCTTAGTCCGCTCAATCTGCTTATGCGATAGCTGTCGGCTTTGAACTCTTTGCCTGCGCTTTTTTCGTCGGACAGGCAGACAAGATAATTATACATCTTATATTCGTCGCTGACGATACGGTAGGGGATAAGCCTTATGAGGCGCTTTTCACGGCTGTACATATTAGAATATGCGTAAATGAAGCTGTAATATCTGCTGCCGTTTTGTTTGATGACTTCATTTATTTTTATGATATTGTCGGCGAAAAGGAGCCTTTCACGTTCGCAATCTGACAGCAGGGCATAGTCCTCATACACGGCTTTCAGAAATCTTCTTAGGGTCGAGCTGTACACTTTGTTTTCATAATAAAGGTCATCACTGCTCAGTGTATCGTAAAGGTCACGGCATATGCTGAGCCTTACTCGCACTGCATTTTCGGTCTTGGTCTTTTCGTATTTTGCAGAGAGCTTTGAGATAAGATAGCTTTTTATTATCTCCTTGTTTTTATCATCAAGGCCGTCATCGATCTCCTCGATCTGCCATTTTACAAATGCGTTCAGAAGTGGGATGCCAATATATTTATAGTTATCGTCACTTTTGTATTTTAATGATGCGATATATGCTGAATCAAATATACTTGTGAGAAATGAGGACATTGATACGCTGCCGTTAGGGGAAAGGCTTGTTTCAAATATGGACTTGTCCTTGATAATGACGGAATATGCAGAGGGTGAGAGGGGTATGGATTGCACCTCTGCGATATATGGTACGCCGCCCTCACGCTTGGGCAGAAATGTGCTTGTGGGTATGAGCATTTTTATCACCTCTTGTATCCATTATATCACAAATATACTTTTTGTCAATATCATAGAAAATTATTTTGCTGAAAGTGTGATATAAATGCCGTAAAAACGTGATAAATGTGCAAAAACATAGACAAAAAAGTTTTTGAAAATTACACTTTTATTGACGATGATAAGGTGGTATAATGTATACAGAACAAAGGACAGGAGGTGATAAAAATGGGAAAGACGATCCTTACGGCTATCATTGTAGCTGTACTTGACTGCGCTATCGCAGCTGTCAAGGAGATTGGGGAATGAGATGAAATAACAACAGACGGGAGGTGATGAAAATGCTTTATGTAAAACAGCCACTTTCTATTGACATTTGTGTCTGAAAATGGTATAATATATATGTTAAAGCGTCGATAAAATAAGTTTGGTGTTTTATTACAAAATATCATTGATTATTTTGTCAACTTTGACCTACTATACTGGTGCGAATTTGCACTAGTCTAAAACTGTTTGAATGCTGTGGCGTCGGTGTAGGACTACTACACTGGTGCGAATTTGCACTAGTCTAAAACGAAGAGCGTTATGTCGTATCGTTCACCACGGCTACTACACTGGTGCGAATTTGCACTAGTCTAAAACCCTCCTGTTTGTGTTTCTTTAATCTCCTTGCTACTACACTGGTGCGAATTTGCACTAGTCTAAAACATGAATTGTGCCAGCATCATCGACATGGTCCTACTACACTGGTGCGAATTTGCACTAGTCTAAAACCACGTCAGCGTCCCCAAATCAACGCTGTTCACTACTACACTGGTGCAAATTTGCACTAACTGGCAAAGTTTAACATCAAAACCAACAAATAAAAAAATCCCTTAACGCTCAATGCGCTAAGGGATAACTAATATAAGGAGTGATATTTATGGCAAAAAAGAATAAAATGAAGCCTAGAGAGCTGCGTGAGGCTCAGAAAAAAGCCAGACAGCTCAAAGCGGCTGAGATAAATAATAACGCTGTTCCTGCGATCGCTGCCATGCCTGCTGTAGAGGTCATTGCACCTGCGGCAGAGAAGAAAAAATCCTCCGTCAAGGCGGCAGGAATGAAGTCTATTCTTGTCAGCGAAAATAAAATGTACATAACCTCTTTCGGCAAGGGCAATTCTGCTGTGCTTGAATATGAGGTGGATAATAATGACTACAACAAAACTCAGCTTTCATCAAAGGACAACAGTAATATCGAGCTTGGTAATGTAAACGAAGTAAACATCACTTTTTCAAGCAGACGTGGCTTTGAGAGCGGTGTGGAGATAAACACTTCAAACCCTACTCACAGAAGCGGTGAAAGCTCGTCTGTAAGAGGGGATATGCTGGGGCTTAAATCGGAGCTTGAAAAGCGCTTTTTCGGCAAGACTTTTGATGATAATATACATATCCAGCTTATTTACAACATTCTGGATATCGAAAAGATACTTGCAGTGTATGTGACGAATATCGTTTATGCACTGAACAATATGCTTGGTGTAAAGGGTTCTGAAAGTTATGATGATTTTATGGGGTATCTTTCTGCCCAAAATACTTATTATATTTTTACTCACCCTGACAAAAGTAATCTTTCCGATAAGGTAAAGGGTAATATCAAGAAAAGCCTTAGCAAGTTTAATGACCTGCTGAAAACTAAGCGTCTTGGCTATTTTGGTCTTGAAGAGCCTAAGACGAAAGATAAAAGAGTTTCGGAGGCATACAAAAAGCGTGTTTATCATATGCTTGCAATTGTGGGGCAGATAAGGCAGAGTGTTTTCCATGATAAGTCAAATGAGCTTGATGAGTACCTTTACAGCTTTATTGACATTATTGATTCCGAATACAGAGACACTCTTGACTATCTTGTAGATGAGAGATTTGATTCTATAAATAAGGGCTTTATCCAGGGTAACAAGGTCAATATCAGCTTGCTTATTGATATGATGAAAGGCTATGAGGCTGATGATATCATACGCCTTTATTACGATTTCATTGTGCTTAAATCTCAGAAAAATCTCGGTTTTTCTATCAAAAAGCTTCGTGAGAAAATGCTGGACGAATACGGCTTCAGATTTAAGGACAAGCAATATGACTCTGTGCGCTCAAAGATGTACAAGCTTATGGATTTTCTGCTTTTCTGCAACTACTACAGAAATGACGTTGTCGCAGGCGAAGCTCTTGTGCGCAAACTGCGTTTTTCAATGACCGATGATGAAAAAGAGGGGATATATGCTGATGAAGCGGCAAAGCTTTGGGGCAAATTCAGGAATGATTTTGAAAATATCGCCGACCACATGAACGGTGACGTTATCAAGGAGCTTGGCAAGGCTGACATGGATTTTGATGAGAAAATTCTTGACAGTGAAAAGAAGAATGCGTCTGACCTTTTGTATTTCTCCAAAATGATATATATGCTTACATATTTTCTTGACGGCAAGGAGATAAACGATCTTCTTACAACGCTTATCAGCAAGTTTGATAACATCAAGGAGTTTTTGAAGATAATGAAAAGCTCTGCTGTTGATGTTGAGTGTGAGCTTACGGCTGGCTACAAGCTGTTCAATGACAGCCAGAGGATAACCAACGAGCTTTTTATCGTAAAGAACATTGCTTCCATGAGAAAGCCTGCGGCTTCAGCGAAGCTTACGATGTTCCGTGACGCACTGACTATACTCGGTATAGACGACAATATCACGGACGATAGGATAAGCGAGATTTTAAAACTTAAAGAAAAAGGCAAGGGCATACATGGTCTGAGAAATTTTATAACAAACAATGTTATCGAGTCCTCTCGGTTTGTATACCTTATCAAGTATGCGAACGCTCAGAAGATAAGAGAAGTGGCTGAGAATGAGAAAGTTGTCATGTTTGTTCTTGGGGGTATCCCTGACACGCAGATAGAGCGTTATTACAAGAGCTGTGTTGAAGTTCCTGACATGAACAGTTCTTTGGAAGCAAAGCGCAGTGAGCTTGCGAGAATGATAAAGAACATCAGCTTTGATGATTTCAAAAATGTGAAACAGCAGGCAAAGGGCAGAGAAAACGTGGCTAAGGAGAGGGCAAAGGCTGTTATCGGACTTTATCTTACGGTCATGTATCTGCTGGTGAAAAATCTTGTGAATGTCAATGCAAGGTATGTTATTGCGATACACTGCCTTGAACGTGATTTTGGGCTGTATAAGGAGATAATTCCTGAGTTGGCTTCAAAGAACTTGAAAAATGACTACAGGATACTTTCACAGACGCTTTGTGAACTTTGTGATAATGGTGATGAGTCGCCGAATTTGTTCTTGAAAAAGAACAAGCGGCTGCGCAAGTGCGTTGAAGTTGATATCAATAATGCAGACAGCAGCATGACAAGAAAATACCGCAACTGTATTGCTCATCTTACTGTAGTTCGTGAACTGAAAGAATACATAGGAGATATTCGTACAGTGGATTCTTACTTCTCCATTTACCATTATGTTATGCAGCGCTGTATCACGAAAAGGGAAAATGACACAAAGCAAGAAGAGAAAATAAAGTATGAGGACGATCTTTTAAAAAATCACGGCTATACAAGAGATTTTGTAAAGGCGCTCAACTCACCGTTCGGATACAACATTCCGAGGTTTAAAAATCTTTCTATCAAGCAGTTGTTTGACAGAAATGAATATCTTACTGAAAAGTAGTGTGGTGTAGATACCGCCGCTCTCTGGGGGACAGGAAGCGGCGGTGATATTCATTCTTGTAAAAGACGTGGTGGATATTCTGTTTGATCTGTTTTTTGGAAAGAAGAAGTAGGACAAGTGATAATCAGAGCGCTGTATGCAATGTGGTGCGGATATCTACAAACGCTTAGCAGCATAAAGCTGATGAAGCTCCTTAAAAAATTGAATATTGAGCAATTTGAGGGACTTTTTACCCGTGATTAGGAAACATAGGTGATGTGATAAAAAATGGCCTTACCGATGTGGTAAGGTCCTTTTTTTGTGGCTAAATGAAAAATCCCAAGGTCGGGTTGTCCGGTAAGCCAACTATAGAGGCTCTGTCAAGAAAACAATTAAAACGTTCGCAAGATGTTTCCGGCAATAGGGTGCAATCATGGCAAGCCGCATAATTTAGGTTTTTGTAGCCTTGTTTTGTTGATGATATACATAGCGGATCACCGCTGCACCAGCTTGCATGCTCAAGCATACTATCCAAAATGTTTTCAAAAACATCTTTATCGTCGGCTATGCTTATGAGTCCGCCAAGGCTGCTGTCGCTGTCAGGTGATGAAACATAGATCAATACTCCGCACATTTTTACATTATCGTTCTTTTCATCTATCTCGCTATATATCTTTTCCTTTATGGAAGCGGTGCTGTATCCGCAGATATTGGATATCTCACGAATAAACAAGTGGGCAAAAGTATGGAGCATGACGTAGGTTTCAGAGAAAGCGTTAAAAACAAAATTATTGCTTTCCATTGCGCTTTTCATTTTTTTATAGCGTGAAGAATGAGCCTTTCTCCAATGGGCGACCTTGTCTTTGTTAAATTCGATGAAAATTCCTTCGCCGGTTAATTCGACCGCCGGCAGCCATTTCTTTGGATATTGTGAAATTGGAACGATATTGCTTTCATTACGGATTATTCTTGTAAATCCCGTAAAAGCCAGAGTAACGGTCAGCCTGTCGACCACTGTAAGCCTATTAAAATACTCCTGATATTTTTGCGGAATAGCAGAGGGATATGATGAGAAATTACCCTCGTTATCATTGTCGCCTTTAGACAAGATCGCATACTCGTCTTCATATACAGATAATTCGGTGCGTTCACGCTTTTGTTCCATAGATATTTTTACAGCGTTCCATGAGCGTATTATTTCATCATCACTTAGTTCAGGATCGTTAAGCTTATTGCGCATTACTGATGCTAGTTTGCTTTCGTCAAGTGCGCTCAGTATTTCATAATCCTTTTGTATGGCGTTTACCACTTTCTTGCTCCATGGCGGTATAAGCAGTGCCGATTTTGTTAACGGGAAATAAACGCCTGAGCCTGAACGCAATCTTACACGCATTTTATCATGGCAGCCATATGACGCTTTTGCCAGAGGGTCTTTAAAATGTGGGTGTTTACAAGTGCATTGAAAATCTGATAGTGCATTTTCGGAAAATACTTGCACCATACTTCTGGAAGCACCGCATTCGGTACATTCAAGTCGCAGGCTGTCAATATCGGTTCGATTATTGATGTTAGTCATTTTTATTCTTGGCGATTTTACCCCAGACAGGCAGGGTTTACCATTATGTACCCACCAATCGTAAGGGAAATCGTCCATGTGACCATGCGGACAAACGACAACAAATCTTGACGCATTGAGGGTGCTTTTGCACTTAGGACATTTGTGACGCTCTTTTATATCTAGTTCCCGAAAATCATAGATGTTGCCGCCGTTAGAACAATGAAGTTTTTCTGGAAATATGTAGGAGGGAATATCTTTGCTTTGTGAAAAGCTATTGGTACTTTGAGTTGTTCGTGGCATGAGAAAGTATTCTGCGCCTGTTATTACAGAAAGATTTTCATTGAATATTTTTCGATTTTCTACCTCACCAGCGTCATTAGGGGAATAGTCCCAATCGTCTGTAGAAGCGATAACAACAGTATCGTTCTTAAAGTCAACTATAGCGCCAACACCATATGTAGTGATAAGCTGAGTTTTTCTTATATCTCCAACGGAGATCTTTTTGTCTGAATATGTTGATATGCCATTGTTTTCGTCTTTGACTTTTTTTCTGAAATTTGGTTTAGGCATTTAATTGCCCCCTATCTTTTGGTAAAATAAATATTTGCGTTTGGCTCAACATTTCGTACAGAATTAAGTATGGTAGGAATATCTGAGCCGTTTTGATTATCTGCGCTTCTGAACAAAGCAATATCTTCATTATGATAATCGGTAAAAACTAATTTATTTGGAAGCCGCTCTGTCAGAGTGACCCAACAATCAAGGTAATAATCGAGCCATTCTTCTGCATAATCTCTTATTCTAGGCTCGATACTTTCGACACGTTCAAGCATGGTTCGTTTTATCTGCTCTATATCTTTATCATCCCTGACAAATTTACGAGCACCTTCATTTGGATTATATTTTGGAATAGTATGGCGTATAATTGTCATCATAGCACAGTGCAGGGCTTTTTCTATAGCACGAGGAGAGTATGATGTGACGCTTGTTGCTTCGACATACTTATAAAAGGTGCGGTGATAATAATTATACTGTTCATAGTAAGATTTATCTCTGGAACGCATATTATTATAAAGCGATATGACAAGACCAGGTTTAGTTCTTCTCACACGGCTTGTTGCTTGTATGTATTCAGAGTTTGATTTGGGCTGACCATACACGCACATTATGCCCAGTCGGTCGATATCTATTCCCACTGAAAGCATATTTGAAGCCATTACATAATCATAACAATCTGGATCGGTGTATTTGTGAGATAGCCTTTCCAGCACAGTTTGTATCTCTTTCGCAGAGTTTCGGCTAGTAAGTTCGTCGTTCTTTTTATACGAAGGTATATGGGCATCTTTTCCGTCTACCTTTAATCCAACGCTTTCAGCTTCCTTTTTGAATTTATATGATGCAAGATATTTTATCTCAGCTGAGATACGGTCAGAAATAATTATCGAATTAGAGCCGAGTTCTTTGAGCGTATTGAAATAACCTATTTGCGTATAAATTAGGTCAACAACGTCTGGCGGCAGACCTTTAAGCTTGTAAATATGTTTTAAAAAGGTGAGCAATGCAAATATTTTTATCAGTAATTCTGAAGTGCCTGAGCCGATAGAGCAAAGACCGACGTAAGTTCTTGCAGGCCTTTTGTCCTGATCTGCTTCAATTGCAAAAAAAGAATCAGTGTGACTTAATCCGTTAGGTGGGAACTGCGTCATTTTCCTGTTGTAGAGTATTCTGATCTGATCGTCTGCATTTTTTACAGTGGCAGTAGACGCTATTATCTTAGACGTTTTTCCATAATGTTTGCAGATATCTTCTATAGCCATTTCATATAGACCTGCTATTGAGCCAAGCGGTCCTGATATAAGGTGAAGCTCATCTTGTATGATAAGTTCAGGTGGTTTGCAGCCGTTTGCTCCAAGAAGATTTCCTGATTTCTCTTCCCATGTTAGTCTGGCGAATTTATCCACTGTGCTAAGAATGAACGTTGGCGCTATTTTGTATATGTCATCATCTACAACATATATAGGCAAATGATCGTGAAATTCACAATCATGATTATTGCAGCAGGATATGTTCATGGTATTATCGACGATATTGTAACCATTGACATTTATCTCTGCACCGCACCATGGACATTTTGTTATCTGCATAGGGTTAGCTTCATATATTGTTGCAGCGGCATTTCCACGAATTTTCTTTAGCGTTTCAGAAGCGTCTTTTATATGGTTAGGGGTCATTCCTGAGCCTATCCACAAACCGATAGATATCTCATTGCCTGGTATCTTATATTTCTTTCGTATATGTTCGCAGGCGCAAATAAGCGCAGTTGCTCTTTCAAATTGCTGGAGAGTAAGCAACCGCAGGGTGTATCTCATTATTATAGTTACGCCGTTTATATCCTGCGTTGCGCCATTGATCCTGCGAAAGAATATTGCAAATGCTGATAATCCCAAATAAGCTTCTGTTTTACCGCCGCCTGTTGGAAACCATAAAAGATCTACGTTGTCTCGATCAGGAGACTTGTCATCAACGATATCGGGTATTATCTGGAGTATATATGCCATTTGGAAAGGATACCAACTGACAGTGTCGGCAGAGCAGTGTTTGGTTTTTATACGCTGAATAAGCATTGCTTCATTCATATACAAAAAGGAATCCCAAGCGTTATCATTATTTCTCAGCACAGCTACGCCCTTATAAAGCCTTGAAACGCATTTTTCTATATTCTTAAATGAATTTTCAGTTGCATTTGGAAATCTGGATATCAATTCGTTGTTGCTTTTTAGACTTGTATACCATTTTTCATATTGTTTGATAAAAGCCTCAAGTTGGTTGCAGGCTGTGTCCCTATCTGCGTTTTCCCAATATTTCATGAACAAATATTTTGAATTATTTAGCAGTTTAGGCATCATTTGAAGCATTCTATATTGAGGAATGAACTCGCTCCTTACTTCATATATCATTTCTCCATTTTGAGAATATGCGGAAGAACAGCCATGACCATAAGAGTAATTTTTTACAGAGTCATAGAGCATATCGTTTTTTTCTTCTTCCAAAGACTTGTGAGTGTTTCTTCTGTATAAAGGCATAAACCCTGTTTGACTTTCTATGGATAGCTGACACTGAAATAAAGCTTTTGTATTGCTTGCCTGAAATTCGTTTCCCACTTTGTTTTTGTTTATTACGGACACTGTGAGCAGTTCACTGTTATCATCGTTTATTTTTCTTACATGGAGGAACATGGTTATATCAGTGTTTCCTTTATTGGAAATGATTGTGTTGCATATATGCTCAGGTACTTTGACTCTAGTTGTAAAGCGTCTTGCTTCTCTTGAATAATAGTGTCGCTTTACTTCTTTGTCATTATTTGCTATAGCTTTTTCAGAATGATTATAAACGGCATAATTAAATGAAATACTGATCTCATCATTTGACGCGCAAACGAAAGAGATACCCATTGTGGATGGTTTGAATACGCTGAAACTCTGGCTCTTTTCGTCATTTTCCAATTCATCCTCAAATATTTCTTCTTCAGAGATGCTTTCATCAATATTTTCGGAATTTTTGCTTGTTGGCTGAGCATAGAGTATTCCTAGTGAATAACGGCTCAAGGGATCTTCCATTTCCAGTATTTTGTTTTCGTCTATCGGACCTATAAAGTCTTTTTTAAGATGATCTGTAATATCATCTATAACATTATAAAATTCAGAATAGAAAGTCATTTCATCACTTCTTTTCAAATATAAGTCTAGCAAGTCCGGTTATCTGTATTCCAAAGCAGATCTTGGACTTTTGATATTCTATGGGAACATTTGTATTAAATTGTTTTAATATTTCTGTTGTGATTCCGCTGACATATAAGTTTTCCAATTCTTTGGAAAGATTGTATTTGTAGTCAGTGGATCTTACTCCTATGTCGATCTCAGCAATCATTTCCTTAGAAAGGCTTCCAATGCAGCGACCTTTGTGGTATATCTCATAACGCCCTGTAACAGGAGAACGTTTTGCTGAGAGTTCATCATAAAGCTTCACGTTTTCTATAATATACTGCTGTAGATCAAGTATGGAATCAAAATTACCTGATACGAATGAAGTAACGTCAATATCTCCTGTAAGACCAACAGCGATACATTTACAATATCTGTTGAGCGTTTTATAAATGTTATGAAGTCCTGTTTCAATCACACGTCCAGACATAATTCGCATAAAATATCTTGTTGTTTTCCTCATTGTCTCAAATTGCATTTTAGGACGTGTAAGTGCAACATACTGTATTCTTGCTTCTTCGGCGCCTTTTGAAGATGTGTCAATGGCTGATTCAATAAGAATTACTTTATCAAACTCGCTGCCTTTTGCTCTATATATCGTTGAAACGGTAAGCATAGGTGGTTTGTCATAAAAATCGTTGGGTATATTATTTGAAACCGTAAGCGCAGTGGTCAGCTTGGACACATTTATTATGGTGTCATCCTTTGTGTTGGTCAATTTGCAAAGGTGTTTCCATAATATCTCAGAATCGATATCACAAGAACATCTGAATTTGAATCTTTCTATGAAATCGCTTTTGCTGATATTTTCAAAGCAATGATCCCAGAAAACGTCGGCTATCCATCTTGGAAGAGAAGCCGTATTGTTGACGCCTCTGTTTAAATTATGCGGTATACCTTTTTTGCATAAAAGGCTGCTTATATATTCAGCTTCACCATTATTGCGGCAAAGTATCGCAGTGGAAACTGTGGGCGCATGATCAAGCGTTTTTATGTACGTTTCGATCTTTGTTTTGCCTAAGTATTTTAAAGACACGTTTTTTGCGTATTCATTCTGCTTGACAAAGCTGTCATTTAACAACACTTGACGCATTTTGGCCGCTTCTTTGGCAAGTTCGACTGTCTGTCTGCGGTTTACAGTTATCTCATATCGACGTATATCCTTGGGAAACAGTGCTTCAGCTCTCTTATAAAATTCCACAGAATCAATAGTTGCATCTTTATCAGCCTCATAATCATATATCGACTGACAGCGGTCTCCGGCGAGCAGATATCCGCATTTTAAATTGCTAAGTATTTTTAATACCATTTCAGCACGTTCATTTACAAGGTCTTGTATCTCGTCAACCACAAAGTAGCTGATATCTTCAAAATCTTCTTTTGATATGTATTTGTTAAACAGCTTTATACGTTCGTTATAGTCATATTTATCAAAGTTTTCTTTGATAACGCCTTGTTCTTTCATTTCCATAAGAAAATATGTTACATATGAATCAAATATCAAAATACATATATTTTTAGCGGCAGGCGGAATTATATCATCGGCAATAGCTTGTTCAAGTTTAGTTTCAATAACCTTTTTTGCCGAACGGGTATAGCAAAGTATATATATATCTTCGGCAGGGCAGAGGTCGTTTTTTAGAATATACATAAGTCTTTGGATTATCGTATACGTTTTTCCTGTTCCAGGTCCAGAATTTAAAATGATGTGAGTTTCCAATGGTGCGTTTATTATACAGCTTGGCTCGGCTATCTCGGTATATTTGCTGATAGATTCTTTTATTTCTTTGACAGAATTTTCTCGTGGTGCTATGAATTTCTTGGGACTTTCTTTAAGCTTTGCAACATTTCTGTCTATTTTAACTGATATAATATCGTCTTTCTTTACGATACCAAGCTTTTTCATAAATTCTTGCAGACTTTCTATATCCTCAGTTTGTTCCTCAGGTATGGGTGTACGTTGGATATGTAGTGGTTTGCATCCGCCAAAACCTTTACACTTTGTATATTCACACCTGTTTACCCATTCAAGCTTGCCATTTACCATGACAGGTCCAAATGACATTTCGCCGCTTTTAGCATATGAACAGGTCTGATTGCCCTCCATTATTTTTCTCTGAGCATCGTTAAGTGGGATATTTTCAGTCCCAATGTAGCGATTTCTTATATCAGTAAGGCGCTTTACTCCCGTTATTTTTTTCGTATATTCTCTGTCTTTTGTTATGTCAAGATCTCTTCTGATATATACATTTGAAGTGATGTTTATATTAGACTCTGTCATGATACTATCCCTCGATATCCTTTAGGTCATAATAAAACCTTATCTTATTTATCTCGCTTTTTACCTGATAATCTGTTCCCATATCTTTATTCTTGATAACGACCCTTGCTATCTGATCTTTGCCTATTTCAACTGACATATCAAAGTTCTCGTTGACATATCCTTTAGCGTTGGCGAGAATAGTAGCATAACGTGTTTTGCCTGTAGAATCGGTGAAGATGAAATGGGCGTCATAAGAGTCGGTGGTCAAAGAGAAAGACAAGTTTTCTACTTTATCTCCCACTTTATTTTCATCTTTTTTCAGTACAGGATACTTTTCATTGTCGCTAAGTAATATGCAGATATCATCGCCAAGTCTGAAATCGCACTCTGCCGCTGAGGTTATTGCAGCGCCTTTGGCAACTATCCATTGATATCTGTTGTTCTCGTCATCGAATATTATTTTTTCTTCGCCAAACATGGAAAGGATAATATCTGCAAAAGGTCGCAGATTGCTCGAGCCTCCTGCGAGTATGACCGCATCAATATTATCAGCACTAACGTTAGCTATTTTCATGACATTTCCGATAGCGTCAAAAATATTATCAGTAATAAGTGGAGTTATGATATTGGAGAATGTATCATAATCAATGTCAACAGGTCTTGAGCCTTCGCCCAAAGTCATGGTATAATCGTCATACTCGGTAAATTCTATCTTCATACGTTCGACTTCGTTCATGAGCTTATCTTTTTTGGGGGAATCAAGCTCATCAAATTCAACACCAGGATAAATTTTAGGCAGCAATCTTAAAGCAAGCTCCTTGTCGATATCATCGCCGCCGAACTTTATGCCGTAAACAGCGTCTTCGTATACTTTTTTGTCCTTGAGATTTAATATGCTCAGGTCAAGCGTACCTCCGCCAAAGTCGATCACCATGACCTTTGAAAAGGCTTTGATATCATTTATTTTAGAGATATAGGCAGCTGATGACTCACTCACAAACCCTTTTACCTTTATGCCAATGCACTTGGCAGCCTCAAGCAATTCTGTTCTTGCTCTTGCTGAAAAATCAACAGGTATTGAAAATACAGCTTCATCAAAGTCAGGTCTTATAGCGTTAACAGTTTCTTTTACATAATTCAAAAACAGAACAGCAAGCTTTTGACCTGTATATCTTACTCCGTTTACAACTATCTCTTCGTCAGTTCACAGCAGTGATTTGAATGAAGTTACTATCTTGTAGTCATCTGCATATTCGTTTATTTTTTCTTTGACCTCACGTCCAAATTTAAAATCATTATCTTTGTTTCTGGATATTGCTATGCAAGAACGGAATGGGGTGATGTCTTTTCCGTCTGTTCCATAGCCGGTGCCGATAGCTCCATTGCCATGCTCATAATTATACAAATATACCGATGTGTTGGTTGTTCCAAAATCGATTCCAAAATAAGATCCGTTTTCCATTATTTCCCTCCCCTAAAATCTATGCCGTTTCTTTCAAGCGCACGGAAAGTCTTTTTTATTATTGCCTGCAACGATTCGTAGTTTTCTTCGCTGACGTCAGAAAATTCATATTCAAGCCAATCTTCATACAGAAAGGCAAATGCCTTTTTCAGCTCCGAGCGCACCTTTTCAGCTTCAAGTGAAGATTCACGGCTGTTGATAGTATAGGCTTCGTTAAGCTTTTGGTCGAGATCTGATTTTTTGTTTTCAAGGTCAGTGATCTGGATCTTTAGCTCTTTGTTGTTCTCTTTTTCAGCAATCAGCGATTGATTTGCTGATTGCAGTTGTGATCTTGTTTCAGCTAACTGTTGTTTTAGCTCTTCTGTTTGGCGCTTTAGCACCACGTTTTCAGCACTCAGCACACGGCTCTTGCTTATCTCACCCTGAACTGACTCAAAAGCTTTGTTGACAGGCTTTAGCATATCTGCAAAGGCGGAAATAAGAGAATCTTTCTCATTTGACATATCTCTGCGTATGCGGTTATAAAGTTTCTTTGCCATTACCTCGGCAACGTTATCCTGTTTGTTCTCCGCCTTATCTGATGTGGTAATGTTATTCATAGCTGGAAGCGCTTTTGCATTTTCAGACTCAGATATCTTATTGTCATTTGTTGTTTTGACAGCCTCAATGCTTTGCGTCTTTTCCTCTTGTGGCAAAGATTTTTGAGAAGAGCTGTCTGGCGCAATTGGCTTTGCTGTTGAAACTGGAGCTTGTTTATCCTCCTGCGGTGAATGTTCGCTGTTTTGGCTTGTAATATTCTCTTTTACCTGTGGCTTTTCACTTTTTTCAGTTGTATTGAAACCGTATTTTACAGCCCAATCTGCAATCAAAGCCTTTATTCTGTTACTCTCTAATTCAGGATAAATATTATTTGTGATTTTCCATATGTTTTCTATTTGGAATTTATCGGTTTTTGAATAATCAAGCAAGTATATTTTGCCATCAGTGTTATTTACAAGTTTCATCATTTGTGCTTTGTTTTTTAGAGATCTCAATGCAAATGATGCGACAAATGCAACAATGAAAGGCAGCTTATTAGAGTCAAGCGCTTTGTCTGTATAATTTTTTGTTATTGCAATAACGGCGTACACAAATTTCTTGACGTAAAATTGTGACCTGCTAGGATCTTTAATTGTAGATATAAGAGCCTTTAAAATCTCGTCGATCAATTCGATTGGTGCTTTTCGGATGATAGTTATACTTTCAAAGTACATTTTTGCAACATCTGCTGAAAATCGTGAGAGCTGAAACGCAACATCAGAAACGTCACTGCCTTTGCAGTAAGTGAGTTCAATCAGCAGATTTGACACTCTTTTTGTTTTCTCTACACTTAGTTGCGATTTGTTATTTTTGTATTCAGTACAGAGAACGTCCAACTCATCTTTTATTTTTGTAGCATTATCCATTTAACAATCCTCACTTGCTAATAATTTTGACCACATCATCGTCCAACTGACAATAATCTTTTATTTCATTTGTGATAGTTTGCAATTCTGCGGTGTTGTCAATATTCATGACTTGCAGATCATTTGACAGCCTATTGTAACCATACACAGGAACGGCTTTACGATAAAACACGTTTTGGTCACGCAGCTGTATACCTTGACTTGCGATACGAGCCATTTTGAAAGGCTCATGATTTATTGCAAATTCACAGACCTTCTTAAGTGCGTCAGAGTAGTCATATGCTTCTGTGGTTTTGCCGTTAATGTCAAGAACAATATGACCATTTGCGGTCGGTATGCTTTCCTGCGGCACAGGACTTTCGGCTGCTGTCAAAGGTGTTTTCTGCGTAAGCAGACTATCTGGCTTGTTATCCACAGTATCGTTTTCGCTGTCGGTAAGCACATAATAGCCGTCTTCTATTTCTTTCAGCTTCGGACATTCTGACATCAAGCTTTCTATGGTATCCTCTGAAATATCAACGATACCCTTATTGGCAAGAAGCGTTTTTATTTCATAAGTACCAAATCCATCTTCATACTGAGGTTTGTCACAATTTTCTTTCATCAGTTCTAAAATCGTGTCGGTGCTTATATTGCTCTCGCTGTTTTCAGCTTTGTCCTCGGATGGCTCATCATCAAGCATAACAGGGGAGTTATCTTTTACTTTGTCTGTACTTTTCTGCACAACATTTTCATTTGTTGCTGTTACGATCTTTGTTTCACTGGCAGTTTTTCCTTGAGAAAGTTGTTCTGGATTCAGCACATAATATCCTTTTCCTGCAGGTTTAAAAGTTTTATCTAACATCAGAAGCCTTGACAGTTCAAAAAGGTCCACATTTTTATCGTAATATTTTTTTAGAATATCACGAAAGCTTTTGGTGTTTATACCATTTCTATGATTTTTGTATTCTGCTATATCTGTAGCATCACTGGATAGTATTTCTATGACCGCATCTTTTAATACGAATTTTTTTGTTGTATCGGGAACAAATTCGATAAAGTCGGATGTATCTGTTTCGTTGCCATTTGTGCCAGAAATATCGTTACCATTTTGTATATTGTCATTTCCCATTGGTATATCAATGGGGTTTTCAGCTGATGTTTGTTCTGATGCTGTAAAAACTTCTGCTTGCTCATGATTTGATGAAATGCCGTTCTCAACTGTTACATCACCTGTTTTATCGTTAGTAATGTACTCTATTACCATACGATCATAAGATATAGAGCATATATCCATTAAGCATTTTATGTGCCTGATAATATCAGCGGCAGACAAATTTCCCTCTGCATAGAAATCATATGATACTTCAAGAGCCCTGCGTAGCTCGTGTTTATGATTTTTATCTGCAAAGTCTATACTATTGCCATATAACGACCTGCCAATCAAATTATTAAGCTGTTTCGTATAATTACTATTTGTGTGGAGAAGGATCAAATATTTTTTATATAAATCGAGCCAGCTTCCTGCAGAAAATGACTGCTTATTGATCCTGAAAGCACAAGGCTTACAATAAGTACAACTATTTGGATCATTAAAGTCCACTGTTTTTACGCTATATTTTCCTGTGTATTCAGACAACTTTGTATCTTTATTTTCAATTGAAGATTTTAAGTTTTCAACAGTTATATCTGCAAATTTAGCAAACATTTTTAAAGCTATATTAAAATTATTATGCCGTCTATCGTTGGCATCAATATATTCTTCTCTTACGATAAGTGATTCTATCATCACTTTAGCATTTTCAGCCGAAGAAGTGCCAAGCAGTTTTTTTCTATCGCCAAAAAGCGTTTGATAAAGTTTTTCAATGCTGTGAATGTCTGAGATGTATTGCCTTGCGGTCAATTCAGAAACTTTACTGTCGGTCATGAGCCACGTCAAAAATTCCTGTTCAGTGAAAACAGAGGATTCTTTGACAGCTTCATTTTTCGATATATCCGATGTTTTGGTGGTATTATCTGAAACTATAACTGAATCAGATAATTCATTTTCCTGCACATCAGCCACAGCATTAGTGTCTGTCAGTTCTGAATATGCGAATTTATCGATCACTTCATAGCAAGATATAAAAAAGTCGCTATATGCACGAAATTTTTTTCGTCTCTCACGAATTTCACTCTGTATCCTGATGTATTCATCATCTATATCGAGAGATTCGTTGTATTCTTTCTGTATTTGCTTTAAGATATCACCGATGTCGGTTTTAAGATCATATTTGACTTTCAGAAGTTTGTCTCTTGTATATGGGGTATATGCAGCTTGTGGGCATTCAATTATATTATTTTTGTTGAGATCGGTCAAAAGGCTGTAAAGCTTTTGATATAAGCGTGCCTTGTTCAGACAGATAACAAGTTCGTTAAAGTCAACTGTACTAGAATAGATAAACTTTATATATTCGTTTTTTTCTTGAGCGTGACCATTTGCAATATTCTGAATATATTTCAAAATGCTGTTCTCAACCTCTTGTTCGTTACGGACAATATGTTCTGCCGTAATTTTTACAATAAGTATTGGTCTTTCGGGATCATACTCTGTTTTGATTACTTCAACAATAAAATTATATTTTTGGCTGTCTATTGCCGGTGCATAAAGTGAAGCATACCCTTTCGGTAGTAGACCTAGTTCTTTTGCGGTATTGGTTGTTATTACGACAGCATTAGGATCATGTGGATTATCTAATTGATGTTTCATAACAAGCTTTTGTGATAGCATTAGATCTTTGTGATTAATGGCACGATTGTTATATTGTGTACCGACGATTTCTATAATAGCTTCTGGTTGTATCTCCATATTATTCATCTTTATTTACCTTTCAATGAAAAATGTTACAGTAACAAGATTACAAGGATATTTTGCCACATTCTTAACAAAAAATCAATATATTTCACTTTTTTTCTACTCTACTTTTAACAAAATTTATCTATTGTTTTTATATATGACGATTATTTTTATAGGACTTGCTTTCCACGGTTTTCTGTAAACAAAATAAATGACCCATTGTATCAACAGGCCATTTATTTTGTTTATATACTATTCTTCGAGCCAAACAATATCCTGCGGCCCTACTTCAACATCATTTTCTTTGCAAAGTATAGCTATGCCATGGCTGTCCCATTTGGCATTGCACATAATCCCGAATGAGCCGCTTTCCATGAATAGGATCTCAGTAACAGCGACCAATTCAAATACATCATCAGGAATTTTGTCAACGTTGGCATATGCACAAATATCATAGCTGTTTTCCTGCATATATTCCTTGAGCTTCTCCAAAGTGACCTTCGAAATTTCATCGGATTGTGTCATTAATTTTTGGTAAGCATTTTGCTGTGATATATTTGGCTTTTCATTTTCATATGCAGAAACTATGATCTTGATATCAATATCTTTTCCCCATAGATTCAGATGTTCTGTTTTGGTCCACTCACCATTATAGGTCAATTCGCCAAAAATTATATCGTTCATTATGAAACCTCCTTGGTATCCGCAATTTCATTCTGTGAATTCTTTATTTGAGAAATTCCGCCGTTATGCCGTACATTTCCATGTACTTCGGTCGGCACTTTATCCATGGTCTTGCAATCTGATCTTTCATGCCATGTGTACTTGTTCTCTTTCATCCATGCCTTGACTTCTTCCTTTGTGCAGCCACGCTGTTGTGCGAGTTTTTCACAAGCCTGATCAAAATTTCCGCCTTTGCCATAACGGTTATCTGTGAAATTATCTATCTCTACAGTACCCTTTGATATTTCAGAAAAATCAGGTTCTCCGTCTATGAACGTTATACCGTCAATGCCATATTTATCAAGTATCTCTTTCCATGTTAATTGTTCAGGATTTGTTTTTTGGTTGCCAGGGATATCATCAAGATTTGGAAACCATTTGGAATTTCCTCTTTCACCTTCCCAGTGTCCACCGTGTTCATCAATAGGACAGCCTAAAATTTTGTCGGTGTCGTCAACGTCCGCTGTGTTAGGATCGTCAGTTTCATCAAGCAGGCTTTCTATATCTATTGCATCATCGTGCCATTGCGGACCGTCTGACGCTTCCATATCAGAGTCGGGATAGAACGGAGTATTGCTAAGTTCATTCCCTCTGAGTATTGGCGAATCCATTTTCTCTGGAGGTTCAGAGTCTTCAAAAAACGGCTCATCAGACAAGTGCGGCATGTCAGAAGTTTCTATTTCAGAGTATGGTGAATTTTCTGTTTCATATTTCGATATGCCACCTAATATGGGAGAAACCATATCATCAGGCGGCTCAGAATCCTCAAAAAACGGCTTGTCAGCTTCTTTGGGCTTGCTGGTTTCCATTCTATCGAATTTATCAAGTGCTTCTATGTTCATCAGAATGCTCTCTCCTTTAGATATTTAACTCTAAGAGTTTCGATTATCGGTTCTTTTGGATAGATCTTATGCTCTATTCTGCATACATAATATATTACAGTATACATTTCTTCATTGCTAAAGCCCTCAAATTCGCTTTGCAGGTTATCTCGCATAATAGCGTTAAGCTGTGAAAATCTATCCCAGCCTATTTCATTCGTGCCATTAAATACGTCTGAGAGGTCATAGTTTTTCTTTATCAATTCGGCAACAGCCCATTCATATGCCAAATTGCGTCTGTTCCAATTAAGCAGTATTTCCTTTTTCGACTTTGCGGATATATTTGACCTCATTACTCTGTATTTAAGCTCTGCTTGGTCTATCTGAGAAGTATCACGTTTGATAAGAATATGAAGCAGAGCATCAATTTCATTTTTCTTTTTGGTCATTGTCGGCAGGTCGGCCTTTTGCTTACTGCGGCTGAAATAATATGGCTCATACTAATCCTGTATAATAAAACTTGACACATACAAAACAATCGAAGTATAATAAAAACAAAGGAGTGTGTCATCAATGGGAACAGGAAAACAATATGA
>OHAI01000732.1_pt1 | contig 26085 bp, 19 predicted proteins | sample 1577091 | NCBI WGS metagenome assembly OHAI01 (sample SAMEA3541548, study PRJEB24748) | human gut metagenome | biome: human gut; feature: human-associated habitat; material: faeces | place: China | collected 2012
TTATTGATTGTGGCGATGACCCAATAGTACTCATTAACCCAGTAGTGCTTGAAACAAGCGGTTCACAGACAGGACAGGAAGGCTGTCTTAGTGTTCCAAACAAAGTAGGTATTGTCAAAAGAGCAAATTATGCAAAAGTAAAAGCATTGAATGAAAATATGGAAGAAATCGTGGTAGAAGGCGAAGAACTTCTTGCCAGGGCGATCCAGCATGAAGTTGATCATCTGGATGGAACACTATATGTATCAAAAGTAGAAGGGGAGCTTCTTAATGTTACCGAAGAGCAGGAATAAGGTACATTGGAAACAGCGGGAAAGGAGAGAGAACCTATGAGAATTTTATTTATGGGAACACCGGATTTTGCTGTGGAGACATTAGAGACACTGATCCATAGCGAACATGAAGTGATTGGTGTTGTAACACAACCGGATAAGCCCAAGGGCAGAGGCGGTAAAGTACAGTTTTCTCCGGTAAAAGAAGCTGCGATCGAGGCAGGAATCCCTGTTTTTCAGCCAAACCGTGTCAGAGATGGTGCATTTATTGAACAGCTTAGAAGCATTTTACCAGACGTGATCGTCGTAGTTGCTTTCGGTCAGATTTTGACAAAAGAAATTCTGGAGCTTCCAAGATATGGCTGTCTGAATGTACATGCCTCTCTTTTACCAAAGCTTCGTGGAGCTGCTCCGATCCAATGGTCTGTCATTGATGGAGATAAAGAAAGCGGTGTGACGATCCAGCAGATGGATGAAGGGCTGGATACCGGAGACATTCTTTTAGTGGAAAAATACACATTGGATCCGAAAGAAACAGGTGGAAGTCTTTTTGATAAGCTTGCCAAGCTCGGTGGACCGATGATCCTTAAAGTCTTACAAATGGCAGAGGAAGGCTCGTTACAGCCGCAAAAGCAGGATGATGCACAGCATACCTATGCAAAACGTCTTTCTAAGGCAACCGGACAGATGGATTTTACAAAGCCTGCAAACGAGTTGGAACGACTGATTCGCGGATTGAATCCATGGCCGAGTGCATTTTGCTTTTTAAATGATAAGATGTTAAAGATATGGGAGGCAGATGTGATAGAAGATACGGTATCATCTGATCAGGATACAGAAGCCGGAATGATCGTAGACGTTGCAAAAGATTCTTTTGATGTTAAGACAAAGGACGGACTTTTAAGAGTGTATGAGGTGCAATTAGAAGGCAAAAAAAGGATGCGCTGTGATGCATTTTTAAGAGGATTTTCATTAGAAAAAGGGCAGCAGTTAAAAAGCAGCAGAGAATAAAGTTTGAAAAAGAGGTGAACTTTACATGACACAAAAAAAAGAAGCGTTCTATTCGGTTCGAAAGATTGCTTTGGATCTTTTGATCGAAATTATGGAAAAAGAAGCATTTTGTGACAAATGTCTGCATCAGGCATTAGACACATATGACTTAGAACAACGCGACAAAGGCTTTTTGATGCGTCTTGTAGAGGGAACGGTAGAACGCTGTATAGAATTAGATTATGTGATTGATCAGTTTTCAAAAGTCAAAGTCAAAAAGATGAAACCTGTGATCCGTAACATTTTAAGAATGGCATGCTACCAGATCTTTTATATGGATCAGATCCCGGATTCCGCAGCCTGTAATGAGGCAGTAAAATTGACAATCAAAAGAAAGATGCACAATCTGAAAGGCTTTATCAATGGTGTATTGCGAACGATCATCCGGCAAAAAGACAGGATCGTTTATCCGAAAGAAGGAACAAAAGAATATCTGCATATCCGTTATTCGATGCCGGAATGGATCGTAGTATTGTTTATAGAACAATATGGAATTAATGAAACAGAACAGATCTTACAAAGTTTTTTAACAGAGAAAAAAGCATTGGCAGTTCGACTGACGACAAGCCGTTATTCAAAAGAAGAGATCATTCAGACCTTGTTGCAGGATCACGTGACGGTAAAAGAAGCCTCTTTTGCAAAAGAAGCCGTGCTTTTACAGGATTATAAGGATATGACAAAGCTTGCAGCGTTTCAAAAAGGAATGTTTCAGGTGCAGGATGAAAGTTCTATGCTTGTCGGTATGATATCGGGTATTAAAAAAAGCGATACCGTGATTGATATCTGTGCTGCTCCGGGTGGCAAAACATTACATGCAGCCGATCTGTTAGCAGGAAGCGGACAGGTGCTTAGTGCAGACCTGACAAAAGAAAAGACAGATCTGATACAGCAAAACTGCCAAAGGCTTGGCTATCAAAATGTTTCCGTTTTTCAAAATGATGCATTGGTATACAAAGAGGAATGGAAAGAAAAGGCAGATGTTTTGATCGCAGATCTTCCATGCTCCGGTCTTGGTGTGATCGGAAAGAAATGCGATATCAAATATAAGACAAAACCCGAAGATATTAAGGTACTTGCATCGCTTCAGAAAGAAATTTTAAAAAATGCCGTATCTTATGTCAAACCGGGTGGAAGACTTCTTTTTAGTACCTGTACGATCGCACAGGAAGAAAATGAAAAAAATGTTGCATGGATACAGGAAAATCTTCCGCTTAGGCTTGTATCAATAGAAGAAGATCTTCCTGAAAAATTGCAACAAAAGACAGGAGAAAAAGGATATTTACAGGTTTTACCTACGATGGCACAAACCGATGGCTTCTTTATTTCTTGCTTTGAAAAAACAATCTGACAAAAGCTTAAAAATGACACAGGATGGTGATAGATTGGACGAAAAGATAGACATTAAAAGTCTGAATTTTGAAGAGATGAAAGCGTTTGTACAAAGTATCGGTGTACAGGCCTTTCGCAGTAAACAGCTTTATCAGTGGATCCATCAAAGACTGGTAACATCTTTTGATGAAATGACAAATCTGTCAAAGGATCTGCGTAAAAAATTAGAAGAGACATGTACGATCCATAGTGCAAAAATCGTACAAAGACAGACTTCGAGTGACGGTACCAACAAGTTCCTGATGGAACTTTCAGATGGAAACTTTGTGGAAAGCGTTTTAATGAAATATAAGCATGGAAACAGCGTATGCATTTCAACACAAGTTGGTTGTCGTATGGGCTGCCGCTTTTGTGCGTCTACGGTAGGCGGTCTGATAAGAAGTTTAAAAACCTCGGAAATGTTAGATCAGATCTATGAGATCCAGCGGACAACAGGAGAACGTGTTTCGAATGTTATCTTGATGGGAATAGGAGAACCGCTTGATAATTATGATAATGTCGTTCGTTTTATACGTATGTTGTCAGATGAGCATGGTCTAAATATCAGCCAGAGAAATATCACATTATCGACCTGTGGTCTGGTTGACCGGTTAAAAGACTTGGTAAAAGAAGATTTAACGATCACGGTAGCAATCTCACTTCATGCACCGAATGATACATTGCGACGTGAAATGATGCCGATCGCAAATAAATATTCGATACAGGAAATCATGGATGCCTGCCGTTATTATATTGATAAGACGAAAAGAAGAATTACATTTGAGTATAGTATGGTCGAGGGAAAAAATGATTCGAAAGAGAATGCGATCGAATTGGCAAATCTTTTAAAGGGGATGAATTGTCATGTGAATCTGATTCCGTTAAATCCGGTAGAGGGAAGAATGGGACAGCGTTCTAAGCGCAATAATATTGAAGAATTCAAATTTACCCTTGAAAAATATCACACAAATGTTACTATTAGAAGAGAGATGGGCAGAGATATTGATGCTGCCTGCGGACAATTACGAAATAAGAACAAAGGAGGGAAACTACATGAAAGCAGTTGCAAAGACTGATGTTGGAAAGAAGAGAAGTATGAATCAGGACTTCTTCTACTGTAATGAAAACAATGTCGGTAGTTTCCATAACCTGTTGATCGTAGCAGATGGAATGGGGGGGCATAAAGCAGGAGATCAGGCATCTAAGCTTTGTGTAAAAAGTATAGTAGAGACGATTGAACAGTCGGAGCATACAACACCGGTATCTATTTTTGAAGAAGCGGTAAACAATGCGAATAAAAGCATTTACGAAGCTGCGAGAGAAAATATTGCATTTGAAGGAATGGGAACCACAATGGTAGCATGCACATTAGTAGATGGAAAAATGTATGTTGCTAATATTGGGGATTCCCGTTTGTATTTAATAAGAGAAAGCATCCATCAGATTACAGATGATCATTCCCTGGTAGAAGAACTTGTAAAACAGGGGAATCTGACGGAAAGCGAAGCACGCGTTCATCCACAGAAGAATATTATTACAAGGGCGTTAGGAATCGATCAGGAAGTCAGAGCGGATTATTTTGAGATAGAAATGCATAAAGATGACATTATATTATTGTGTAGTGATGGTCTGTCTAACATGATCGAAGATGATGATATGGAATATATCATTAAAAACAGTGCTACGTTAGAGGAAGCAGGCGACAAGCTGATTGAAAGCGCAAACCGGAATGGCGGCGATGACAATATTACAGCAGTGCTTGCAAAGATTGAATAGAAGATACATAAGCATAAAACAGGTAAATGGTGAATAGTATAGAGGAATGTTTATAGAGAATGGAGGAAAAGAATGATTAGTCCGGGTATGATAATAAGTGAAAGATATGAGATAATAGATAAAGTCGGTTCCGGTGGAATGGCAGATGTGTACAATGCAAAAGATCTGCGATTGAATCGAAATGTAGCGATCAAGGTTTTAAAGCAGGAATACAGCAATGATGCTAAGTTTGTCGCTAAATTTCGCGCAGAGGCACAGTCTGTTGCAGGATTATCACATCCTAATATTGTCAATGTATATGATGTAGGGGAAGACGATAACCTGCATTATATTGTGATGGAATTAGTAGAAGGAATTACATTAAAGAAGTTTATTGAGCGCAAAGGCAAGTTAGAGATCAATGAGGCAATCGGTATTGGTATCCAGATCGCACAGGGAATTGATGAAGCACATAAGAACCATATCATACACAGAGATATTAAGCCGCAGAATATCATTATTTCCCGTGAAGGAAAAGTCAAGGTGACTGACTTTGGTATTGCAAAAGCAGCCACTTCAAACACGATCACTTCCAATGCCATGGGATCAGTGCATTATATCAGTCCGGAGCAGGCAAGAGGCGGATATAGCGATGAAAAGAGTGATATCTATTCTTTAGGTGTTACCTTGTATGAGATGCTTGCAGGTCATGTTCCTTTTGAAGGTGAAAGTACGGTATCGGTGGCATATGCTCATGTACATGAAGAAGCTGTTCCGTTAGAAGAAGTGGATGCAGAGATTCCAAGAAGCCTTTCACGCATTGTACAAAAATGTATGCAGAAAAAGCCGGATCTTCGTTATGAAAATGCATCGGCACTTGTTTTAGATCTTCGTCGTGCCGTATCGGATCCGGATGGCGATTATGTTGTTTTAGAAGAGGAGACAGATGATTCTCCGACAATTATGCTCGGAGATGATGTTGTGCAGGCTGTTAAAGATAATAAAAAACATCTTGGAACGGAAGAAGGACGTAGAGTGGCAGACAATGATAAAGCAGCAGAAGATGCATTAGATCCAAAGCTGGAAAGAATCTTAAAGATTTGTAGTGGTGTAGTCGCTGTGATCATTGTGATCGTGATTTTTCTGATCATCGGTAAAGTTGCCGGCTGGTGGGGTGGCGGCTCAAAGGACAATTCTGCGAAGAAAGTAGCAGAAGCGAGTGCAACTCCGGACGCATCTTCTGATGTATCAGATGGAGACCAGGTGGAAGTACCTTCACTGGTAGGAAAAACACTGGAAGAAGCACAGCAATTGCTAGAAGACAAGAATTTAAAATACAAATTAGAGGCAGTAGAATCTGATGAAGAGGCAAATACAGTTGTCAGTCAGAGCCCGGAAGCAGATGAAAAAGTAGATGAATACACAGAGGTAACAATCTCTTATAGTAAAGGTGATAGTGGAATTACTATTCCTGATCTGAAGAATAAATCGGTATCAGATGCAATGTCTGCGATTCAGGATTTGGGGCTTACAGTAGCAAAGACAACGAAAGAATATAGTGATTCAGTAAGTGAAGGAAAGGTCTGTGGAACAGATCCTGTTGTCGGAACCAGTGTTAAGAAAGGAACTGCCGTTACGATCCTAGTCAGTAAAGGGGCAGAAAGTGATATGGTTCCGGTACCTAACCTTGTAGGCAAGAAAGAAGAAGTGGCATTGGAAAAACTTGCTGATGTCGGACTTTCTACAAAAGAATCAAGAGTAACTTATGTATACTCAAACACATATGCAAAAGGAAAAGTTGTATCACAGAATGTAAAAGCCGGTAAGAAGGTAGCAGTAGGTACGGTTATTGGATATTCTGTCAGCAAAGGACCTAAGAAGGCAACACCAACTCCGGCGCCGACAAGCAATAAGAATTACAAGTATGTTGGTAGTGTATCAATCAGTTCGAATCCATTTGATTATCCGGAAGATGATCCGGCTGTAATCGAACTTGTATTGAACCAGGATGGTAAAAAGAAGACTGTATTCTCAGGAACATTAAGTTATAACGATTTCCCTAGAAAATTTACTGTCAACGGATGGAGTGAGAACAATGGTACGATCTCCATTGTCAAAGATGGTGAAGTGTTAGGTGGAGAATATAATATCGCATTTAGTAAGGTTTCGGAATAATGCAGGGAAAGATCATACGTGGTATAGCAGGATTTTATTATGTGAATATAGAACAAAAAGGCATTATAGAATGTAAAGCAAAGGGGATTTTTCGTAATAGAAAAGAAAAACCTCTTGTGGGAGATGATGTCGAGATTGAGATTTTGGATGAAGAGAAGAAAGCGGGGAATATTATTACAATTCTTCCAAGAAAGAATCGTTTGATCCGCCCGGCGGTTGCAAATGTGGATCAGGCAGTTGTGATATTTGCATTGTCTTATCCGAAACCGAATTTAAACCTTTTGGATCGTTTCTGGCTTTCCATGGAACAGCAGGAGATTCCGACGATCATCTGTTTTAACAAATCAGATGACTGTCCGCCCAAAGAAGCGGCAGCATTAGCAGCTAATTATGAGAAGAGTGGGATCACTGTTTTCATAACCAGTACCAAAACCGGAGATGGCATTGCAGATTTTCGAAAGGCTCTTTCTGGAAAAACAACGGTATTTGCCGGACCATCCGGTGTTGGTAAGTCATCGGTCATGAATACACTTTTCCCGGAAGCGAAGATGGAAACCGGAGAGATCAGCGAAAAGATCAAACGAGGCAAGCATACAACCAGGCATTCTGAGCTTTTTTATCTGGGAGAAGACACATATGTTATGGATACTCCGGGATTCACTTCATTAGAACTTCCTAAAATTGAAAAAGAAGAGATTAAAGATTATTATCCGGAGTTTATGGAATACCGGGATCAATGCAGGTTTTTAGGCTGTGTCCATATTCATGAACCGGATTGTTGTGTCAAGGAAGCATTAGAACAAGGCATGATTTCAAAAGCAAGATATGAAAATTATAAGCAGTTTTATGAAGAAATCAGTACACGGAGAAAATATTAGATAGGGGAAATGATATGATTCAGATAGCACCATCCATATTATCAGCAGATTTTAATCATTTGGGCAGGCAGATCAGTCAGGTAGAGGCATTAGATGTAAAGATCCTTCACATTGATGTGATGGATGGCATGTTTGTTCCTTCTATCTCATTTGGTATGCCGGTAATTGCTTCTATTCGAAAAAATACAAAATTATTTTTTGATGTTCATATGATGGTGCAGGATCCACAGCGATATGTGGAGGCACTTGCAAAATCAGGTGCGGATATGATGACAATTCACGCAGAAGCATGTCATTGTATTGCAGATACGATTCAAAAAATTCATGATCATAATATGAAATGCGGGATTGCTATCAATCCGGATACACCCATATCGGCTGTAGAGTCATATCTGCAGGATGCAGATATGATCCTTGTTATGTCAGTACAGCCCGGATTTGGAGGACAGAAGCTAATACCGGCAACATTAGACAAGATAACGGCATTGCATCGGTTAAGACAGGAAAATGGATGGAAGTATCTGATCGAAGTGGACGGCGGTGTGAATGCAGACACTTTAGAAAGTGTTGCCAGGACAGGTGTTGATATTGCAGTAGCGGGTACCGCTGTTTTTGGGGGAGATATTGAATCGAATTTAAAGAAATTGAGAGGAGTGATTGCAGATGCTTCTTGAAAAGATTCCATTAGGAAAGACGTTAGAGATTATAGTAGAACGAGAGGATTATCGTTACCGCCTGGTCAGTAAGGTAGAAGATACGAATGATAGGAGAGTTTGTGTAACAGCCATTGCATCGAATGGGCGTTTTTTCCATTTTGAACCACAAGACCGGATCACATTGATCTATCGAAGTTCAGAAGTGATGTGGATGTGGGATCATGTAGAATCAGGGCTTGCTAAGTTAGATGGCTATCCGGTACATTATTTTCAAATTAAAGATAAAGGAAGAACATTTAATAGGAGAAATGCGTATCGTGTTAACCTTTTTGAAGAAGTTCTCTTTGGATATTATCTTGATCCGGATACCGGACTGTGCTATTCGGATGTTCCGTTAGTGCCGGAGCATACAGGAATGACAAATGAAGAAGTAGATAACTGGCTTTTTGAAGCTTCTAAGAAACATAAAGTAAAAGGTATGATCAAAGATGTCAGTGAAACCGGTGTCGGTATTTACTGCGATGCTGAATTTGGGATTAATGACAGTATCTTTTTTGATATCCCATCTGCATATGGTAATCTGTCTGTGCAGGCTCTGATTGTTCGCAAGAATAAAGTGGATTCCAGATCGAACCGTTATGATTTTTATTATGGCTGTGTGCTGACACAGTCAGACAGAAGACTGACACGTTATATATTTGAGATGCAAAGAGAATTTTTAAAGAAGCAAAAAGCATCAGAGGGCAGATAAAGTTTGGAGAGCTTATTATGTTAGGAAATACATTATTGATCGGTGGCGGTCAGGTCGATCTGGCTTTTGCAAAGGAATATATCAGAAAGCAGGACTTTGATACGGTTGTATGTGCGGATTCAGGCTTAGATACAGCAGATCGGCTGGCATTGGAAGTGGATTATGCGATGGGAGATTTTGATAGTGTCAGCACTAAGATCTATCAAAAGTATCATCAGATGCAGACGGCATTTGTATCGTATCCCCCCGAAAAAGATGCAACGGATATGCAGATCGTATTGGACTGGGCGGTAGAGCAGGGAGCCAAAGAAATCCATATTCTTGGTGCAACCGGAAAGCGGCTGGATCATTTCCTTGGTAATGTCAATATATTGATGATCCCATTACAAAAAGGAATCCGGACGTATATTGTTGATCCGTATAACCGATTGTATTTAGTCAAAAAGAAAGCATCTTTTGAGCAGGATCATGTATTTGGAAAATATATTTCATTACTTCCCTTGACAGAAAAAGTAACGAATGTATATATAAGAGGTTTGAAGTACGAACTGCAAGGAGCCGATCTTGCAATCGGAAACAGTCTCGGTGTCAGCAATGAACTGGCAATGGAGTGTACAAAAGCAGAACTTACTTTTGACGATGGAATTTTAATCGTAATCGAATCAAAAGATTAAGATATGGTGTATTAAAACCGGATCATCAAATATGTTTTCCTTTGTGTGTGCATGAAGATAGAAAGGAAAGAAGGAGACAATGACACTTCAGCAGTTAAGATACGTCGTTATGGTAGCAGAGACCGGAACAATCACGGAAGCCGCGAATAAATTATATATTTCTCAGCCGAGTCTGACCAATGCAATCCATGAATTAGAAAAAGAGATGAATCTGGTGATCTTTCACCGCACCAATAAAGGGATCAGTTTGTCAAAAGAAGGGGATGATTTCCTGGGATATGCAAGGCAGGTTTTAGAACAGGCATCAATCTTAGAAGACCATTATAAAGGAAACAAAGGTGGCAAGAAGCAGTTTTGTGTATCGACGCAGCATTATTCTTTTGCAGTCAATGCGTTTGTTGATCTGATCAAGAAATATGGGCAGGAAGAATATGATTTCAGTCTGCGGGAGACACAGACCTATGAGATCATAGAAGATGTTGCGAAGATGCGAAGTGAGATCGGACTTCTTTTTTTGAATGATTTTAATGAAGCGGTTCTTCGTAAGCTTTTAAAGTCCCATGATCTGGAATTTCATCCGCTATTTACTGCCAAGCCACATGTATTTATCAGCAGCAGACATCCTTTAGCAAAAAAGGAAGTGATCACGAATAAAGAATTAGAAGAATATCCGTACCTGTCCTTTGAACAGGGCGAACACAATTCTTTTTATTTTTCAGAAGAGATTTTTTCTACCTCTGAGCGAAAGAAGAATATCCGTGTCAGAGATAGGGCGACCTTGTTTAATCTTTTGATCGGATTAAATGGTTATACGGTATGTAGTGGCGTGATCGATAAGAAATTAAATGGAAAAAATATCATTGCCGTTCCGTTAGCTGATGAAGGAGATATGCGGATCGGCTATATCAGGCACCGAAAAGGAATGACTAGTAGGTTAGGTGCAACGTATTTAGAAGCGATCCGAAAATATCTGGAATAAGAAAAGGAAATGTACCGTCAAAGATTTGAGAAAGTAAGGTTGTTCATAGTTTAAAACTATGAACAACCTTTATTTATTCGTATTATACAATGGCACGCCTCTCTTTTATAATGAATCTTGTCAATGAAAAGCAAAAAAACAGTTGAATGACGATGAGATTTAAAAATGTACACCGGTACTCCAATATAAAATGGCATTGGTTTTTCCAGACTCTCCTTATAGAGCTCATAATTTTGTTCCACCTCGGAAGGGATCGCCGCTGCAACTGTATCATATTGAGCTTCGGTCAGCGGTGCATTCATCCGGTCCGGCATCTGATACAAATACTTCTGCGTCACTGTGCGATATTTCTCTATCATACCGCTGATCCGCTCTACGCTGAGATAGGATCTCAGATCCTGAATTGCCGCATCAAGTTCCTCACGAAACTCCTCGGACTGCAGACATCTCTGAAAAAGAACATTTCCCCAGTAATTACTGATTCCACATTCCCAGCTTCCCTGATCGGAACGATTTTGAATACTATATTCCGTTCTCATAAATGATCCATCATTGTCCCACGCAATCAAATACCAGGTATTTGAATTCTGTGGACTATATAAATATGTATTACGGTTCTGCGTATCTACATTCCCGGTCAGGATCTGATATGCCATCCAATACGTCAGATTTTCTCTGTCAAAATATTGATCCAGGATATTACCAATCGATTTTGAATTATCATTCAGATCCGTAAGCATCTGGATCAATTTCGTATGGTCAGAATCTCCCTTGATCTCCAGAAGCTTTTCAAATGCTGTCTGATCATAGGTCGGATCGTCTTCTTTTTTTATCACATCTTCATAACGGTAAAACTCAAATGAATTGATCTTATACAACTGCCCATTTGAATCCATTCCATGATTCTTCATTCCCGTCTTGTTGAGCTGCTCCACCTGCGTATACAAACCATAATCCTGAAACTCTGCGCTGTTTCCTTCCGTAAGATCTCTCACGTATAAATGCACAAACTGGGTCCTGAGAGACATCAACTGCGGAATCCCTTTCAAAAGATCATAGGAGAGCTTATTACGGAAACGCATTCCCTCTGTCTGGTGTTTATTCAGATTGATCGTACGTTGTCCTCGCCAGGTTCCTTTATTCTTTTTCAGCTCTATCTTATAATTTTTCTGTGCATTACTGCTTGAAGTCTGCCCTCTGATCTGCACCGTCGCATTCGGCACATTTTCGCCGTAACCAACCTCTCCACTCTGTTGACCAGACTCATCTCCAACCTGGAGGAGCGCCGCTGTCTGGTAACGGTCTACTCCCATTTTGTCATAATCATAAGCCGAATAACTGTTGATTTCCTTCCAGGTATGATTTGTCCCCTCTGAAGAATTTCCTTGAGAAACCGTAAGATACATTGTCACAACACTCGTCTCGTCATCATTTTCATAGAGACTGTCCTTATCTCGAAGATGAACGTCATTGATATCCTGTGTCTCGGCCTTTTCTATTGTTTCTTGTTGCTCTGTCTTTGTTTTTGATGCATTCCCTGTTTTCCCCGAAGCTGTACATCCCGTCAGGCAACAGGACATTCCTAATAAAAGGGCACATCCCAGTGCAATTGATTTATAATTTTTCAAGCTCGTCTCCCCTTTCTATTTTCTCTTCCAGAAAACATCCTAACCGTGTGAAAAATCCTGTTTTATCTTCCGCCACGATTGGTTGTACACTCAAAATATAATACGGAAGTTTTTTAATAAAATATCCAAGCCGCAGCGTACAGATCAGAAAGAATACTGCACTTCCAAGTAAAAATCCAAAGCCATAGTATACTTGCGGGAAAAATAGAGATATACAGGTAAATCCTGTCGTACACGCCGCAAACATTCCTGTTGCATATAATGCTCCTTTATAATCTGTAAAATACAGTAGGATCAGCATCATTGTATTAGCAACCGCATAAAGTCCATAACCGACACACAGTGTCCTGAAATAGCCTTCCATAAGATCATTAAATCCAAGCGGAAGATAGGTCAGGAGAAGCTGTCCTACGGAAAGTGCCAACGCCGTTGTAAGGAGCTGCTTCAACGCCGTATACTTCAGCTCCATATTCAAAACTTCTTTCATCTCGTTTCCTGCCTGTAAAATATCTTTAATTTCTCCTCTGTCATTAAACAAACTGTAGTAATTCCTGTATTTCGGATAGAAATTCACTTCCACCGACACAACGAAATTAACTGTCGTTATAAGAATCGTCAGATATGCGATCATTGCAGGGACATCGTGATACGGAGCACCATAGAATAACCCCTGTACATGTACATGGATCGGACTACACCACATAATAACCAAATGTGCAAAAAGTCCGATATTCGTAAACAAGCCTATAAAAGCAAGCGGAAGGAATTGATCCACCCAGCGCAGAAAGAAAAATGCACTGCTCTCACTCTGTGGAAAATAACGGTATAGCAGTGTCACATCCCACAGAAGCATGATCCCATATCCGATCGTTACAGCAATCATCATTGCCTCTACATGTGGAATTCCAATCAAAACTAGTAGAACTCCAATCAAAAGCGACACTGCCACTGCCGACACAAACGATAGAAGTATCCCTTTATAATCCTTTATCGCGGTCAGATAACTCATCGCATTCCATGTGACGATTAATTCTCCGAAAAACTCCAGACACAAAAACTGGTCAATCAGATTGATTCCGGAAAACAAAAGAAAGATTCCGTACATGATTCCACCGACAACAAGCAGAATCGTTGTCGATCCCCAGAAGGAAGGGAGCACTGTTTCATGTCGTTCTTCATACAACATATCCGCAATATATCTCGTTACAACCATAGAAAAGAAGCTTGTCACAGTCAGCGAAGCGAGAAGTGTATAAGTAATCATACAGTTTAAAAGCTCCCGGTTATGCCTTGTCGCACCGGTATGATCACAGATAAAGGTAATCCCAACCAGCAATACAATGCCGAGCAGCATCGGACCTGTACAGATAATTCCGGCATATCCATATGCTTTTGCAGTCGATGCAAGTCCACTTTTCTGGAATAATTTCTTTAACTCAAATCCGATTCCGGCCATCTGCTTCTTCCACCTCCCGATACATTTTCCGATACTTTTCAATCATTTCTTCTTTTCGATAATACGCCTTTACCCGTTTCTGTGCATTTGCGCCCATACGAAGTCTTCGCGTTCTGGAAGCACACATCTGATCCATTGCCTGCGCAAGTCCCTCACGATACATTGGCGGAACACAATATCCTACGGATCCATAACAGTCCTCCTCGTTTCCATTCAGAAGTTCCCTGCAACAGCCCACATCCGTAGTCACACAAGGACGCCTTGCGGCAAATGATTCCAGGACAGACAACGGCTGTCCTTCTGATATACTCGTCAAAATTGTAAAATCCAGCTTTTCCATATAGGAAATAATATCCACGCGGCCTGTAAAGATCACATTTTTCAAATGTAGCTGATCGACCAGCGCATAGCATTCCTGCGCATATTCCTCATCATCAACGCCTCCCATAATATGGAGGCGCACATGATCTCTTTTCGTACACAACTCATAAAACGCATAAATCATTGTCTTGATATCCTTGATCGGTGCCAGACGCACAACTGCACCAATATCAACCCATCCGTCTTCTTCTTTTAACGGAATAGAAGAGAGTCGTTCGTAATTGATTCCATTCTCAACTACACGACATTTTTCCTTGTCACATCCCATCTGAATCTGTGCAAGCATAGCATTGGTAAACAACGCTGAGACAGAAAAGGCTCTCGTATAAATAATATCCGACAACATATAAAAGAAGGCGATCCACTGCTTTTTAAATGCCGGCTGTACCCATTTTGCACGGATGATCTCTTCTTCACGCTCTCTTGTATAAATTCCATGCTCCGTCAAAAGCACTTTCTTCTTATAGACATATCCGCCGAGACACGCAAGAAGTCCTCCGTACCCCGTACAGATCGCGTGATAAACATCTGCCTTAGGCACTTCACTTCCCATCAGATAAAGAACCGGAAGCAGCATAGAGCGCATCGTGTGAAATGCATCCGCAAACGGAGTATATGGATAATCTTTTATACAGCACTCTGTCAATATATTCAAAAACTCTTCACTTTTCAAAAAGGACATCGGGTTCAGTTTCTGGTCATAATAGAGGTGAAACAAAACCTCCCAGTCCGGACGTTTGCACAGCATCAGCTCCTTTAAGCTGTTCTTTTCTTCCTTCGTAAAAGCATGAAGCATTTTCCCTGAATCCTTCAGCCTCAGGGCATCATCCAGGAAAACCTCATGGACCTCGACGACATTTTCAGGAAGTTCGTAGACAAATTTCCCTCGATCCTTCGCATTTGCTCCGATCACCCACAGAACAAACTCATGCTCTTTCATTTCATTGATATACTGATGCATCCATGTGGATACACCGCCAAACACATAGGGATAACATCCCTCTAATATAAGACAGATTCTCACAACTAACTCCTTATCTGCCGCATTTTACTGCTTCGTATTTTATTCTGTTTTCTCGATGGTTACAGTCGGCTCCTTTGCCTTGAGCAAATAGAGGTTTCCGGTCAAATGCGTAAGTTTTCCTCCCGAAACATCTCCCGGTGTTCCTTCGTTGATCCGCACCATAAAATACACTTCATCATAAAAATTGTCGAGTTCCAGTCTGATCTCCTGATCTGTCACTGTCTTTGTAAATGTGACCGCTCCGTAGCGCTGGATCGCGCCGGACAGTTCCGAACCTGTAAGCTGTCTCAAGGACGGTGCTGAATCATCCAGCCAGTCCATATAATCACTTAAGTTCCCTTTCAATTTTTCCCAGCCAAGTGCCGCACCACGATCTTCGTCCAGAAGATCATCCGGATGTATAAAATGGCTGTTCACAAAATGCATGTTCAATTCAGACAATGCTGCCATCTTCATATAGCTATCAATGATCGCACCTGAAATGATACGAGGCTGTTCCACAATACCGTCCTCCGCCACTTCAAATTCCTGCACATAAGCAAACTCACCGGTGAAATAGTTACTGGCGATCGTCCTGATCTGCGGAAAATCCTCTGCAAGCATTCTCCTACCTTCTGCCGACAATACATTGGACGGTGGTACATAAACCGACATCGATGTGCTTGGAAATATTTTATCGCCAAATCGTACCAGTTCCTTTACAGCCTTTTTCATCGCCGACTGATTTTTCCAGGTGTCATATGGAAGCACATCGCCATAGTCCGTATTTGGGAGGCTTAACGGCTGATGATTGTATCCATGATATCCAAGCTCCCCGCCCTGATGGAGCAACATATTTCCAAAATATTCGAAGCGTTTGGTATCTTTCTGCTTCTCGATCGTCCCGTCTGTCGCATCCCCATAGTTCTCAATCATCACACCTGTATAATGGATGCCATGATCAGAGGCAAGTTCCAGCATGTCCGGCCACCATACGTTCATATAAAAATTGCTGATGCTCATCTCATAATCACGTTTCACATAAGTACCGTCTCCATTTGGAACCGGTGACGGGAAGTCATCCAGATAAAATGCTGATCCATTGATCACCGGATAGATACCGACATCCGTAAGAAGACTGTAAGACGCTGCATAAAATCCACGGACGGCCTTCTCATACAATCCAAAATTATCTACTACAAACTTTCCTTTTCCATATTGATTTTCCCAGATAACCGGCTGACCGTTTTCATCCTCTACCTGCGCATGAACCTTCGCCTGCTCACTCAGCTGCACTGACCAGGCAGAATCATAGGGATCTGTGATTTCATAAGCCTGCCCGCCGCCAAGCATAAAATCCGGTTCAAAATAAATACTGTCTACAACCGTATTTTCATAACCTGAAGAAATAATTCCAAGCTTCTGCTCTATTATCGATGTATATGCCGTTTTCTGAAGAGTCATCGCAAAGAGTGCATTTCCACCTTCCGAAACCCAGTCACACAGTTCCAAAAGTTTCTCTTTCAATGGACTGATATCACTTAATAATACAACCACTGTTTCATACTCATCATAGTCAGGGATCACAGAATCACTCTTCAGATCGACTACATCCGTCCCAACCTTCATATCTTTAAATATTTGCTGAAACTGTGTCCAGGCCTGTTCACTTGCTTCATCCGCACTGTTACGAAGGACCAGACAGGTCTTCGGCAATGACTTCACAGCCGTCTGTTCGGTGACTACCTCTTCTCGATCGAGATACGCAACTTTTCTATTCTTTTCTGTATATTGAATACCACTTCGTTCAGCAAAAAGAACAACTGCCATCATCATAAAGACGCACAGGATTACTAACATGCTTTTAAACGGAAATGTTTTCAATGATTTTAATCTAACCAAAAATCCAATGCCTCCTTACTCTTGGAAGACAGATAAATGTGTTCCTCCTGCATCTGTCTTAAACACTTCTGCAACTCGGATGCCATTTTACGTTCCGCCAGATACTGTATCTTCAAAGTCCAGAATTCTTCTCTGTGATGCCATTTCTGATCCATAAGTTCCAGAATTTCTCCCGCCTGAACATAATCTCCGTTTTTCATCAGATTTTTAAACAGGCACACACATGTATGGAGCGTTGCTTTTATCTTCAGCTTTTGATTCAAAAGCCGGATATAACGAACTCGCTGTTCTTTCTCCATCTGTGCTTCCAGAATCCCCTGATTCAGATATTCTTCCATAAAATTACAATACTGATCCAGAACTTCGGGATCATTCGGAGATGCCGCATACAGTTTTTCCAGTTTCTGCAACCGGAAGTCATACTCCTTAGAGAGCTCAACCATAGCTGTGATCGCATAATGAACCACCTCTACATCTTCGTTCATACGAGCCTGTTTCAGAATGTCCATGTATTCTTCCGGATCGTCGTTTAGCACATCCATGATCAGCTCACGTCGTATCCCCGGCTTATTGATCAGAAGTGCTTCCTCCAGCGGAACAATCTTCTCATCCATATCCGAAGCTGCCTGAAAAATATTTTTATAAATTTCTTCATTCACACGAAGCTTTTCCACTCCCGGCTCTATTCTATTGTCTCTTTTCGTCAGCCTCTGCAAATGCAAAAGCAGCACACATATCGTCCCCCAGAAAGGAACAAAAACTACAAGTCCGATCAGATATTTTTTCACTTTCAGAAAATGTGTCTTTATCCCCATCCAGACCAACACGCAACAAACAATATGTAATAGGATCAGAAGTATCCCAAGCACTGTTTGAATCATAATATCTCTCCCACAAATATGCCGGTCACAATCTGTTGCGACCGGCAATAATTCTTCGCTTCTCTTTCTTTTCTCACTTAATCCGCACTCTCGACAGCATCGACTTCATGACATATAAATCCGCCCTTCTCCAGTCTTGCGAGAATGATCGGCAATACTTTCCTGTCCGTCTGCGAAAGAATGAGAAACAGCTCTTCTTTTTCAGAAATTCCCCAGACATCATTTTCACGGACAGACTTCTGCAGCACTGCATCCGCCTCTGCAAGTGACATCTGCGGATAATCCAGTTTTAGAAGCGTATAGGATGCCAGCTGTTCTTCTCTCATAGCGTGAAATGAATACAATCGTTCTTCAAAATACTCTGGTTTCAATGTACTTGTACCTGTCACATACTGCCTGCTCTTAACCGCTTCCTGGTATTCCAGCGCACGCAAAAGAGCGGTCTCCACCAGACCACTGAGAACCTGGAACAAATTCAGATAATAAAGAGAAAGCTGCTCGCCCTTTACATCCTGAATAAAAATCAGCATCACGAGCTCTCCGTCTTTTTGAATTCCTTTCATACACATTGGATATCCTTTCAGAAACTCCCGGTTTACCCATACATTTCCGGACTCTACTGCCTCATTTGCCTCCAGATAATCCTTCATACAAATAGAATTAGCAAACACATCTTTCATTCCTTGTGATGCGATCGTAAGTCGTCCGAATTGCTTTTTTTTTCCCACTGAATAGATTGCAATCGTATGATTCTCAAGAACAGATTCCATCACATGAAGCGTTTCGATAAAAAGATCCTGCGGAAGAAAGACATCAAGTTTTTTCGTAATGTCAAAAATCTTACCAAAACTGTCTCGACTTCCCAGAATCTGCTTCTTGTATTGACGCTTATCCCGAAGCGTCTCCTGATACATTTCCCGCGCAAATAAAAATTTATCCAAAATAAGCTTATTTTCCGCTTTCATAAACCGAACATTCTCAGTATTCTTCAATCGTACATATCCACAGATTGCGCTGACAGCGAAATAAAAGATAAATGGAATCCAGTTCGACGGTTCATAAAAAAGTGTTGTCCATCCGATTCCAGTCTTTGCATATGCCACCAACAGCGAAAGAGATTCCAGTCCTGCTGATGCAAGTCCATAATTAATACCGTATAAACTGCTGAACAGCACGATATATACCAGCCGCAGATCGATCATCTCAAACTGCACCTGATTCCCTGCCACTCGGTTCAGTACCTCGAACACAAAAAATGTGAGCAACAGCTCGATGATTCTTACAACTGTCACATGACTGTTGAAAAAGCTCTTCAAAGCATCTATCTTTCGGATCTTATAATTTGTCTTCTGACAATACTGTGCATATATTTCCGAGAGATCTTCCAAAAGAGAAATCTTCGGAAACCAGCTATACTCATTCCTCAACATCTTGTCATTGACTATTCTCTCCTGAATCATCGCATCTGCAAGATATGTAATGTGTGCGAATGGAAATATCTGCTTAAGCTTTTCTCCGAGCTGTTCAAAGGTAAAATGAAACACTTGCGGAATCTGAAGATAAGTACTCTCCTCATTCCAGTTATCAAAAATCTTATATAACAGGTCCGCAAGATCACTCAGAGCAAGAAAATACATTTCCTGAGATGGTGCTTCTTCAAAGAGGATCGACTTTTGATGGAGTGCATTCGAAAATAAATGAAAGAAATAATCCTCCTCGTAAGTGCCGGAATAAAGGTACGGCGCACGCAGAATCTTAACAGAAATCTGATGCAGTTCGCAATACTGCCTGCAGAACTCCTCTACGGTACGAACCATCAATGTCTTTCCGGTCGTTTCTTCATACAAACCCTCCGGACCGGTAATATACAGCAGTCGTGAATTCGTATTTCCTTTATAATAATGTAATACTTTACGTAAAGTCTCAAGCTCACCGTCTTTCTTCCCATGAAAGGTGAGATAATTAGAAAAATAAATCACACCCTCAAATTCATAAGTCTTAAAGATATCTTCAAATTCCTTCTCTGCGTGTGGCATTGAATGTACCGATATCCCCTTGCGACGATCTGACTTTAATGCAGTCTCTCCAAGCAAAAGAATCTGACACTCCGGGAAGGCTTCCTTAATAAATTCAGTTGTGATATATCCGATGTTTCCAGTTACTAATAATTTCATAAGATGATAGCCTCATATTATTCATTTCCTTTAGTATAACATTTTTCCTTTCAGATTAGAATAGACTAATCTTATACAAATTATAGCTGATTAAGCGCCATTCTATAACAAAATTCACTATGGTAAAACATTGAAGTCACACCGCACCGTCACCCTGTTCTTTCCATCCAGCGTACATGTGAACAAACTTAACGCCCACTCTCCGCTTGTCATATCTTCCACGCTTTGTGGAGTCAGTGCCTCTACCGCCGCCACTTTGTATTCGAACCGGTTCCCGGCTGCATCTGTGAAGATCACCTCAGTTCCAACTTCCAGTTCCTTCAGCTTCCCGAAATGTGTTCTGTAATTATGTGCCGCGATCACGAGATTATCCAGATAAGCACTGCCCGAATAGCGACAAGGTGCCTTCTTCAGAAGTGGGTAGCTCCACTCACTCAGCACCGGAAGCTTCAGATCGATCGCCGGTATCTCAAGAATTCCTATACATGCCACACCGCCCAGCTCTTCCAATATAACCTCCGGCATCTCCATCTCCGGGTTTAGCTGATAATCCGGTATCTGTCCGTCAGATTTCTCCGCCTGCTCTCCCTCATCAGAAATGTTCTGGTTCTTATCGCTATATTCTTCCAATAGCTTCTCTCTGCTTTGCTCTGCTCGATAACCGTCCCAGAGATTGTATGCAGAAAGAGCAAGGGCTGCCGCAAAAAGCAGCAACCCTGTGATTGTAAATATCTTTCCTATCTGATTCTTTTTCTTCTTGCTCATCGATTTTTCTCTTCTTTTCTATCCCGCAAAACTCTTCCCACCAGCAGACAGATCGCACCCGCAAACAAAAGCACAAGTACCGGCCACCAGAGCTGTCCTGTCTGTGGAAGCTTGTCTGATGTTTTGTCTGTCGTTTTATTTGTTGTTTTATCCGTCGGCTTCTTCGATGGTGGATTCGTTTCTCCATTCAGCTTTCCCGGCTTCTTTGCTGTATTTGTTAATACAACTGTATTTCCTTCACGTGAAACTGCAACTGTATATCCCTTCGGCACCTCTGCCTCTGACACACTCCAGCGCATCTGTGCAGAAAGATTCTCCCATGTATAGGACCACTGATTTTCTTTCGTAAGTGTCTGGCGGTCAACGACCTTTGTCTTCCCTTCTGCATCTGTCTGTAACAAATCAACCTCGATAGAATCCGGGCGATCCTTCTCCTGATCCTGCTTCCACACCTTCAATACATGAACCTTCGTTTTCGGTTCTTCCGGCTTGTCGTTCTTCTCGAACTTTAGAACCGCTGTCACCTGATACGGATCTTTCCCCTCTGAAGTTCCCTGTGAATCATCCGGCAATGCGATCAATGCTGTCTGTGGCTCATAGATCTGTGTCTTGCCGTCTTCCTGTATCTCTGTTGTCTGTCCCAGCACAAGATAAAGTCCCCGGCTAAGATCTGTAAAACATACTGTCTTGTCCGAACCTGATATAAGCACTGCATCTGCTGTGATTCCGTCACGTCTGATATAGTCCGCCAGTGCATCCGCTGCACCCTGCCAGCCCTCCTGGCTCTTCTGCTCCAGTGAGACCGGATACTTCCGGAATCGTTCTGTTAATGTAAAACTGCCCGATTCCTCATACTCTGCCACACGGTACAGAGACAACTCCATCCCCTCAACCGGGCAGACGAGCAAGATGCTACCCTTCTGCGTACTCTCTTCTTCCGCTGCCTGAACCGGACTCCCCTTTAAGATTCCAAGCATCCCGGTCAGCATAATGAGAAACGTCAGCATGTATATCATATAATTCCTATCTCTGTGGCGGATTCTTTTCTTTTGACTATGCATGTTCTCCCTCCCACTGATTGATTTATTTCTTATTCTTTTTCTTCGAACGACTAGCGGACCGATCCGCTACAAGGAAACTGATGATTAAAAGAGGAATGGCAATACATACCGCAACCAGTGCACTACTTACCTTCGCCGCATCTGATGTAACTCTCACATCACTTCCTGCACGATTCTCGATCCTGTGTCCACGTACCAACAAACGATGCGTATTAATACCATAAGGCGTACAAGTAAATAAAGTACACAAATCCTGTCCTTCCTCAATCTGAAGAAGTCCATAATCCTCCGGCTCTACAATCGCAATCTGATCCACCTCATATGTCAGTACCTGATCATATACATGAAGCGTGAAAATGTCTCCCTTCTTCAATCGATCCAGCTTTGTAAAAAGCTGCGCACTCGGAAGACCTCTGTGCCCGGATAAAACACAATGCGTTCCACTTCCGCCTATCGGTAAACTTGAGCCTTCCAGATGTCCTATCCCGACCTGTAAAACGGATTCATCCACTGTATGATAAATAGCAAGTTCACAACGAATCTCAGGAATCTCAATGTACCCCATCATTCCTGTACTATCCGCATTCAATAAACTTTTGTAAGTATCCAGTTCTTCTTCCGTCGGTGTAAAACGCCCGGCATTCGATAAAAGGGCTTCGTTATATGCCTTCGCCGCATCAATTGCGTCCTGCTTCTTCTGCTTATCCATCTTCTCCATCGCATCCGAATAATTCGCAACCGCTTTCGTCTGATGCAATGAATTCCAATAATTACTTACTGTTGGATACAACAGTAAGGACAGGCCTGTAACAAAAACAATCACGGTAATAATCGTTGATATATGTTTTTTCATCTTGCTCTTACAACCCTCTCCTTACTGTTGTAAAGGGAATGCTTCCCATTCCCCTTACAACAAATTTAATCCCGTTACCGTTCACACTACGTGCGATTAGTAACTGTACCTTCTTTATTTAGAGTCTGTTCTCTTCTTTGCAATCAGTACAACACCAGAAATAAGTACTAAGAAAGCTCCTGCGATGTAGAATATCGTTGTACCAATGCCACCTGTAGATGGAAGGATGGTGCCGGATTTGTTTTCTACTTTAATTTTATCAACTTTATTATTGTCTTGGTATATAGTAATCTGACCACTACCATTTGGGGCTGTTGAAAGATTAACTTCAATTGGCTTAGCTAATAAATTATATCCTTTTGGAGCTTCAATTTCTTTAAGATAATATGTACCAGCTTTCAATCCCCGAATCACAAATTCACCATTTTCCGGAGATGTCAAAATATTATCTGTACTGCTTTCATCTACTATATAATGATTACTTCCATTTCCTTTCAATTTTACAATTTTATCATCTGAACAAGTAGCCTCTGTATACAGTTTAAATTTGGCATTAGCAAGACCCGTTTCTGCACCGTCTGCATTTTTATAAAATTTTAATACTGCAAATGAATAAGTACGTGTTATTGTCTCTTCTGGTTTTGTCTCTTGAGAAGTACCATATGATAATCATGCTTTGTTTTTATTTCCCGATGGACCTATATTTGCATTTTCTGTCAAAATCGCATAATAGCCAACGTGTACTGTATATGGTTCCTTATCCTTATTTTTCTTAAGATATTGTTCTGTAAGTGTAACTTCGAAACCTTTGTCTGTTTTTGCATAAATATAATCTTCCCCAGATTTCATTCCCCCTGCAATATCGTCATACAAAAAGACTGGTGTTGGTTGGAGCGCAGTTGTTGTTTCATCAAGTTTTAATCCATTTTCCAACTCATCATGCAAAACATAATTTTCAGCACCCTTTTTTACATTTATAAATATTTCGAATTGTATTCTAGACCCTATATACGCCGTATTGCTTTTAGCTGGGTCACCACTTTCATTATAGACATTCTTTTCAATTGTAGGAGCTTCATTCTTTTCGTCAATTGTTGCTTTAGGATTTGTTGTAGTAAGACCACAAAGTGCACCCACACTTGAATCTACCAGGTAGTAACCGAGTGGAAGCTCCGTGTAATTTACCGTTCCTGATGTATCTGCTGTTTTCGTATATTTTGTAGATGCAGGAATAGTATGAGTAGTATCCTTTGCATAGTCCAATGCTTTTTTTGCAAGTTCTGCTTTATTTACATCATTAACTTCTACCGCTGAATTCCATTCAACATACCCATTAACAGCATCCACGTTGAAATAATTTATGCCGTTGCTAGTTGTTACATCATTAACAAAGCTACTCCACCCATCTTCAGCCTTATAAGAATAGTTATCTCCACTGAAACTTTCCAGTTTTAACATTCGATAAATTGTATACTTCTGTCCATCTATTGCAGAATTAATCGTTATAATTCCGTTGTTATCCCCATAATTTCCACTTGCTGTTTCCGCAGCTCCTACCACGCTACACATTCCTAACACCATCATAATCGAGAGCATTATGGCAGTAATCTTCTTAATAACCTTCATTTTTCTTCCTCCTCGTTTTTTCGTTACCCCCCCCCTGATTTTTTAGGGCAGGGACACTCTCTTTTGTTATTTTTTTGTATATCTTAACAGCATACGCAGGCTTGCTAAGAGCATTAATATTGTTCCTGCTAATCTGTAAAGAAGAGTTCCACAACTGCCGGTTGTCGGCAGCATTTTTGTATGGCTTTGGTTTGTCACAGTTACCGTATCACCACGCTGAGCAGCATTTTTCGAATATGTTACTGTATACTGCTGTTTGTTTATTGTTGCTTCTTGTGAAGCTTTAATCGGTCGTTTGTTGTCATCCAACTCGAATACATAATATGTTTTGTTCAAATCCAGATTCTTAAACTTCGCCGTCTTTACTTCCGTATCATCACCCGGATTATAAGTAATGGAAACGGTATCCAGCGGTAAGCCGCTTCCTCCTGCATTCTCATAAAGACCAAACCAATACGTTCCGCTTACCGGATTGTGATACTTCCCGGCCGCGTCATTGTTAAAGGCTTTTTCTACAACAATACCTTTTTGTTCATTATAAATTTCTAAGAAGAAATTCTTGATTTCGTATGCAACTTTATATCTCGTATCATCTTTCATTTGTTTACAATACTCAATATATGCATTTGCCTCATCTGGATATCTTCCTTCTTCTTGCTTAACGCACATAATATAATGTGGCGTCTCATCCAATTTATATCCATCTGCTGCCTTTGTTTCTTTCACCTCATAGATTGTATTAAAATCCATTGGGAATTGGCTTGTAGTAATTTCACAAGTACCGTTTGTTATTGTAGTCTTCACCTTTTTGGTTTCGCTTTTAGGTTGAATCTGATTATCTTTTAATTCACATTCAGAAACTTCAAATTCAACTCCGTCCAATTTATTGCTTGTATTATCTTGATCAATCTTTTTAATTGTCAAGTTCGGATGTGATGTCGTTCCGCTACTTCCACCTGCACTTAACTGATAGGAAAATTCTTCAATTTTATTAGTTGTTCCACCATTTGTACTATAAGACTTCCAATGAACAGAATTCTGTAATGCTACTTTTTGATTCGGAGCAATATTCACGGTTACAGAATACGTAATCTCAACAGGTGTTTCATCCGGAATCACAATTTCAATTGTCTTATCTTTTGGATTATATGACGATTGGATTTCAACTTGCTCTCCGGTTTTTATATTTTTTGCTTTCAAAGATTCACCGTCGAAACTTAAATATTCACCCAACGCATCAACTAATGTTAGTTTCTCTCCTTCTGCCGTTAATAGCTTTTGGCCTCTTGAATTTGCAACAATTGTATAAGTTACTTTCTGGCTTTCGTTTGATGATGTAGTTGAATAACCATTTTCTTTCGTCAGGTTCGTATCTTTTATCTTTGCATCTGCCGTAGCTGTCGCCAAATCTTCTCCATTTGCACTTTGAAGAACAACTTTATTTGTAAATGTCTTTTCTGCACCACCAAGTAAAACCTTCGGATCCGTCACTCTACAGACAACCTGAACATCAACAGATCCTTGGTCTTCTATATGATCTGCTTGAAATCTTCCCAATTGAATCAGCGCCTGTTTTTTATCCTTATTTACATAATAGATTGTGTACTGTTGTTGATTATCATCATTCGTCGTTTTATTCTCTACTTTTGTCCACTCGCTTCCAAGATCTGCAATCTCTGATGATTCAACATTGGTAGCATTTGCACCTTTCCATTTTATGCGGATATATGCAAGTTCCATCCCCTCCGGGATTTCTTCCAAAACGCGATAATTACTATTTAGTTCACCGCCATGATT
>OHAI01000737.1_pt1 | contig 26008 bp, 18 predicted proteins | sample 1577091 | NCBI WGS metagenome assembly OHAI01 (sample SAMEA3541548, study PRJEB24748) | human gut metagenome | biome: human gut; feature: human-associated habitat; material: faeces | place: China | collected 2012
TTATGGACTACTATTGTAGCGATGCTTGGGAAAAGCGATGTGCGTGTATGGAATAGTTTCTTTTTACAATATCTTTGGGAATTTGTTTTAGGTATGTATTTAGCTAAATGCTATAAACTTAATGCTAAAATAGTCAATTCGTTGAATTTTAATATATTAGTACCTGTCTGTATAATATGTGTTGCTCTTACAGGATTTGCTGGAATAAAAGGAGGCATTTGGAAATTATATAATGATATTCCTTCTATGATTGGATATTTGTTTGCGTTGTTGATTATATATAAATTACATATAAAACCTATTAATGGCTTATTTATGTTTACTAATAAGATTTCTTATGAATGGTACTTGGTGCATATACTGGTCTTTAGTTGTACTTTTTATTATTTGTATAAGTTGGAAACTTTTAGTATGGTAGTAATAGCTGTCATTTCATTTATTCTTTCGTATGTTGTGGCTTGTTTATATCATTGGATTCTTGGGAAGATGAAGGTATGTTGAAATAATAAGATTCATTATAAACAATAAGATCTTGGTGAAATGAAGAGACGAATATTTACTGCTTCGCATAAAAAGTATGCAGAATGGAATATAAAATAATAAGGATGTAATTTATGGAAGGTTTATTGATTGTGCTTGGTGGTTCTGGAATGTTAGCCTTTTTCTTTGCTATATGGTTAAATACCCAGAAAGGCAAGAAATGGCTCTCAAATCTATAGTGTACTTTTCATTGGACATATGATGGTATTATGGATGCATTGACAACGTTTTTTAATAACCAGCGTTATAGGCTCCGCATTGGTTGTTTGGTTACATACCAAGTCTAGCAAGAAATGGCTTGCAAACTTATAATAGGTGTATATGGGGCATCTATAATCCGCAAAATTAGATATCTACTCATAATATTACGAAAGAATTTTGATTTACATTTTGAATCGAAATATAATTTAGAAACATATCTAAATTACTATCTAATTGTTAGTCTTATTTTTAGATTAAAAATTAAATATCTATTTTTGCAAAAAAACAAATGGTTTTTGATGAATTTTTAAAACTGAAGGTGAACTTTTAGGGTTCTGTTATTGTTATGATTAATCTAAAGACTAAAGCTGATGAGAATTACGATGCTTTTGTATTATTGAAGGATAATGGCAAACTTAATTCTTCAATACATTGTGCTTATTATTCAGCTTTTTTATTATCTATATATTCATTATGTGTGAGATTTGGATATCTTTATGAAGATATACAGAATAATTCAAGAGGAAAAGATAGTCATGCTTATATCAGGAATGAGCTGGGAAATAAGATACATCAAGCGAAACCATTAGATTGTGTTGAGTTTCACACTTGCCTTGGTAAATTAAAAAAGGAACGGAAAAAAGCTGATTATTCGAAAAATCTGGTTACAAATAAAGATGTAGTAAATATACAAGATACTATAGATAAATTCAGAGATTTGATAATTACAAAATATATTTGATTATGGATGCAGTAAAAGATTTTATCATTGAACGATTAAAGAAACTTAGTAATATGTTCAAGGGCATTTCTATCAAATATGCGTTTGACAGTATAACTGAATTTCATATAATTGAGATATCACCGGAAAATATTAGAAGAAGAGATGATGAATACATAAGGTGGGAGTCTGATATGTGGAATGATTTCTTTGCCATGTTCCCAGATGAGGATTTGCTTATTTCGGAGCCTTGCGAGTCTAATGATATGCATAATGTGTTATTTGACAATATTCCGATTGTGGATAGTGGCAATTTGCTTTATTGTATAGATTTAGATTTTGGTGAGATGGATTCTTTTTTAAATATTGACACTATAGATTTGTTAGCAGCGTGATTATGGCAGAAAAAGTAGCAAGTTTCCGTTTAAAGGAATATAAGATAAATAAGGCTAGTATAGAATTTGATCCTGATAAACCTCTGTCTAAAATGTCAATAGAGATCGAGAGAAAAGGTGATATAGAGGAAAATAATATTTATAGGATAAATATGTATATTGGTGTTTCTGATGAAACGAACAATTTCAAAATCAGTGCAAACATGGTAGCTTTGTTTGAATTTGATTCTGAAATATCTGAAGAGAATAAAACTAGTTTTGTAAATTCGAATGCGCCAGCCATTTTGTTCCCCTACTTTAGGGCATATATATCTACATTGACATCTCTTTCTGGAATGCAACCTGTTATCTTGCCGACAATAAATTTTGCTAGAATGCTGGAACAGCAGGAGAAATAAGATAACATTAAAGGGTTATCATTATTGGTAACCCTTTAATGTTATCGTTTTATTGTCTATACACCTTTTCAACTTCTTTTTTCACTTTTTTAGTGATAGTCTGTTTCTTGTATTTTTTTTCCATATCTGGGTATTCCGGATGTTCTTCCAACCATTCTTTTTTATCTTCGGCTTCGTCATGTTTTCTTTTGAGTTTTAGGAACTCTTTTTCATTTTTCAAAGTTTCCTTCTCTTTTTCATTGAGGTTGTTGATGATGTATTTCTTTTTTATTTCAGAGTCTTTCCTTTTAGATGTTCCGTCTGAATAGGGCAGTTTCTTTCTGTAGTCATTAAACAGTTTTCCAGCCTCATACATCTTGTTCAGATATTCATAAGGTCCCATATCCTTGTATAGTTTCTCGGCCATTTCCTTTCGTTGGGATTTGGGAAGGTTGATTAGGAACATAAAATCTACAAGGTCGGGGCGTCCTTCCCTTATGGCGGATTCGGCTCCCAGATAAATGTTTTCCAGTGTCTCTACATTTAATCCGGCAAATTTCCCTAATTTGGCGGCCAGCTCCCTTTGTACATTCAGGTTGAATCCGTCTTTTACCGCCTCGCTTATCAGATTTGACATCTCTGTAATGAATGAGAGAGGATCATATTTGTTCCCTTGTGATATGGCGTTGACAAACTGTCCAATGGAAGTTCCTCCCAAGGAACTTAAAGCAGCAGATAAAAATATGCTTTTCAATTGTTCATCAGTGAACCATAAATCCTCATCCCCGTCCCCGTATCCGAATATGGCGTAGATATTGGATATGAGTGGTGCTGTGATTCCTGCAATACCATATCCTCCTGCCGCCCACAAGCCTCCCATTACAAATAGTCCGAAGGTGGCTTTCCTCAGCCCGGTAAGATAGCTGCCCATCATTGTTCTTTGGGCTTCGTCTTTATTCATTCCGGATTCAATGTTCAGATTGTATATCCTTTTTGCTCGTGCCATTTCAAGAAGCCCCTCAATACCCATCCGCTGGTATCCTATGTTGCTGCTTTGGTAAGTGGTCAGCGCCTTGTAGAACACATTGCCGCTTGCCTGCATGGGGGACATCATTTCCGGGCTGGAACTCTGCTGGCTTTCATTGAATGCTATTTCAGCGTTGTATTTGGCTAAATTGGCGGCTTCCTCATTGCCCAGACCTCTTTTTTGCGCACGTTTATATTCAAAATTGTAAACGGCTCTCGCTCCGGCCGCACATGTCAGCGCATCAATAAGCTTGTTGGGATACATGCCTGCATTGGTAAGTTTCTCCAGCTTGTTTTTGAATGCATTTTCATCCTTTAATGCTTCGATCCCCATATTTCCCGTATCAACCCGTTCTTCAAAAGAAGGAAGATACTCCTTCGCCCATTTCATGTTTCCTGCCGGGGTGAATATGTATTTGAACAAATCAGCCTGATACCCCGGATTTCCGCTGTATGCGGAAAATGCCGGATAGGAGAGCACCTGCTTCATTGCGGTGTTGAGTCTGAATGCGATATTGGAACCTGCCCAATACCTTAGTATCTTGTTTAGTCCGTTGTTGAGCGAGTCTTGTTTCTGCTTGTCGTTGAAACTCCGTACGGCCACCTCCGCCGCTCTCATGAAGATATCAAACATTCCTTTATGGTTCGCCTCCATATAGTTCTTGAAAGCCTTGCTTCCCCGCAGGAAATTAAGATCCTGGCGCAGCTCAGCCGTTGCCGCCCAAGTTTCCATATCTCTTCCGTATTTTAGCATCAGATCAAAAGCGTTTCTGCTAGTGTCCACCTTCAGGGTATTTATCGTACGGTTGATTATGTTTCCGGTTATTGTGCTTGGCATACCGATGATTGTTTCTCCCAGCTCCCCCTTTTCACGGATTTCGGATTTGGCTATGACCATAGGGAAATAATTCTCCCGTGAAGCCATGCTGGTTCCCGTCATTCTTACATGGACCGGATTGTACCTTTCTTCTCGTAGCCTTGGAAAGAAGTCGTCTGTGATCCATTCTCCGAGTTTCATGTATTTATCGCCTATAAAGGATTCTATCTCGGTCATGCTGTCTTCCGTCCATCCGTCCGCCTCTAGCTTCATCTTTCCGTCCGGCTGTCTCCATGTGAGCCATACATAGAACGCCTGCCCTTTGTTTAGGTTTGCCTCATACAGGTCGCCCTCCTTATGGTAATTGCTGTCGTACATATATTGTTTGTGAATCCTTTTTTCTGATTTTTGAGAATCCCTGAATACATTTTCCATTGATTTTCCGAACAGTTCCTTTATTTTTTCTTCCAGTTCTTTGTTGTAAGCCTTTACCCCCAAATATATCCTATCGTTGGCTTCCACCACTCCATGACTGCTTTTCATGAAATAATCGTATAAGGGGCCTTTTCCTATGGCGTGGTTCCTGTCTATGGCTTTCAGCAGATAATCGAAACTATACATGGGATAGGCGATAAAGTCACCGATGCTTTGCAATATGGACACAGTTTTTTCCATATTTGTTTCTTTCTCGTTTATACCTTTTATTCTTTTATCTTTTACGGCATTTATTCCCATGCTGATAATTCTTCCCCGGTGCGCGGCTTTTTCCTTGTTCAGCATGGCAAGGCGGCTTTTCCCGGTATCAACAAGTTCTTTCAATTCATTGTACACATTATCGGTTATCCTTATTAACTCTTCCTGCGCTACGGGTATCTGTGCAGCTATTTTCTCAGCCTCCTGCAGATAAAACTTTCGTGCTTCACCCTTGTTGTTGTAGGCGGCTCTTCTGGTGGTCACAAGATCGCCCTCCAGTTTGTCCAGATCTCGTTTCATTTTTCTGGATTCGGCCAATAGTTCGCGTATGGAAAGAGAATCATACTCATCGGCCATAGTCTGTGTGAACACACCTGTTCCTTCCGCCGCTTCATCCATGGCATTCTCTAGCTCTTCCCGGCGCTTCCGTATCTCTTCAACGGATTCAAGTTCTTTAGTTTTCAGCAGTTCGGCTCTTTCTTTTAATAGATTATCCCTTCGGCTTTTCATTTCATTCTGCTGACCGGTAAGTATGGTGATGCTTTCAGGGGATGTCTCAGATTTTATGAGTTTTCCCAGTTTTACAATTTCGCTTCTTACGGCACGGAGTTCACTGTCAGCGCTTGTTAGCAACAGGTCTTTGTAAGCGGATCGTATACTGTCAAACACACGTCTGGTAGCCTCATCAACAACTATCCCTTTTGATACGCCTCTTGTATCCTGCCCGGAAAGCTTCGTTTTTATCATTTTTTGCATCCTTTTCACCGAACTGTCATATTGGGCATAGTTTATCAACTTTTCAACAAGATTTAGTGGTTCCTTGAGTTTATTTGTTGATGCGGCCTTGTTTACTTGGGCAATCAGTGACTTTATCATATGTGGCCCCATTTCTTCTCCCGCTTCCTTGGTCAGTCTTTGATCTATAAAGGAAAGCATGGCTCTTGACGCAGTCTCGTATTCCTCTTTATTTCCTTTTCGTGCCTGATCCAATTGCTTTTTCAATTCCCGTATCTCTTCTTTCAGATTTTTAATAATCTCCTTCTTTTCTTCCTTTCCTGGAATACGGAACAAGGTCTCTCCCTGAGGAACAGACGGGATGGTACGTGAACTGCCTGAGAACTCACCAATTCCCAGTTTTGAACGCATGACGGTTTCCTTTGCCACATCAACAGGATAGTTTGACTGTTTCAGTCTGTTGTGGCTTTCATAAAGGATGTATCTCAGCTCATTGTCCGTCAGTTCAAATCCCAGATTCACTTTCGCTTTACGGAGCATGTCTATAAAGAAGGCTTTGATTCGTGTCCACAAGGACTGCTCCGCAAAGGTAGCCGGTCCGCGTTCGGACAGGTCTGCCATATATTCTTCAGTTGCTGTACGGATGGATATGTTCTCATTTTCCGCCATCCGGTTGATGGCCTGTCTGATTGATGGTGCGGCATTGTTGTATACATTGTCAAGGAAGGTATCGAAGTCCTTTCCGAACAGCTCACGCAATCCCTTATGTGCCACCACCTCATGGAATATAGTCGCCTGTGCGTCCTCCACGGATGTTGTGTTTGGCATATATAGATATACCTTGTTCTCCTTTGGTGAGTACCATCCTTTGATATTGGCTCCTGATTCGATACGTCTGCGCGCCTCGCCTTGTGGTAGCTGGTCTTCGGAAGTGATTTTTTCTATAGGTGTATGAAGAGACTCAGAAAGTTCATTCACTGCTGTATTCATGGGAGCAGACACAGAAGCATAAGCCTCCAAAGCGTCGTTTATAAATATCTGGTCTTCTCGTGCTACATCTTCCGTTTCCGAAGCAAGAGTATTGCGGCGTTTCTCAGGTGTCATATTCATACGGGATTGTACATTACGTGCTTCAACTTCACCTGATAGTTCATTGTATCTGTCGTTTTCTCCACCAAGTCCAAATTTTTCAATAAGAGATTGATACTCATTATAAGCATCCTCATATCCTTCTTTATCATAACCTCGCACCCAAAGATTGAATCCCTTATCAAAAGCATTACGGCTGGGGATAAAGCCATCCCCAAACTCGAATCCATCTGAGTGATATTCATTTACCAAAGCATTATAAACATCCATCTGTGAAGCGTCTTCTCCAAGTTCCTCACGCTTGTCAGCAAACTCTTCAATCATGGACCAGGCATCGCGCTTTTCTTTTAATGCGTCAAGGTATTTTCTATAAGTCATACTGTTTCCACCACGAGCGAATCCTTCAATTGATTGTACGGCATGCTGTACCTCATGCGCTAAGATACTACGGAAATCCGCCCTGTCTAGAACAAACTCATTCACACGTATCAAGTTTTGGCTTCCATAATAAGTCGCTCCCGTATTGCTTGTAGGGGCGTTGTATATCTCCACGCGTATCTGCTTCAACTCCGGATAAGTCTTAAACAAATTCTCATCCTTCACATAATCGTCAAGATAATGCACGTCGTTCGCTTCGTATGTGGCGCGAAGTTCTTCTGCCTTTTCTGATAATTCATCAAAACGGGCTGCTTCTTCTTCCGTCAGCTCTACTCCATCAAACAGTTTGTCGCTTAGCGCATCATACTCTTTGCCCCATGACAGGTTGGACCAAAGTCTGTTTTTTCGCGCAAGTCCTTTCGGATCAATCTCGAAATCCTCCACTTCATATCTCCATTTTCCGTCAGCCCCACGTTCCCAACCTGTAGCCTGCTTGATTTTCCTAGCATTTTCTTTTTCATTTGTTTGGAGAATCGAAAGCAAACGCTTATCTTTGACATCAGATAAAGGCGAGTTACCATCTATTCCAGCTTTTTGTATTGTTGGGGCAATGGATAGTAATTTGCCTTTCTCTATGTTAGTCAGTTTGTGGTCATAATACCGTTCTCCATTGTTTTGATTGGCGATAACAGCTTTCACAGTATAGTCAACACCGGCTATTTTCAATCCACATACATAATAAGAGAATGATTTTACACCGGGATATTTCTCCAAATCTTCGTTGGCAAGTTCTTCAATGAAGACGGAGTTTTCAATAATCTGAGGTACGGCTGCGATAGATTGCAGATGTTCTACATCCTTATAATCATGCTGCAATATTTCACGAATACCTCCCCGACTATTGCCTCCTGTCACAGAGATAATAGCTCCCGTATCTTTATTGATATATTCTCCACGTAATGACTTTCCATATTCCAACGCATTTTTTTTGTACTGTTTCAAGTCATCGCTCGGTTCTATCTCTTTACCCGTAATCTCTATCGGCTCACTCTTCCGCAGCTTCTCAATGCGCTCTTTCTTCGTATTGAAAGCGGATTCCATCTCTCGTGCCACATTCAGGTTATCAAGGCGGGTAGTTGCTTCCTCTGCCTTATCCAGTTGGGATGCGCCTTTCTCTCCAATAAAACGATATCTTACATCCGCTTTTCTTGCATTGAATCGCTTGGAAGGAGGAATAATATTACCTTTGTCGTCACGGGTTATCAGGTCATTCAGTTTTCGGTTGTTTTTTGTATTCTTGTAGCGGTAATCGCTCCTGTCATCATATCCCCATTCGTTGATATCATTTCCGTCCCAATATAGATTTTCGGCTGGTACTTCTTCCTTCATAATTCTGTAATTGCCGTTTAAGGCATGTTCTCCATGAACTTTTACATAGGATTCAGACAGGGAAACCCAGTCACCGTTTCTTACCTTTCCTTCTTTCAATGATTTTGGAACGGCACGATAGATGGTAACGGTCGGTTTTTCTCCTTTGTCAATGGCAGACAATGCTTCATTGATTGCGGCGGCACTTTCATTTTTGTATTGATCCCTGTTCATGCGAAGCTGCTCATTTAAGGATTCGCGTATCTGATCTTTGTTTGCGGCAATGTCAACCATGTTTTTATCAATACCTTCCTCATCATAAGAGGGGGCGCGGTGTGCCATTCTGAATTCATCGGCGGAAACATAACCGTTTCTTCGTGCGGATTCGTGTATGATGTCACGCATACGGGCTTCATTATTTTCTTCCATAGCCTTGAAATAGGCCTCATCCATCTCTTCATCCGTCATCAGTTCAAATTCCTTTAGACGCTTCTTTTCCGATTCGGCTTCTTCCTCCGCACGTTTACGGGCGGCTTCCATCATGTTACGGGCTTTCATTTCCTCTTGCACGTATTCATCTCTCAAGGCATCCACATCACCGAACTTTTCATACAGCTCTTTTTTGATCGGAGAAAAAACTTTTACGAATTGCCCTAATGACAGGTTGGAGTTCTGGAGACGCACATTTCTGCTGATTGATTTGAAAGCATAACTTGCGCCACCCAGATTTTTCATTTTCATGGATTGTGCGTACTTTTTTACATCGGCTTCATCAAGGTTGTGCTTGTTGGCGAAAGAACTTATTTCCTCATTTCCAACCTCGCGAAACCGGATGTCACTGCCTTCGGAAGTAAGTATCTCATTGCTTTCGTCATTCATTGCGCGTAAGCCGGAATATTCGGCTTCAAGTTCCTGCTGTTCCTGGTTCAGTTCCTGTTGCTCGGAGAAAACAGCGTCTCTCTCAACGGAGTCATTTCCGGCTTCTACCAGAATATCCTCCAGTTCTATCTTCCTGTCCTCTATTTCGGCCAGTCTTGTTTCTATGTCCTTCATTCTGTCCGCATTGGCGGATTCTATGGAAGGTGCAAGTTGCACAGGATTCACGCTCTTGTATTCAGAGAACGGCTTTGTCTTTTTTACAGAAGAATCAATCCATTTATAGAACTCATCCTTCGTTACTTCTGTAATGGTACTTATTCGGTTCTCCCAACCGGGAGAATAGTTTGCAAGATAAGAGGAACGTGCTTCATCCATAGACGGAAAACCGTACATTACCTTACTTTCGTCAAATTCACCCTTTTCATTGAGCTGGTCTACTACAAACACATTTCCTTCGGACGGATTGTCTGACAGGAAGATGTCTATATGGTCACCGTCCACGGCTTTCGTGCCACGGATATAGCCGTAGTCGTTGTTCATGGTAATGCTCCATTCCTGTCCGTTGGCATCCTTTCCGCTACGGACGGATCCTTTCGGATTTTCTATGGTAATATCATATCCATCAAGTTTAATGTGACCTTTCTTATAGTTCCCGGCTTCCTTCTGCGCTTCAGTAGGAGAGGTGTCGACCATTTCGCGTGCTTCCGCGATATGGTCTAGGAGTTTGTTTGTGGATGTGTTATCTTGTACATTGTCATTCTGAGGATGCAGTCCTTCATCAGTCTGTCCTTCCATTTGTCCGGATTTTCCTTGATATCCTTCAGTTCCGACGGCATGAACAGGTTTTTCTCCTTGCAGAACCGCATCGCCTCTTTCGCGTATGCCAAATATTCCTCCTTGCTCATCGCTTTTACGCGTTCCGATTCCTTCGTCAGTTGGATTCTCTCTTCTGTTGTCATATTCTTGTTGCTTTATTATTTTATCGGCAAATGTATTATAAAATTCAGACTTTTCTTCATTCGAATAGACATTTGATTCAGAAAAGGCCTCATCATTAACCCATGCTTCATATTCATCCGGAGACATGTGGTATTGTTCTTGGTAGAATTGTTCTTTTAGTTCATCCTCATATTCTTTTTCCGCATCTATGGTGCGTTGCGCTTCTGTGGTTCTGTTGTTTCTTATCATATTGCTGATATCACCAAAAGTTCGGCTTTGTTGTAGAACGGATAGGATCGCGTTTGTGCCGGCCATGTCGGTATTGTCATTTTCCAGTCCTTCTTTCGCCACTATTGCCGGATAACTTTCATGGGCGATGCTTATCAGTCTGTCTCCGGCTTCTTCTACGGTCATACCCCCCTTCTCTTTTTTTCTGAAGATGGAAAGAAATGGCGTCAGGTCTTTGTGACTTAAGCCAGTCATGTTTCTGACACTTCTTTCTCCTGTCATTTGCAGGAACAGGGATTTTCCCAGTACCAAGGATGCAAGCTCTTCCAAAGTTTCCGGCTCGGTACGTGACAGAATTTCCTGAACAAGAGGATTTTCCGGAAGCTCCGTATCCGTTATTGACTCAGATATTTTCGCAGCAGGCTTCTGAATACTATTTTTCCTGCCAGTGTCCGGAATTCCCTCTGGTCCCATGCGTTCTTCACCTGTTCCCTTAGCTTCGGGTCTCTTCTCAGTTCCTCTTTCTTTGCCTTGTTCGCTTGTTTCTGAAACTGGTACGGGCTCATTTGTGTCATTTCCATTCGTGCCAGTCTTACTGCTTTCTGATATTCCATTTGTTTGGTTATTATTAGTTTCTGTTATGGGTATGACAGAGTTGTAGAAATTCTTTATTTCTTCATTCTCCGCTTTTGCTTCTCTAATAGCGTCCCTTATCTCATTTCTTTTTCCCCGTGTGGCGGATGACAGGGATTCATTCAATTTAGCTATCTGTGCATCACTCGCCTCTATATCCTTTCTCAAGTCATCCAGAGCGGTTTCAAGTGATTCTGTCAGATTTGTGTATTGGAATGACTGCTGTGGCGTCAGAAATTCATAATCAATGCTTCCGTCCTTCTTTTTAGGAAAGGAGGATATAAGTTTGTCCAGTTCGGATTTTTCGTAAGTCGGACTCTCTGTGCTTTCCTGCAATGGTTGGTTTCCCATCTCTTTTCCTTCAGGAGCGGTTTCATTTGTTGAACTCTTGGATTTTTTCACCCAATCGGTGTACTCTTGGACGGGAACCGCACCTAACTGGTATGCTTCATTTTCCAATATATTCATTGATACCTCATCGCTTTTGACCTCATTGTACTCATCGGTTGGAACGACAAACATACCTCCGATTTCCTCATCAAAACCGATAATGGTCATACTTTCTCCTTCTGGAGTGATATAGGAGGCGCCGATTTCCGGAGCCGCTTCCGCATCATCTTTTCTTTGTGCGTCAAATAGCGACTGTTTGTATTTGAAATATTGCTCTTCTGTCACGAGTACGGAACCTGTTTCATTACCGTTGTTGTCTATGATCTTCCCGGACCATCCGCCGGGAACTTCCTCATCAAGTACTATCTCTTTGCCTCCTGTATATATCTTGTCACCTTTTTCGGGTTGTAATGCAAGTACTTCCGGACTGAATTTCCGAATTAACTCTTCCTGTCTTCTATTTTCATCCTCTTGTGCGTATTCAGTCCGTATTCCGGCTTTGTCCACATTGTCTTTCATGGCCCGGAGTTGTTCATCGCTGACAGAAACCGGCTCCCGACTTCCTTCCATGAGTACGGACCAATTGCCCATTGTATCCTGACCAACAACAGAAATGCCGGTCATTGTGCCATTATTATCCGCTATGCTGAATGTCTGTCCTGCGGATATGGGCTGTGCTTCCATGATTGCGGCATCGGCGTTGTATGCGCCAAGCATTTGTTCAAGAACTTGATCCCGTCCGACCATTGAGATCTCTGTGTCTGCATTGATTCTTACAGTCTTGGCATTATTCTCATCAAATGAGGCGAATATCGGACCTTCTGGACCGTTTTCCAATGGCACTACCATGAGTGTGCCTGTTTCTCTGGGTTGCCCAGTGGCATCTATACCATTTATGACAACTCCGTAACTGTGCTCCTTATCTCCGAATCTTCCTAACGGAATAGTGACAACTTGTCCTTGGGGAGACATTTGCTGGACTTTGACAGCCGCCTGTTCATATTCGGAAGCATGAGCCTCATCCAATGCGTCCTCAACTGCGTCATGACGGTCTTTCTGCCGTAGGTAGTCCGTAGCCAAACGTCTGGTCTCTTCGTCCATGACATCCAGTATTTCCGCACGTTGGGCGTCATTGGCACCGGCAAGCGCATCTATGGCTTCATCATCCAGTACGGATGAAAGGCGTTCACGGGAAACTTCCTCACGGAGGACTGTCGTGCGCATGGCTACTGGATCATGAGTTGTATAGATATCCGTTCCCTCTTCTTGTGCTGCCGTGCGCTTTTCGGACTCCTCACGGGTCTGCTCTCCTGCAATGTCCTCCATGGCATTGTTCTTCGCAATGTCAAACGCATATTCTATCTCGGCCTTTTTCTCTTCCTTGTTGAGGCTACCGTCATTCATGGTTTCTTTGATGAAAATCCTTATGTCGTCATTGCCACGTTCTTTTGACATACGTTCCAGTTCGGACAGTTTCTCCTGTTGTTCTTTGGTCATGTTTCCGAAAGCCGCATTCATCTTCTGGCGGTGTCTTACCCTTTCAGCCCCCATGCTTCCAAGTCCTAATAAGCCGAAAGCGACGGAAGTGGGAGCCAGTCCAAGGAATGTGTCTATATTGTTGTCAAGGTCTGTGGCTTCTTCCAAGGTCATTTCACCTAACGGGACATTTGCAAGATTATTATACACCTCTTCCATATATTCTTCGGGTAGCCCGTGGAACTGCGCTTTTTTTGCGGCTTCTTTGAAAGTAGGGTTGTCCTTTATCTCCCTGTATAGCTTACCGGCCCTGCTGTTCGTTATATATTTCATGAATTCACTTGCGCCACCGGGAACGGTCTCTTCCACATTCTTCCATATTCCTTTGCCCAGTCCTTTGAATGCGTTGAAAATCATCTCGGATTGGTTCTCAAGAAAAGTGGAAGCGATTGATTTGCCGATGGCTTTACCCATATCCATTCCTCCTTCACGTCCTCCATAAGTCAAGTTTCCATCCTTGTCAACATCAAACAGAATATTCCCCATCATTCTGTCTTGTGCTCCTGCGGTGACACGCGCCAGTCCTGTTGTTCCTTCCATTCCTGCTGCGGCCAAAGCGTCTCCGGCAAGACGTGCCCCCATTTTTGACATTCCTTTTTTCATGGCGGACGCGCCGAATTTCTTCATACCGTATTTTAGAATGCTTTTGGCTATTCCCTCACCTGCCGCCGATATCGGGTTTATGGCGAATTCCAGCATGAACGGGATACTGGCTCCTGTGGTTTGTCCAGCCTTGTATCCTCTTCCCAAATCGGAGGAATAATAGGCGTTGACCGCCATGTTGGTGACAGCGGCGTCAAGCAACTTCTCTTCAGAAGGTGAGAGCTTTTCTCCTTTATCCGCTTTCTCCACCACATTTTTCAGACGGATGCCACCTATCATGTCGGATATGCCTAAAGTCCATTGTTTGGGATCAAATGCGGTATCGGCGAAACCACGCGCTAGACCGCTAAAAAAGTTTGTTTTTCCTTTCTTCCCGGCTTCCTCTATAATATTGTTCGATTCATCAATAAGGTCTTTCGCCCCTTCCAGATAAGTCCTTTCTCCTCGGTACTGTGCTAATGTAGGATCTTCCCTTGTATTCATTCTGGCATTCACCATCGCATTACCGGAATCGTTTCTTAGTATTTTCTTTTGTTTGGTAATCTTTTCCTCTATGTCATCAAGGTCTTTGTTTACTTCATTGGTCAGGGTGCTAAGATGGGAGCCTACGCTCTTTTTGACAAATCCGGCAAGATCACGCTTCATGTCTGTACCGTAACGTGAAGTTATCTCTTTATTGTATACGTCCTGATATGATTCCAATTCCTTGCTAATGACCTCTCCGTAGGTCTTCTGAAACGCTTCGTTTGCTTTTTGGTTAAGTTCGTTCCCTTTATATTGTTGTGACAGCTTCCTGTATTCGTCTGAGGCAAGAAACCGGTTGGCATATTTGTCTTGAATCTCCTTCTGTATTCCGGCCATTTCTTCCGAAAGCTGTTTTCCTCTTTCTGTCAGGGCAAACCTGTCACGATAGTTGTTATATACATCATTCATGGACGATATGGAACGCGGGGTATATTCCTTGTCCAAGCGGCTTTCTTCTTCAACCGTAAATAGTTTGTCCAATTTTCCTTTGTCCATATCTACTTTCAATCTTTCTCCCAAATTTATCGGAGAAAATTGATATCTAGCTGAAACCTCCGCCTTGTCTGACTCCATTTGCGATGTGGAGGGGGGGATAAACTGAAAGTTGTCTTTTGAATGCACTTGTTCACGTAAGCCGGGACGTGTGCTGGGATTATAGTTTCTCATATCAAAAATCCTGTCCGCTTCCTCCTGTGTTCCGACACCACCTGAATATGTTCTTGAAACAGGGTCATATCCGTTGCCTGTTTGAAAGTAATCAGACTTTGGAGTTTGAGGGGTGTTGTTAGGTTGCTGTATTTGTACAGAGGAATCAACTGGTTGCATGAATTGATTAAAGTCCTCATATGAGTCAGAGTATCCGGTCTTATCCTTTAATACGTCATATACTTTCTTTCTGGCTTCCTCATTTTCATCCATGAATTTGTTAAAATCCTCATATGAGTCAGAGTATCCGGTTTTATCCCTTAATACGTCATATACTTTCTTTCTGGCTGTATTATTATCTTGCATGATTCATGTTATTTTAGTGACCAACTATTATTCCCCTTCAATGACCATGATTTGTTTTCCGGTTTTGAAGAGGGATTGAACGCTTCTCCGCTTTCCACTTTTTGCTGTTTCCCATAAATGGAGAGAATATAATCTCTCATGCCTTTTATGGATTTGGGGCGTTTATCCGCTTCAAGGCCAAATGTTTTTTCCAAATCGTTATACATTAGTGCGACATCTTCATTTTTATTCAGGTTATAGGCTCTTGTACTGCCGGAAAAGCCTTTTTTCCCACTTATGCGATATGAAGGATATTTATTTTTTTTGCCATTTTGCTTTTGAGAATCATTATCTATTCTCATTAGACTGATTCTCTCTGTGGCTTTATTATGTCTTTCGATTTCCGCCTGTTTAGCGGCGTTTTCTTCCGCCTTACGTTTGGAGTCTGCCGCTTTTGCAGCCTGCTCGGTTTCAAACTTATATGTGTTCCAGTTGTATTCCCGTTCTGCTGCTGCTTGTTGTGCCTTCCATCGGTCTTGACGGGCCTTCTCTACATCTATTCTCGCTTGCTCGGCCCTGTCACGTGCGATCGCTCCGATATAGTCCTGATAATTCTGACGTGACAGATTGTCCCTGTATTGGCGTATTCTGTCAATACGTGCTTGGCCTTCACGTCCGGCTCCTGAAAGATTCATTGACGGATTACCTCTTCGTGTTCTTACCACATTCACCAGATTGGCCAGAACACTTCCTACAGCATTGATACTCTCGGCGGCACGTAAACGTCTTTCGGCATTAATTCTGTCCTCCTCGCTTTGTAACGGGTCCCGTCCTCTCAGGGCTTCCGCAAGTTCGGTGTAAGATAATCCCTCTTGTCCTTTTTTCTTGCGATAAGAAGCCACTCCTGACAGGTATGCGGCCGGTGACAGCTGGGGATGAGCCGCATAGGCTTCTTGTGCGCTCATTTCCTGCCACGGCTTTTCTGTACCAGGAAGCTGGACGGGAAGCTTGTCCGCATTTTCCCGTTCTTGAACGGTATTGACTGTAGACACACTCGTCGCAGGTTTTTGAACAGCCACCGTGGGACGTAACGGCAACTGTTCCCGTGCGTTTTCCTCAGCTTGTCTCGCCACAGACTCATCATGGATCTGCCGCTCTTCCTCCGGATTGACAATGCCGGCAGCTTCTTTTCTTTTTTGATAATTGGTATATCTGTCCGTAACTGCCATACCTGCTATTTCTTTTTAGTGATTTGACTGGCTACAGCACCGCCTATGGGGCCACCGAAAACAGTGGCCGCAGCCGTTATACCTGTATTGAGAAGACCTCCTAATGCCGATGATTCCTGTTGGGCCTGTTGTTGTTTCACATTATTGATAGCCTCCGTATATGATCGGTTTGCATCCAGATAATTTTTCATGGCCTGATCTTTTTTGGCAGTGGCGGTTGAGGCTATTCCGGCCGTAATATTTTCAAGTGACTGGTTGGCTCCCTGCTTCTGCAAGGCAACGCTCTCATCTGTAGCACCTGTTACAGCGGCGCTTCCTGCTGTCCGTTTGTTGTTTGCCATCAGCAGTTCTCTGGCTTGACGCAGAGCCGCCTGATTCGCACTGTCCTGAAGAGGATCAGCGTAAGCCTGTTCCTGATAATAGTTCATTTCAAGATCCTTCGCCTTTTGAAGATCTTTGATTGATTCCTTATAGGCTTTATTGCCGCCTAGAACACTGGATAAAAGTCCCATAAATCGTAAATTGCACTTTATTATTTAATATCAAAAGTAATCAGTTACATTTGTATCATGTTGATATAATGCAAGACGGAAGTATATTGTATAAGGAAGGGGACAAGGTGGCTCTTGATGGAACCTCATGGAAAGGCACGGTTGTCAAAGTTGAGTCGGACGATAATATATGCGTGGAACTTGACAATGGGATTACCATGTTTGCCCGTCCGGAATTATTGCATCTTTGCACTAAGGAAAACACAAAGCCTCTTCATGATGAAAATGGTAAATTTACAATAGGACATCCAAAGGTGGGGGGAGTTAAAAAAGGATATAGGACTGTCCGTCATTATCGAAACAAGCTTATGGAGCAACTGGCTCCGTTTATTGAGAGTATGGGAGAGATAATAGAGGCTATTGATGATCCTAGTGATAAAGTGCTTGCTGTTTCCCGAATTATCAAATATGCCATGCCGTCTCTTTCGTCCGTAGACTTTAAAGAAAACGCAAAACGAGATCTTTCAGCGGAGCAGAAGATAGCCCAGCTCAATGCAAGGTACAGAAACTTGCCTGATCCGACTGCCGATGAAGAAGGAGAGGAAGGGCATGAAGACTGACAATATTGGTGTATATTTTGGAAATTGGATAACCATTGTATTACAGTTGTCATATTAATTTGTGTTATGTAATAATCGTAATACATTTAATATATGGCAGAAATAATCAATTTTAGACCGACTCCGGATGTGGCGCAGATGATAGAGAGTCAGAAAGCAAAAGGCGTCAATATCAGTCGTTGGATTAATAATCTTCTTATAGGTGCGGATAAACAGGTCGACAGCTTGAATTTGCAGATTTATACAATACCTGAAGACGGGATAAACCTGTATGACAGTACAAAGTTAGCTATTGATCAGATGATATCACTTCATTCAATTCCATTCAGCCGGTTGAGCATATCCAGGTACAGGGAGGCCAATGATATTATAAAACAAGCAGGCATGGATTATTATCGCTTTAAAATAGACGAAGATAACTATATCTCGATAATAGCGGTGAACAGAGAAGAGGCTTCTGTGGAATTTTCCCGATATTATATGAAATCTGAAAATAAGGAATATGTCCGAACATCCGTACCATTACCTGTTTACAGGTTTGATGTCAAGAACAAGGTGGTAATTATTATAGCAAGCGAATAATGGAAATATGTAAGACAGATACAGTACGATTGCTCAGACTGTTAAAAGAAGCGGCCTTAATAATTGAAGACAATTGTAGAGGCATACGTTCGCTAGATAAGGCCAGACAGTTGCGACAGATGGCAAAGAAAATTCAACGGAAAAAATAATTCAGAACCCGTCCAAACTGAATCTGGACTTGGATTTGGATAATGCGTTTAACCATCTGTTTAGAAAGGAGAAATTATGAAATCATTAAAAGAAATACTAAGGAGTTTAGAAGGTCTGTCCGATATCGAATTGTTCGTAATAGACCTTTTTTGTGGTGCCGGCGGTTTGTCCGAAGGTGTGGAAGAAGCACGATTGGATGGAAATAAATGTGCAAATGGGTTCGAAGTTACCCCAGCAAGGGGTAACACTCGTGCCCATTTTTTTATCTCATCTAAATTTAAAGTATCAAGCATAAATTCCATATACATACCTCTTTACTATAGAGTATGCTCTGTCCGTCCAATAATATCATCTTGTGTAGCTCTTGATAGTACATTGAAGAAAGCTGAGTAGCCTGCAACACGTACAATTAAGTCACGGTGTTTTTCCGGATGTTTTTGAGCATCTAACAACGTTTCTCTAGAAACCACATTGTATTGAATATGGTATCCGTGTAGACGATTAAAGAACGTACGGAGTAAAGCAATAAGTTTTAATTTATCTTCTTCTTTGGCTAAAGTTTGTGGGTTTACTTTTTGGTTCAGTAAAACACCACCAACAATTTCATCTGTTGGCAATTTAGAAACAGATTTTAGAACAGATGTTGGGCCATGTTGGTCCATATTGTGGGATGGAGAGCATCCTTCTGCTAGTGGAGTTCCAGCATTACGACCGTCCGGAGTAGCTAATGTTCCACGACCTTGTCCTACATTGGCTGAAATAGAAGATGTACCTGAGTAACGGATACCACCGATTGGCCCACGTCCATAGCGAGTATTTGGATATTTAGCAATTTCATCCACATAAATATCGTATGCTTCTCGAACTAAGCTGTCTGCATAGTCATCATCGTTTCCATACTTCGGTGCATCATGGATAAGCATCTCTTGGATTTCTTTTCCACGTTCGCCCTCGTAATCGGTTTCCAGAGCATGCCATAGCTCTTGTGGCGTTAAGCGTCCTTCTTCGAATACCAGTTTCTTGATTGCTGCAAGTGAATCGGATAAGTTTGCAATACCCACTTGTAAACCAGAAATATAATCGTAGACAGCTCCACCTTCTTTTAGGTGTTTTCCACGTCCAATACAGTCATCTGTCAAAGCTGAACAGAGGATATCTGGCACTTCTCTTTCAAGAGATAGGTCGATCGAGTTTTCTACGATCACACTCATGCGGGTTAAGTGGCGCAAAGTCTTGTCCCAAGCAGTCTGCAATTCATCGAAGCTCTTCATGTCTTTAAAATGACCAAAGCTTGGTGCAAAGCGCTTACCAGAAGCAGGATCGATTCCATCATTCATCGTAATGAGCAAAACTTTAGGGAAGTTCATATAACTCATACCTGTACAGCGATATCCCCATTTACCTGGAACAGCTGTTTCTACACAACCAATTGCACTGTAATCATAAGCATCTTCTTCAAGAACACCTTTTGAAATAAAGGATGGAATAATGATCTCATCATTATTGAAAGCAGGCATACCGAATCCGAGCTTCATAACTTCAATACATTCGTTCATGAAGCGGGCATCCAAACCAGCGTGGTAACGAACAGTTAAGTTTGGTTGAGGAAGGTGAGTTTGAGCAACAGACTTCAACACCAAATAAGACAATGGGTTGACGGCATCTTTCTTATCACGCGTTTGACCACCAATCGTAACGTTTTGATAAAGCGGACTACCTGCAGATGAGAAGGTATGTGCTTGACTACGTACTTTGTTAATTGTAATAGTCTTAATCCAAAGGTTGGTCAAGCGTTCAACAATACTCTCTTCAGTTTCCCGTCCACTTTCCAAATCAGCTTTAACGTATGGATACATATATTGGTCAAAACGGCCATATGAAAGTGAGTGTCCATTTGATTCAATCTGAAGAATACATTGGATAAACCAAACAGACTGAACAGCCTCTGCAAATGTACTTGCAGGCTCATATGGAACTTTCGAGCAAATCTCTGCAATTTCAAGCAATTCCTTCTTACGTTCAGGAGTTGCTGTTTCAGCAAGTTGTTTAGCAAGTTCCACAAATCGTTGAGCATAGGTCTTAACAGCATCAACTACGATAAAGATTGAATCGTAAAAATGGTACTTATCAATGCTAGCTGGATCCGTTAGATCTAGGGCTGCTTTAGCTTGGCGAGCTCTTTCTTCAAAACCTTTCAAGCCATATTGCAATAATTTTTGATAATTGACTGCTAAGTGGGCATCTCCTGAATTCATCTTCCCTTCCATACCGAAGAATCCTGTTTCCATATAGACAGATACTTCTTCAGGTAGAAGAGCTCCAGCTCTTGCACGTAAGTTATTATTTTCCCAGAACGGTGCGATACTACGGAGCTGCTCTTTCGTTTCTTCCGTAATATAAAAGACGTCACCATCCCGCTTTTCAAAAAGATCCAATTCCTTCAGAACGAACTCTAAAGTATATTCTGGGAAGATCGGAGCATCTTTATTAGAGGATGCTTGGTTTCCAGCAATCATGGATTCATCCTCAATATAGATTGTCATATTTTCAAGAATCTCTTTCAACATATAGGCACGTTTAAGAACATTTGGTTGTTCCTTATAACGATCATATGCCTTAGTTGCAAGAACGGCACGTTCAGCGTCGATATAAGGCTTCTTGTTTAAGACATCTTCACGATACTTATTCATGCGTTCAGTGAGGCTTCCAAAATATTCTGTTTTAATGCTTGTACTTGCTACTTCTACTTGTTTCATTTTTTCAAAACCTTTCTTTTGAAATTATTTTGTTTTCTTTCGTAACTATAGTAGCATTAAATTTTACGAATTTCAATGAATTATGGATAATACCTATAAATTCTATTCTAGTCGCACATCTGTGCATTCCTAATAAACGCACTATTTTTCAGCTTGTAATTCGTTGTTATAGGCAAGATTATCTTGGAATTTGAAGAATGGGAAATATACGACAGTCGAAGTTGCAAGAACTAGCACTTGAACGAAAGCACCTTGCCAACCTCCAACCATAAATCCAGAAATAATGGCTGGTGTACTCCAAGGAAGGGTCACACCTGAGAATGGATGCATGAACCCAATAGCAATTGAAGTATAAACAATTATCGCTGCTAAAATTGGAACGATAATAAATGGAAGGAACATCACTGGGTTCATTACAATTGGGAAGCCAAATACGACGGGTTCATTAACATTGAAGATTGCAGGAAAAGCTGCAACTTTCCCAAGTGCCTTATATTGTTTTGACTTAGCAGCAAATAACATAGCAATAACCAAACCAAAGGTTATACCTGATCCAGACAAAATAAGGAAACTATCTAGGAATTGTTGGGTTACAATGTGGGCACCATTTTCAACGGATAGCTTCCCAGCTGCTAACATTGATTTATTGGCATCCAGGTTAGAAAGTAGCAAGGCTGTTACTACACCATTGACAACTGATTGTCCGTGCACACCAAACCACCACAAGAACGAAATAAAGAAGGCAATTCCAATCGCTCCGTAAAGGGATCCTGTTAGACCTTGTAGAGGAACCTGAATGACATCATAAATCATTTCAATGAAGGTACCGCCACTTGTCACTACTTTTGATACGATATAGACAATCATTGATAGTAAGAAAATCACGAAAGCAGGAATCATCGCTTCAAATTGTTTGGCAATGGCTTGAGGTACTTGTTCTGGCATTTTAATAACAATATGTCTTTGGATAAACACAGTATAAATCGCACCAACTACCAGACCAATAATAATGGCACCAATAATCCCTTGACCACCAAACCATACTTTTGCAATGGCATCACCAATCGGTTCTCCCTTAGCTGGTACATAAGAAGATTTTAACAAGATAAAGAATGAAGATAGGGACAAAACTCCTGCTGGCAAAGGCTCTACTCCACTGTTTTTAGCATATGAATAACCAATGGAGAAGCAAGAAATTAAGCCCATGATGGCGAATGTTCCTGAATAAACCTGCATAAATGGCTCTGTCCATGTATCGCCAAATACACTAGCAATAGCCTGGTTAAGACCTTCAAATGGTAATTGCCCAATAATCAGAAACAAACTACCAACTACCGTTAATGGAAGGATCGCTAACATCCCATCTTTAAGAGCAATAATTCCTTTCATGTTTACAAAACGCATGATTGGAGCGATAATTTTCTGAGAATTAAAATTAGACATGGGAAGCCTCCTTATTTTTCTCCTAGCAATTCTAGAGCTAGATTTAGTACTTTCTTACCATCCAACATCCCATAATCTGCCATAGGGATGACAGCAATAGGAATATGGTTTGCCTCACAAATCGCTTTTGATTTATCCAAAGTATAAGCTACTTGAGGGCCCAACAATGCAACATCGATTTCTGGGGCAAAATCTGCTAATTTCGCTTGAGAATAGGCATCGATTTCAGCATCAATCCCTAATTCCTTAGCCGCCACCTTCATATTATTTACCAACATTCCTGTTGAAAATCCTGCTGCACAAAACAATCCAATTTTCATCTTCTTTTCCTCCTTATTGTTTCGCTGAAAGTTCTTTACGTAAGTCAATCATTTCTTTAATCAAGTTAATCTCTGTGATTGAAGTCATTAAGTGATCTTGTGAGTGCACAAACAGAGCTGTAATATCTGTCTTTGTCCCACCTGCTTCCTGGGCTAAAAATTGTGTTTGCAAGTTATGCGCTTCTAGCAATGCTGCATCTGCTTTTGCAATTTCGCCTTCAGAAGATGTAAAATCGCCCTCCTTAGCATATGATAAAGCTTGGTAAATATGCTGTTTAGCATCACCCGCATTTAAAATCAATCCCATAATAATTTGGTCTGCAACAATTATTTCCATGTGCACTACACTCCTTTGTCAATCTACTGAAAGCGCTTTTTCTATTGTCAATATACCATTTATATTTTTGCCGGTCAATAAAAATCGCAACATTTGATTGTTGTTTTTGATTTTTGCACATTTGTGCTTTTTGACTCAAAAAAATAAGGACCGCATTCCTGCTGTCCTATTTTTTAGTAAATTGCTGATCACCATCTAATTCTAAGACTTTTAAGATCGTTGCTTCATCTGTGACTAAATGATTGATATAGTTGGCTTTCAAAACCGATAAAATTGCTTTTGCTTTCTGATCACCGTAGGCCAAAGAGATGGTGTTTGGTACCTTTCTCAATTCCTCTAATGTGATTGATATTGTTCTTTCCTGTAATTCAGGATAAACTGGGATACCTTCTTGATCAAAGAAACGACAGCATACTTCTCCTACAGCATGTTCTGACTCCAATTTCTTAAAATCATTTGATGTCAGCATATCAAACCACTGAGGATTCTTGCTATCTGCATAGCCACCAATCCCTACAGCCGCAACATCCAAACAACGCCAACTAGCTTTCAAATCCTCAAAATACTTAGAAGATAAGATGCCTTCCGTCACCTCAGAATTTTCTTGAATGACACTCGCGTTTATAAAATGACATTCCCCATGAAATTTACTCGCCATACTGTAGATCAGCGTATTGACATGGTAGCGAGCATGGATATGACTGGGACCTCCAGCTAGAGGATAAAATTGAACACCATCCAAGCGCTTCGTTCCAACTTGTTCCACCATTAATCTGAGAGACTTGCCCCATGAAAATCCGACTGTCATTCCATCTTCAATCAAATTACGAAGCATAACTGCACTTGCTTGTGCCAGTCGTTTTTCAAGACTTTCTCGAGGCTCATCAACTAGATTCGGTATAATCTCGATAGCTTTTAAGCCATATTTTTGTTTGATATAATTTTCTAAATGGAAGAGGCGAGTATCAAAGTTTTCAATTTCAATTTTTACTACGCCCTCTTTCTTGGCCTCTGCTAGCATTCTGCTAACAGTTGTACGGTAGATTCCAGTTTCTGCTGCGATTTGCGATTGACTTTTGTCTTCAACATAGTATAGGTAGGCTAATTTAGCAAGTAACTTTTTCCGTTCATCTTTCAATTGGCTTCTCCTTCTTATACTAAAGTTAAAATCGTTTGCGAATCCTCAAGTTTTTCTTTCGCTTCTTGAGATATATTCTTATCTGTTATGACTCTCGAAACTTGTGAAAGTGCAAATCGTCTGACAGTTCCACATTTCCCAAATTTACTTGAATCTGTTAAGACAATCACTTCTTTAGAAACATCGGACATAGCTTGAACAACTTCACTTCTCATCATATCTTTCCCAGTAAAGCCAAGTTCGTCATCATATCCGTCTACCCCTACAAAAGCAAAGGGAACTCTAAACGAGCGGATTAATTCTTTCAAAAGCGGACCTACAGTCACTCTCGATTCTTTTTGAAATTCACCACCAAGTAGGATGATTTTACAGGAATCATATTCCTGAATATAATCTGCAATAAAATAAGAATTTGTCACAATCTTGACATTCTTTTTTGTTTGGCAAATTTCTTCCGCTAGCAAGGCACAAGTAGAGCCCGATTCAATCAAAACCGTGTCGTTATCCTTAATTAATTTAGCAGCTTCCCTGGCTATTCTTTTCTTGGTATCATATTGAAAGGACAATCGAACATTGATATCATCTCCACTATTCAAAACAGCATAGCCATGTTCTCTATGCAATAATCCTTTGGATTCTAGCTTGTCCAAATCCTTTCGAATGGTCACTTTAGAGACTTGTAATTTCTCAGACAAGCTATTAACATCAATCTTTTCAAACTCCGATACTAATTTCAATATTTCATCTAAACGTTGCATTGTTTTTACCTCTTCTCTATTTTAGCAAATTTTCGAGTGAATTCAAAACAAAATAAACTTTCGTTCGTAATTGAATTAGTTTCTTAAATAATGTATAATGGACTTACTAGATTGATAGGAGAGCAAAAATATGGAACAAAATCGTGGCATAATCTTTAATATCCAACACTTTAGTATCCATGATGGCCCTGGCATCCGAACTACTGTATTTCTAAAAGGATGTCCCCTGCGTTGTCCATGGTGCTCCAATCCTGAATCCCAGCGTGCAAATCCTGAAAAAATGTTGGATGCTGTTACTAAAAAGGAAACCATCACAGGAGAAGAAAAAACAGTTACAGAAATCATAGATGATGTCTTAAAAGACGTTGACTTCTACGAAGAATCTGGTGGTGGCCTTACCCTGTCTGGTGGAGAAATCTTCGCTCAATTTGAATTTGCCAAAGCAATCTTAAAAGCTGCGAAAGAAGTTGGACTTCATACTGCAATCGAAACGACAGCTTTTGTTGAACATGAGAAATTTGTCGATCTCATTCAGTATGTTGATTTTATTTATACAGACCTTAAACATTACAATACACTTAAACATAAGAAAGTTGTCGGGGTCAACAATCATCTGATTATTAAAAATATTCATTATGCCTTTGCTCAAAACAAAACAATCGTTTTACGTATTCCAGTCATTCCCAATTTCAATGACTCTTTAAACGATGCTGAAGAATTTGCTTCTCTTTTTAATTCTCTCGATATCGATGAAGTACAACTTCTCCCATTTCACCAGTTTGGAGAAAACAAATACAAGCTTTTAGGACGTCGCTATGAAATGGAAGGAATAAAAGCCCTGCATCCAGAAGATTTATATGACTACCAGCAAGTTTTTTTAGATCATGACATTCACTGTTATTTCTAATACACTCAAAAATCCCCAAAGCTAGTTTCAGTCAACTGAAACTTGGCTTCGGGGATTTTTAGTTTTTTTCACGAGCGATCAAGAAAATCAATCAATTGCTTAACTGAAGTCGAGACTACCAAATAATTACACGATCCTCTGGTGCGCGCCACATGCCATCTCCTTCTTTGACATCAAAGGTTTCAAAGAATTCGTCAAAGTTTGGCAATTGAAT
>OHAI01000741.1_pt1 | contig 25957 bp, 14 predicted proteins | sample 1577091 | NCBI WGS metagenome assembly OHAI01 (sample SAMEA3541548, study PRJEB24748) | human gut metagenome | biome: human gut; feature: human-associated habitat; material: faeces | place: China | collected 2012
GCTGGCAGGGAAATATATAGCCCGGCATGTGGATTCTCCCAGTTGGAGGGAAATCCGGGGGGAGGATGCCCCCGGACTTCTGCTGGTGTGCAATGCAGGGGAAGAAGGTCTGGGAAACCTGAAGGGAGTGCGTAAGATCTGCGAGGACTACGGCGGCAGGATAAAGAGCTTTTGTACCTTTGACAGTTCTCTTTCCAGCATCGTGGACAGGGCGGTGGGTTCCAAGCGCTTCCGGGTAAAGGTCCGCACCCGGGGCGGTCATTCCTACAATGACTTTGGCAATGATAATGCCATAGCGGGACTGGCGTCCCTGGTGGGGAAGCTTTATAAAATCCAGGTGCCGGAGGGCGGAAAGACAACCTATAATGTAGGTATGATATCAGGAGGGACATCGGTTAATACCATTGCCCAGGAAGCCGAGATGCTGTACGAGTTCCGTTCCGACAAAAGGGAGAACCTGGAATATATGGAACGGCAGTTCACGGAGGTGCTTGACCGTGCAAAGGCAGAGGGGATGGATGTGTCTTTCCAGGTTATAGGAGTCAGGCCCTGCGAAGGCCAGGTGGACCCGGCACAAAAACAGGCCCTGACAGACTGGGCCCACCGGGTGGTTGAAGAAATGACCGGACAGGCGCCCAAACACCATGCCGGCTCCACGGACTGCAATATCCCGCTGTCTTTGGGGATTCCAAGCGTGTGCGTGGGAAGCTTCCGCGGCGCAGGGGCCCATACCAGGGAGGAATATGTGGAGACAGATTCCCTGGAGGAAGGCTATAAGGTGGCATTCGGTATGATTTTCGGAAGAAGGGATTGATTTTAAGGACAGGCGGTAAAGCTTTCTCGCCCCGGCTGTGTACGGCCGGTCATAATGATTCTTACTAATTCATAGATTTAGAGTGGGTACTCTTATGGAGTGCTCCCGGAAACAGCGTATGCATGCGCTTCCGGGAGCATTTTTATATCTGTTCACGCGGCGTCTGGCGGATACCGGGGAAGCAGACGCACATTAGCGCAGGCTCATAAGAACCATGAATTAGGTAAGAGGGGAGAGACAGATGGCAGATTGGTTTGAACAGCCGGAGGCAGAGGTGTTAGCCGGGCTGGACTCCGGAAGGCAGGGAATTGACAGCGGGCAGGCGGAGCAGCGTCTTAAGGAATATGGGGAAAATGTATTGGAGGAGGCAGGACGGCTCCAGTGGTGGCAGGTATTTCTTGCGCAGTTTAAGGACCTTTTGGTCATTATCCTGATCGGGGCGGCCGCAGTGTCCATGCTCACAGGGGATCCGGAGAGCGCCATGGTCATATTTGCGGTCCTGCTGCTAAATGCAGTGCTGGGAACGGTCCAGCACCAGAAGGCGGAAAAATCCCTGGACAGCTTAAAGCGGCTTTCCTCGCCTGAAGCCAGGGTCCTGCGGGACGGGCGCAGCATGACCATACCGTCCGCCCTGGTGGTACCGGGGGATATCCTGCTGCTGGAGACCGGCGATATGGTGGCCGCGGACGGACGGCTGCTGGAGGTGTACGGGCTGACCGTCAATGAGAGCTCCCTTACAGGGGAATCCCTGGGGGTGGAGAAACACACCGGGGCGGTGAAGGCGCGGGAGGGAACCGTGGCATTGGCCGACCGGACCAACATGGTATTTTCCGGTTCCCTGGTGACCTCAGGCCGTGCCGTGGCAGCGGTAACAGCCACGGGAATGAATACGGAAATCGGTAAGATAGCTGTGCTGATGAACGGAACCAAGGAACAAAAGACCCCGCTTCAGGTGAGCCTGGACCGGTTCTCCGGACATCTGGCCATTGCCATCATAGCCATCTGCGGCCTGGTGTTTTTGCTCAGCCTGTACCGCCGGGAACCGGTGCTGGATGCCCTGATGTTTGCCGTGGCCCTGGCAGTGGCAGCCATACCGGAGGCGCTCAGCTCCATCGTCACCATTGTCCAGGCCATGGGCACCCAGAAAATGGCAAGGGAACAGGCTATCATAAAAGATTTGAAGGCGGTGGAGAGCCTGGGATGCGTCTCTGTTATCTGTTCCGATAAGACGGGAACCCTGACAAAGGGAGAATTTAAGGTGACAAAGCTGTACCCGTCCGGTATCAGCGAAGAAGAACTACTGGAACTGGCCGCACTGGCCGAGAATTATTCCAACCATCCGATCGCTGCTTCCATTAAAGATGCGTATGCTAATGAGATCGACATAAACCGGCTGGGAGAAACTGAAGAAATTTCCGGTCACGGCGTCAAGACGGTGATAGATGGGAAAGCGGTGCTGGCAGGCAATGGGAAACTGATGGAGCAGGCGGGAATTCCGTATCAGGAATGCAAAGAGGCCGGAACTGTCATTTACGTGGCAAGGGAAGGCGTGTTTGCCGGAAGCGTACTGATCTCCGATACGATTAAAGAAGAAAGCTTTGAAGCGATCCGGCGTCTGAAGGCGGTAGGCGTGAGAAAGACAGTCATGCTGACCGGAGACAGAAAAGAGGTGGGAGAGGCCGTTGCAAAAGAAATCGGTCTGGACGGAGTCTATACGGAGCTGCTTCCCGGAGATAAGGTGGATAAAGTAGAGATGCTTTTAGAGCCTCTGGATGAGAAGCGCAAACTGGCTTTTGTCGGTGACGGAATCAACGATGCACCGGTACTGACCAGGGCCGATATCGGAATCGCCATGGGAAGCATGGGTTCTGACGCTGCCATAGAGGCAGCCGACGTAGTTCTGATGGACGATAACCCGGCAAAGATTGCCACTGTAGTCAAGATTGCCAGAAAGACGCTTAAGATTGTAAAACAGAACATCGTGTTTGCCCTGGCCGTCAAAGCCCTGGTTCTTATACTGGGAGCAGCCGGAATGGCAAATATGTGGGAAGCGGTATTTGCAGACGTGGGAGTTTCGGTAATTGCGATACTGAATGCGATGCGGGCGCTTAAAACAGAAGATTGAGGTAAGGCGTCCGGGAATAAATCCCGGGCGCCTTTTGTATGGTAGTTTGACAGCTTGCAAATTATTAGATTACCATTCTTTATGGTAAACGGTTTCACCATTTTTAATCACAGTCTCCACCAGATTGATGGTGGTGTGATATGGCATATAGTTGATGGAAGGATATTTCAGGAAGATAATATCCGCCTTTTTGCCTTCTTCAATACTGCCAATCTGATCGGCTCTGTCAACTGCGGCAGCTCCGTTAATGGTGAGTGCGGTGATAACCTCTTCGATGGACATATTCATATAGATACATCCAAGGGCTACGAGAAGAGGAATATTGTTGGTGAAGCAGCTTCCCGGATTTAGAACAGAGGCAATGGCGACTGCGCAGCCGCTGTCGATCATCTTTCTGGCCGGTGCATATTCTTCCTTCAGGCAGAATGCCGTGGCAGGAAGAAGGGTGCTGATGACACTTGATTCGGCCATCTGCCGGATGCCCTCGTCGGATGCCTTTAACAGGTGGTCTGCCGAGAAACAGCCGGTTCTGGAAGCCAGTTCGGCTCCGCCGAGGGAAAACATCTCATCGGCATGGATTTTCAGCTTGAATCCCATCTCTTTTGCTTTATTTAAGTAATACTCGGAATCTTCGATGTTGAAAACACCTTTCTCACAGAAGATGTCGGCAAATTCAGCCAAATCCTCCGCTTTAACCTTCGGCATTACTTCATTGATCATCATGTCGATAAATTCACGCTCCTTGCCCTTGTACTGCGGAAGAACACTGTGCGGTCCAAGGAAGGTGGTCACAATATCGACAGGATGGATTTTATCAAGTTCTTTCATGGCGCGGAGCTGTTTTAACTCTGTTTCACAGTCCATGCCGTATCCGCTCTTGCCCTCAACGGTGGTAACGCCGAATTCCAGCATGCGGTTCAGGCGCTCGCGGCCTACGGCAACGAGCTCTTCTTCCGTTGCATTCTTGGTCGGATTGATGGTAGCGTTGATTCCGCCGCCGCGCTCCATGATGGACATGTAGCTGTCGCCCTTTAAACGCCAGGTAAATTCATCGGCGCGGTAACCGCCGAATACAAAGTGGGTATGTGAGTCAACGAAGCCGGGGAGTACGGTTTTTCCCGTGGCATCGATAATTTCATATTCATCCGGATTGATCATCTTATCCAGTTCTTCCGTTGTGCCGACAGCAAAGATTTTATCATCATGGATCAGGACGCCGCCGTCCTCAATCAGGCCGATGTCGGACATTTCTTTGCCGCGTTTCGGAGCCTGTCCCTTACAGGTCACCAGCTCAGATGCGTGGCGGATATATCTCTTTGTCATATTAAACCTCTCTCATTCTCTCATGATTGCAGCAGTTTACCTACCGCGGATTTAATCAGCAGATATTTGTTACTATATATCTTATAGAGGCTGTTGCAGATAAACAACAGCCTCTATAGAAATGATATCGTGTCAAAAATTATTCCCGGATTATGCCGGATTTATTATTTTGCAGTTGCTTCTTTGAAAACCTTCTCAATCAGAGCGTCATCAGCGATATATGGCATTGTGATGGCATCGCTTCCTTCGAAAGTCTTGTTGTACTCGGCAACAGTTTCGATAGAATGCTCATTTCTGGCCCAGTTTCTTCTGGAAACGCCGACCATGGTATCCCACGGAATAGACTCGCGGATAATCTGGTCTGTCAGCTCGGAACCGTCAAGAACGAGACCGAAACCGCCGTTGATAGCTTTACCGATCCCTGTACCGCCGCCGTTGTGGAGAGCGATTAAGCTCATGCCTCTTGCAGCGTTGCCTGCGAAGCAGTGGGTAGCCATGTCAGCCGTGAAGTTGGAACCGTCGTAAATGTTGGATGTCTCACGGTATGGAGAATCGGTTCCGCCTGTATCATGGTGGTCACGTCCAAGCATAACCGGTCCGATTTCACCTTTTCTTACCATATCATTGAACTTAAGGGCGATATCGCGTCTTCCAAGGGCATCCTGATAAAGGATACGGCACTGGGTACCAACAACGAGTTTATTCTTCTCTGCGTCGCGGATCCATACCCAGTTGTCACGATCCTGGAATCTTCTGTTCGGATCGATGATGTCCATAGCTGCGTGGTCTGTCTTAACCAGATCTTCGTGTTTGCCGGATAAGCAGCACCATCTGAATGGTCCATATCCGTAGTCGAATAATTCCGGTCCTAAAATATCTTCTACATAAGATGGGAAGATAAAGCCTTCGCTTGTATCTACGCCGTTCTTAGAGATGTCTTTGTTACCTGCATCGTATACGGCCTTCATGAATGCGTTGCCGTAATCGAAGAAGTAAGAACCTCTGGAAACCAGAGTCTGAATTAAGTGGAAATGCTTTGTCAGAGTTTCGTCTACCAGTTTGCAGAATTTCTCCTTATCATGGTCAAGCATTTCTGTTCTCTGCTCAAAGGTAAGACCCTGTGGGCAGTATCCGCCGTCGTATGGAACGTGGCAGGATGTCTGGTCGGAGAGAAGCTCAATGTGGATATTGTTGTCAACCGCATATTCCAGAAGGTCAACGATGTTGCCGTGGAATGCGATGGACATAGCTTCTTTCTTCTCCATGTATTCATGAGCCAGTTTGAAAGCTTCTTCCGGGGATTCAGCAACTAAGCTTACCCAGCCCTGGCTGTGACGTGTTTCGATTCTGGAGTAGTCAACCTCGGCAACGATACCAACGCCGCCTGCGATCTCGATAGCTTTTGGCTGAGCGCCGCTCATGCCGCCCTTCAGACCGTGGTTGATACATGGAGCGTAAGCGATGATCAGGGAAGGACCATGGTATTTTTCAGCTTCTACCAGAGCCTTAACCAGCTGGTTCTTGTCTGCGCCCATAGCAACCTGTGCAACGTATACATAGCCATAGGACATAGCCATCATACCCAGGTCTTTTTTCTTAACTCTCTTACCGGAAGCAGCGAACTGAGCAACTGCACCAACGGGTGTAGATTTGGATGCCTGACCGCCTGTGTTGGAGTAAACTTCTGTATCCAATACCAGAACGTTTACATCTTCGCCGGATGCCAGTACGTGGTCCAGACCGCCGTAACCGATATCGTAAGCCCAGCCGTCACCACCGAAGATCCACTGAGACTTCTTAGCCAGCTGATCCTTGTTTTCCAGAACATAAGCAACGATGTTCTTAGCTTCTGCATCTGCGCCGTTGTAAGCTTCCAGAGCAGCAACCAGAGCCTTTGTAGCTTCCTTGGAAGCCTCGCCGTCGTTCATTGTTTCTACCCAAGCATCAACAACACCTGCAACGGATGCATCGATTGCTTTCAGGTTTTCCAGTTTATCCTTCAGACCATTTCTCATGTGCTTAACTGCGGAAGCCATACCCAGACCATATTCTGCGTTGTCTTCGAACAGGGAGTTTGCCCATGCAGGACCATGACCGTCTTTGTTTGTTGTGTAAGGCATAGAAGGTGCGGAACCACCCCAGATGGAGGAGCAGCCTGTTGCGTTTGCAACGTACATTCTGTCACCGAACAGCTGAGTTACCAGTTTTGCATAAGGTGTTTCACCACAACCTGCGCAAGCGCCGGAGAACTCAAGCAGAGGCTGTTCGAACTGAGAGCCCTTAACGGATTCCTTGCTCATAGGGTTAGCCTTATGTGCAACTTCGTCCATAGCGAAATCCCAGTTAGCAACTTCAGCTTCCTGTGTTTCCAGAGGCTTCATTTCCAGAGCCTTGTTAGGAGCAGGACATACTACTGCACAGCTGCCGCAACCCAGGCAATCCAGAGAGGAAACCTGCATTCTGTATTTCAGACCTGCAAATGCTGCGCCGCCCTTTGCTTCTACAGCCTTGAATGCTGCGGGAGCCTTAGCCAGTTCTTCGTCTGTTACCAGAATAGGTCTGATTGCAGCGTGAGGACATACATAAGAGCACTGGTTACACTGGATACAGTTTTCAGCGTTCCATTCGGGTACGTTAACTGCAACACCACGTTTTTCGTAAGCAGCTGTACCTGTAGGGAAGTGACCGTCTTCTCTGCCGGAGAATGCGGATACGGGCAGCTTGTCGCCTTCCTGTGCGTTCATGGGTTCAACGATATTCTTAACGAATTCTGTTGTCTTTCTTGCTGCTGCAGCTTCTGTATCTTCTGCAGTTGCCCAGGAAGCAGGGATTTCAACCTTAACAGCGCCGTCTACACCACGGTCAACAGCAGCATAGTTCATGTTCAGGATTGTGTCACCCTTCTTACCATAGGATTTTGTGATAGCTGCTTTCATGTATTCTACAGCCTGATCAATGGGGATGATGTTAGCCAGCTTGAAGAATGCAGCCTGCAGAACTGTGTTGATTCTGTTGCCCAGACCGATTTCGCCTGCGATAGCTGTACCATTGATGATGTAGAAGTTTGCATTCTTAGCAGCCAGCTGTCTTTTCAGTTTTGCGGGCAGCTTTTCATCCAGTTCGTCTACAGTCCATGTTGTGTTCAGCAGGAATGTACCATTGGGGTTCAGTTCTGTAACCATGTCGTACAGATGAACATATTCCTGTTTGTGACAAGCAACGAAGTCTGCTGTTTTTACCAGATATGTAGATCTGATGGGTGTATCACCGAAACGCAGGTGAGACTGTGTAATACCACCGGATTTTTTGGAGTCATAGCTGAAGTATGCCTGTGCATATTTGTCTGTATGGTCACCAATGATCTTGATGGAGTTCTTGTTTGCACCTACAGTACCGTCAGCACCCAGACCCCAGAATTTGCAGGAGATTGTGCCGTCGTCACCTGTAACGTTAACTTCTTCGCCAACTTCCAGAGATGTGTTTGTCACGTCATCCACGATACCCAGTGTGAAGTGGTTTTTGGGTTTATCCAGTGTCAGGTTTGCATATACTGCCAGGAACTGTGCGGGTGTAACGTCCTTGGAACCCAGACCGTAACGGCCGCCAACTACAACGGGAGCGGATTCTGCTTCAAACAGTGCTGTACAAACGTCCATGTACAGAGGTTCGCCCTGTGCGCCGGGTTCTTTTGTTCTGTCCAGAACAGCGATCTTCTTCGCTGTTGCAGGGATAACCTCCAGCAGCTTTTCTGCTACGAAGGGACGGAACAGATGTACCTTAACCAGACCAACCTTTTCGCCCTTTGCTGTCAGGTAGTCGATTGTTTCTTCGATTGCTTCACAAGCGGAGCCCATAGCGATGATGATTCTGTCAGCATCAGCTGCGCCATAGTAGTTGAACAGTCTGTAATCTCTGCCTGTGATTCTGCTGATTTCGCCCATGTATTCTTCTACTACTGCGGGCAGAGCATTGTAGAATTTGTTTGCTGCTTCACGGCCCTGGAAGTAGATATCGGGGTTCTGAGCTGTACCTCTGATAACGGGATGTTCGGGGTTCAGCGCATTTCTCTTGAATGTGTTTACTGCATCCATATCAATGATCTTTGCCAGTTCATCATAGTCGATGCATTCAATCTTCTGGATTTCGTGAGATGTACGGAAACCATCGAAGAAGTGCAGGAAAGGTACACGACCTTTGATTGCGGACAGGTGTGCAACGCAAGCCAGGTCCATAACTTCCTGTACGGAGTTGGAAACCAGCATAGCGAAACCTGTCTGACGACAAGCCATAACGTCGGAGTGATCACCGAAGATGGACAGTGCATGTGCAGCCAGAGCACGTGCTGTTACGTGGAATACGCAGGGCAGCAGTTCGCCGGCAATTTTGTACATATTGGGGATCATCAGCAGCAGACCCTGAGATGCTGTGTATGTGGTTGTCAGCGCACCGGCTGCCAGAGAGCCGTGTACTGTACCGGAAGCACCTGCTTCAGACTGCATTTCTACTACTTTAACTGTCTGACCAAAAAGGTTCTTTTTACCATTCGCTGCCCAGTCGTCTGTTTTTTCAGCCATGGGAGAGGAAGGTGTGATGGGGAAGATACCGGCAACTTCTGTAAACGCATAGGAAGCGTATGCAGCAGCTTCGTTACCGTCCATCGTTTTCATTACTTTAGACATTTCTTTTTCTCCTCCTTTAAAATTTAGAGAGTTCTGTTTGTTCCGAGGGATATCCCCCGTCTTTCATCTTTTGCAGCCATCAAAAATGGCGGCTCACCCTTTTTTCGGTATATAAAGAAAGTTTATCAATCATGTTGTCTTACAACGCCAAGCTTCCCCTATACATCCGAAACGGGATTTTTTACGTAATTATTATACAATTAAATCTTTTTCATTTCAACAGCAAAATGAAAAAACCCCCGTTATGTTTCTAACAAGATACTTTTTGTGATGTTGCTTACACGCCTTATGTTTTTTAAAATATTTTTATGCAAAATTATTTTTTGCTGACGATTATTATTTATTTTAATGTCTGACAACATTAAAAATTGTACAAAAATTTATACCGTAAAAATATTTATCAAAAGAAGTTTGTGAATCAAAAAACAAACAACTTGTATACAGTGTATAAAATAGAATACATAGTTTTCCCCTATCCTTTTTTGCATTTACCAATTCGACAGGATAAACTGTCAAATCAGAAAATAAGATGTCTGATTTCATGATTTCAAACTTTTTTCTTTCTTCTTTACCAAAAAATAAAAAAGAGAGCGGATTTTGGCAAATTCCGCTCTCTCTGCTTTATTTTGTAAATATGCCCTTATACTTTTTCCGCCAGATACTCTGCTCCGCCGTCAACGGCTCTATCGTCTGTCCGCCCTCCGCATTGCGTTCAATCAAAATCAGCTCACCATCTGCCGTCAGATAGAACTGCTCCGCCGTACAATCCTCACCTGCCTGCGCCTGTGCCGCCTCCAAAGAGGTCTGCGTCAGCATATCCGCAAGCGTTACGGCTCTCTGCCCCAGAAGGTCAAGGTTTTTTGCAAAGCGCACAGGCATGCCGTTCCTCGTCCCTTCCCAGAGAATTGAAAGAAAATCCTTCGTGCAGAAGCCTGTTGTCACCTGCACCTGCAAAAGGCTGTCCGCTGTATTTTCCTCCGCCATAAATGCTGTAATGTAATCCTGCATCTGCTGCATCAGGGAATCATTCAGGCTTTTTTCGTAATTCGCATCATTCAGCCCCACAATGACCGGCACATCCACAGAATATCCGCCGTTTTCCTCGTCCGCCGTCAGCTCCTTCACTGCCACTACAGGCTCCGTCCCATCCTTCATTTCCAACGTCACCTGCTTGGTTTCGTGGTTAAAGCGAACCTCCCCCGTATAGTACGCCGAAATAACCTCCTCGTCCACATACAGGCAGCCGTTAATCATATTCGGTTCCTCCGGCAGCGTTACCGCATACCCATTCAGAACGGCATCCCGTTCCCCGGAACGCACGCGCAGCGTTCTGCCACGGTAGGAAATCGCCGTTTGTTTCTTTTCCGTATCCCATTTTACCGTTCCGCCCAGCGCTTCCATGGTATTGCGCAGGGGCAGCAGAAGCTTCTCTGTATCCTCAAAATAAAGCGGCATATTCTCCATATTTTCCAACGTTTTTACGCCGCCTTCTTCCTGCTCCGTTTCATTTTGTGCCGAGGTTTCCGTTGCCGTCACCTCTATTTTATTCCGCGTAATCAGCGTCATGGAAAGCGTCAGCGCCCCTGCCAGAAGCACCGCACCTGCCGCCGCAATGATTGCAACCTTTTTTACTGTCATAATTCTCCCTCTCTCTGCTTTCGCTCAGAAAGTATTTTTTAATTCTGCATCATAAAAAATGCCGCCAGCTTTTCAGGAAATGTTGCCTCATCCTTGATCTCCGGCACTCTTTCAGGCAAATCCTTCCCCAGAAGAATTTCCTTTTCGTCCAGACGGATCGTGATATGCTTCGTATCCTTATCCCAGTGCATTTCCGCACCAATCAGATTTGTTAAGTCGCGTAGCTTATAATACGCCGCATCACCCTTCGCTCGTCCCTCTATCTCCTTTGTCTCTCCGTCATAGGAAACCTTCACGGCATCGTATTTCACCTGATTGCCATCCGCAGAAAGGTCTATTTCCCTATCCAGAAAAGCAAACAGCTGCTTTGCATTTGACGCAGAAATGTAATACGCCCCCTTTTCATAATAGAGCTCAATTCTGTCATCTGTCTCTGCCGTCTGCAGCTGCATCTCCTGCATTGTTCCCTTTCTCCAGGGGTTTGCGGCAGCAGGGTCTGTCGGGTCCCAGCCGCGGCGTACCGTATCGTTTCTGTTGACCTTCGGCACAGCGGCAGGCTGCAAGGGCTCCTTCACCTCCCCACGATACATTCTCACGGTTGTGCCAATCGGACAGTTGTCATAAATCCATTTTACATCCCGCACCGTCAGGCGGATGCACCCTGCGGATGCAGTTGTCCCCAATTTGTTGAATTCATCATATTCCAATGTGGTTTTGTCCTTTTCAAAATAAGGTACAGAATGAAAGAGATACGGCCCCGTAATGCGTGTGGCATACTGCCCCCACACATTCCCGTATAATGCGCGCCATTCGTATTTCGCACTCGTCCGAAATGTCCCTTCGGGGGTATCCGTGCCGCCGCTGCATCGAAATGCCTTAATGGGAACGGTATAATTTCCTGCCGTATCCTTTTCATATACCGTCACCACATTCGCCGTCAGGTTCACCGTTATATAATAGGGGCTTTTCGTTTTTTCTGCCGCAAATGCTGTGCCGCATAAGCCAAACAGCAGCAAACAGAATACCAATATGCCCAAGCTTCGTTTCTTCATGGTTCTTCTCCTTTGTTACACAGTTGCTTCAATTGCCGAATTTTTCTCTTTTTACATTATAAAAAAGGATTGCACAAGAATCAAGGAACACTTTCTTAAAAATCGTTGAATTTTTGAGAAATCTGCAAAAAAAAGAACAGGGAACGTCCTTTTCAGGCAATTCCCCGTCTGTTTATTTAAATATTTTTCAAATCCTTAAAGCTTTGGAACAGGGTTCTGTAAAGCTCCTTATACAGCGTGAAGTATTTCGCATACGCACCATTCGCCGCCATATTCGGCTCGGAACTATCTTTTTTCCGCACCAGCGCATCACAGGCCGTCTCCAAATCGGAATAAATGCCTGCGCCAACGCCTGCCAAAATCGCCGCACCCAATGCGCCGCCCTGGTCAGACTGCACCGTGCTTACCGAACAGCCGTACATATCTGCCAGCATTTGTCTCCAGAAGGGGCTTCTGCCGCCGCCGCCGCAGATCATCATATCCTCGATGGGTACGCCCATCTCACGGAACACCTCAACACATTCCCACTGGGAGAAGGAAATCCCCTCCATCACAGAGCGAATCAAATGCGGTCTTTCGTGCATGGCAGAAAGTCCAAAGAACACCCCTCTGCAATCCGGATCGGGATGCGGAGAGCGTTCCCCCATCAGGTAAGGCAGGTAAATCAGCTTTTCAGAACCGATAGGCACCCTTGCAGCCTCTGCCGTCATAATTTCATAAGGGTCTACGCCCTTTTCCGCAGCCTCTGCCATTTCCGGCGTGCAAACGTGATTGCGCAGCCATTGCAGAGAAAGCCCTGCCGCTTGTGTGCAACTCATTACCGTCCATTTGCCGGGTACAGAGGCACAAAGCGTATGCACTCTGCCCTTGGGATCAAGTGCCATTCGGTCGGAAACCGCATAAACCACCGCAGAGGTACCAATCGTGGTGAATGCCTTCCCTTGAGAAACAATGCCTGTCCCAATCGCTGCCGCAGGGTTGTCCCCCGCACCGCCAACCACAATCGTGCCTGCCGCAAGTCCTGTCAGCGCCGCCGCCTCCTTATGCACCTCGCCGGTTACATCCTGCGATTCATACATCTTGCCAAGCAGTCTTTTTTCAATGCCAAGTCCCTCCAGAATTTCATCCGACCATGTCCGCTTTGCAACGTCCATCAGCTGCATGCCGGAGGCATCGGAAACCTCCGTGGCATATTCGCCCGTCAGCTTATACCGAATATAGTCCTTCGGCAGAAGGATATGCGCGCATTTTGCGTACAGCTCCGGCTCATGCTTTTTCACCCAGAGGATTTTTGCCGCCGTAAAGCCGGTTACCGCAGGGTTCGCCGTAATCTGAATGATTTTTTCCGCACCCAGCATACGGTTCATATCCTCGACCTCTTCGCCCGTTCTCTGGTCGCACCAGATAATCGAGCGGCGCAGCACCTCGCCGTTTTCATCCAGCATAACCAGTCCGTGCATCTGTCCGGAAAGCCCAATGCCCTTGATATCTGCCACATCCACGCCGGAGGCTTGCAGCACCGCCTGCACACCCTGCACTACTGCGTTCCACCAGTCCTCAGGCTCCTGCTCTGCCCAACCGTTCTGCTCCTGATATAAGGGATATTCAAATGTTTTTGCTGTGATTGGGTTGGCATCCCTGTCAAACAGAACCGTTTTCGTGCCGGAGGTACCAATATCAATCCCCAGTAAATATTCCATAGTCACACCGCCATTTCTTTCGCATGTATCACAGCTTGATAACAGCCTTTACCACATTTTCCTTATCGTTGATGGCAGCCTCGTATGCCTCCTGAATGTGTTCAAAATCGAATTCATGGGTTGCTACCATGCCGATGTCAATGCCGTTTGCAACTGCGGAAATTGCCTTTGCATACAGATTTCTGTAACGGAATACGGATTCGATTCTTGCTTCCTTTGCCATAATCTGACCAAAGTTGAATTTTACTTCGGGGTCAGCCGCCATACCCACCAATGTGATAGTACCGCCCTTCTTTACCAGATAAGGTGTCTGTGCGATGGTAACGGGAGAGCCTGCTGTTTCAAATACCTTTTCAATCCCTACGCCGTTTGTAAATGCTTCTACTTCCTTCAGCACATCCTTTTCCTTCGCATTGATTACTCTGGTTGCGCCCAGCTTCATTGCGTAGTCCAGACGCTTCTGCGCCATATCTACCACTGTGATATCCGTTGCACCGCAAGCCTTACAAGCCAGCAGTGTCATCAGACCGATACAGCCGGAGCCAAGGATAATGCACTGGTCGCCCATGCCAACCTTGCCCTGGTGTGCCGCATGTAGACCAACAGCAAAAGGCTCAATCAGTGCGCCTTCCTTTGTGGACATCCCTTCGGGCAGCTTGAAGCACATATCCGCAGGGAATGTGATATAGTCCTCATTGCAGCCCTGCACAGGAGGAGTTGCAAGGAAAACAACATCGGGGCACAGGTTATATCTGCCGGATTTACAGAATTCGCAGTGACCGCAGGTGATACCGGGTTCCAATGCAACCTTGTCGCCCACCTTCAGGTCTGTCACGCCTTCGCCCAGTTTTTCTACAACGCCGCCTGCTTCATGACCCAGCATCAGTTCGCCGTCAACCACGAAGTCGCCGCATCTGCCGTCCTTGAAATAATGCACATCGGAACCACAAATCCCAACATATTCAGTCTTCACCACAACCTCGCCCGCCTTGGGTTCGGGAACGGGGGTTTCTCTGATTTCCATTTTGTTCAATCCAACCATATAAGCTGCTCTGTTTTTCATCTTTTATCTCCTCGCTTTCGCTTTATTGAAATACACAGTTTTATCAGTTTTCGGGAACCTCTCCTGCAAGACGCTCTCCCTTTTATGATAACAGTATAGACGGAATTATGCAAGAATTACGCGCCTTCCAAAATACAGTTTTTCATGAAAAAAATAGAGGTATCACTCCCGGAAAACCCGAAAATGATACCTCATATTTACAAATCAATCACGAAAAACAGATTTACCTTCTATTATTCTGTAATCTGACCGTTCTTTTTGTACATTTCAACGTATTCGTCTACGTTGTCAGCAGTAATCAGAACTTCTTCGATATCTGTGTCGATCTGTGTTTCTTCGCCTGTCAGCAGCTTGTGTACTGTGTCAAGGTTCAGAGCAGCCAGGTCGATTGCAGACTGCAAGCAGGTAGATGTCATGGAACCATCCTGAATCAGCAGGCAAGCCTCTGCGGTACCGTCAACGCCGTATACCAGCATATCTTTGTAAGTGGGGTTGCCCTTTACAACCTCCAGCGCACCTGCTGCCATGTTATCGTTCATGGAGATAACTGCATCAATTTTGCCGTGTGCTGTTGTCCAGTCTTCCATCAGAGCCATAGCTTCGTCCTTGTTCCAGTTTGCGAAGTCTTCGCCTACAATCTGAACGTCAGGTCTCTGGTCAAAGAATACTTCCTGCCATGCGATACGTCTCTGGTCAGCGTGGACGTTGCCGGAGGGCCCCTTCAGAACAACAACCTTCGCATTTTCGGGAACCTGTGTCAGTGCCAGCTCAGCGTTAACCTGTGCCTGATTGTAAGGATCGGCATCGACAGAGGATGCACCTTCAATGCCTTCAATTCTGGAGTTGGTTGTGATTGCAACCAGACCTGCCTGTACGATTTTTTCAACGTAGGGTCTCTGTGCTTCGCCGTTGTTGGGCTGCACGATGATTGCATCGTAGCCGTTTGCGATTGCGTTTTCGATTGCAGCGTTTTCCTTTGCATCGTCAGCCTGACCATCGAATACCTTCAGCTCGATGTCATCATACTTATCTGCTGCTGCTACCATTTCGTTTGCCAGCCATGCTGCGAAGGAGTCAGACTGCGCTCTTGCAATATACGCTACCTTGTAGGTTTTATTGCTGTCATCGCCGCCTGCGGAATCACCGCCGCCGCAGCCTGTCAGAGCGGTTGCCGCCATAGCCAGTGCCATAAATGCTGCTAAATACTTTTTCATTTTACTCTCTCCCTTTCTTTTTGAAATTACCTTTTTGAGAACATTTTTGCTTTATTTACATTTGATTGATCAAATGAAAGCCATATCATTGGGTTATGCCTTTGCCGCAGGCTCCTTCTTTTCGTCCTTCTTCTGCAGGATAACCTTGGGCGATTTTTTATTCTTGAAGTTGATATCATACAGAACAGCTGCCACGATGATGATACCCTTTACTACCTGCTGAATGTAAGAGTCTACGCCCTGCAGGTTCATGATGTTGTTCAGGCAGCCGATGATGAAGGAACCGATTAAGGAGCCGGAGGTTGTCCCGACACCGCCGGAGAAGCTTGTACCGCCGACAATGGCAGCCGTCAGACCTTCCATTTCGTAGCCTACCGCACCATTCGGCAGACCTGCGTTTACACGCGCCATGAACAGCACGCCGGCAATCCCGACCAGAACACCGTTAATCAGGAATGCCATGAATTTGGATTTTACAACATTGATACCGGATGCGATAGAGGCCTCCTCATTGCCGCCGATGGCATAGAAGGAACGTCCCAATCGTGTCTGGTTCATAATATACGAAATAATAATCGTCGCCAGAACAGTAAAGATAACGGGAATGGGAACAGGACCGATTTTCCCCTGCCCGACTACAGCGTATTTCCCAATCTGCAAAATATTCTGCCCGGAGGTATACAGCAGCGCCAGACCTCTCGCCGCCATCTGGGTTGCCAGTGTTACGATGAACGCAGGCAATGCGAAGTTTGCAACAAACAATGCGTTAATCATGTTGAAGATAACCGCAACACCGATGGAAACGGCAAACGCCACTGCCATAGAACCGGTCGCCTTATACGCACTGACGGAAAGCACACCCGACAGCGCAAGCACCGCACCCGAGGACAAGTCCAGCAGACCGGATACAATCAGTACCATTTCACCATACGCCAGAATGGTCGCTACAGCCAGCTGCACTGCAATATTGGTAATATTTCTGTGGCTCAAGAAATTGGGGTTCATCACAGAAGATACGATAATCAATACCAGCAGAACAAAGAAAATAGAAAATTTCTGCATTAACTCTTTTGATTTATTATTTTTCACTTTTGATCTCCTCCTTTATTTATTCCTGAATAATGCTATGTGTCCCTGTCGCATAAACCATGATAGCCTCCTGAGAGAATTCCTCCCGCTTCAGCTCGCCTGCAATATGGCCCTGGTTCATCACATAAATTCTGTCACACATACCAATCAATTCGGGCAGCTCAGAGGAAACCATTACAACTGCTTTACCCGCCTGTGCCACTTCTGTCATCAGTTTATAAATTTCAAATTTCGCGCCAACGTCAATCCCTCTTGTGGGCTCGTCCAGAATCAGCACCTCAGGGTCACGCATCATCCATTTTGCCAGCAGCACCTTCTGCTGGTTCCCGCCGGAAAGAGACTGAATCGGTGTTTCCTGTGTCGGTGTTTTTACGCTCATTTTATCAAAATATTTTGCAACCATTGCTTCTTCTTCTTTCCTATGGGCATGCCCGCCATAGAAGAATTTTTCCAAGGCTGCAAGGCTCGCATTTTCGCGCACACTTCTCATGGGGATAATGCCGTAACGGCGGCGATCCTCCGAAAGCATGACCATGCCTGCCTTTGTTGCATCGGCTACCCGTTTGATTTTGATTTCCTTGCCGTGTACCTTTACCGTACCGCCGTCAATGGGGTCAAGCCCAAACAGACAGCGCATCACTTCCGTACGCCCTGCGCCGACCAGCCCTGCAAAGCCAACGATTTCGCCCTTGCCTACATGGAAGGTTACATCCTCAAACAGCTGACCGCTCTTGAGGTCTTTTACCTCAAGCAAAGGCTCCCCAATCTCAATATTCTCCTTGGGATATACGTTTTCCATACGACGGCCTACCATCAGCGCGATAACCTCGTCAATGTTTGTATCCTCCGCACGCATACTCTTTACAACCGTACCGTCACGGAATACCGTAATATCATCCGCAATGCGGAATACCTCATCCATCTTATGAGAGATATAAACAATCGCACAGCCCTTTGCCTTCAGAAGTGCAATCTTCTTAAACAGCAGCTCAACCTCCTTCTGCGTAATGGAGGACGTAGGCTCGTCCATAACAACGATAGACGCATCGTTGGAGATTGCCTTCAGGATTTCCAGCATCTGAATATCGGAGGTAGTCAGCGTTTTCAGCTTATCCGTTGCCTTATAGGGCAAATGCTCCTCCTTCAGCAGCCTTTCGGTTTTTTCGCGCACCTCGCGCCATTTTACTCTGCCCATCCCATCCACAGGCAAGCGTCCCAGAAAAATATTTTCCTCTACGGACATTTCGGGAACATAGTTCAGCTCCTGCGCAATCATGGCAATTCCGAGAGATCTTGCCATAATGGGATCTTTGATTTTCACCGATTTCTCATCCACAAAAATTTCGCCGGCATCCGGCTTATAAATCCCGTTGATAATCTTCATCAATGTAGACTTGCCCGCGCCGTTTTCACCGCACAGCGCATGTACAGTCCCTTTTCTGACTGTAAAGTCGATTTTATCCAAAGCCTTTACACCCGGAAAAGATTTTTCGATTTTTGAAACCCGAAGTTTGATGTCATCCCCCATAGGTTCCTCCCTTCCGTAATCACAGACCCAAACGTCTGCTTACTGTTTCATTTGTTCTTCCGTTCCGACCCACTTCCAAAGGTCATTCTCCGGTGCTGTTTTTTTACATCCTTTATGTAACATTCTTTTTCTGTACATATCTGAGTTTAGTATATACTCAAATGTGCCAAAGTGTCAAGATACTGTATGAAATCCTCTATTCAATTTGAATAAAAGAACTCCATTCAAATCAGAATAATTAAATGCACTTTCTATAGAAAGTGTCTTTTCGGCTTGTCTAATGTGTGACATTGTTTTAACAAAAATACACTCGTCCGCATCCGAAAAACACAGCACTGTTTCCTGCGGATTTTACGCAGATTTTACAGTTTATCCTATTATATTTCATCCACAAAAATATTTCAACCGATAGCACCTGACAAATTTTTCCACAAAAGAAAAGCACAGGAAGCCTCCTGCGCCTTTCTTTTTCTAATGAAATTTTAATCTTTCTTAGCCAATAAATAATGCCACCATGCCGAGCACCACAGATGCCGCCGCCAGCAGCTTTGCCGCCAGTGCTGCATTTTTGCTCTTGCCGCAAAGCCGCACCAGAACCGCTACAACCGCCAATGCACCAAAGCCCCACGAAATCATCTGCTCCTTAATCTGATTGGTGGCATATCCTGTGGCTGTCATCCATGCGATAAACATCCCCAGAAGCGCCATGAAGTAAAACACAATCTTCTGCGCCCTTTCTCCCTTTAAAAGAAACAGGAGCAGCAGCCCAACTACGCTGATGATGCTCATTACCATAAATAAAATCAATAATAATCCTAATGCCATAAGCCATTCCTCACTTTCTTGTTGCCTTGTTTTCTTTGATGAATTCATCATAGCATAGGATTCTAAAGAAATCGTGCAGGAAATTCTAAAGAATTCTAAAGGCGGTGCCGGCGCACCTTAAGTCGAAATCAGGATTTCGACTTGTTAAAACAGAAGAATAAACAGACATGTTCCATCGGCTAAAGTCTCGAAACATGCTGTTTTCCTCGAGTGAGCAAAGCCCCCTCTGCGGATTCCATTCGGGAAGACGCTTCGTTTCCCGAACCCTTCCGCTATTCGGCTAACCTTTGCACTTTTTCGCAACTGGCAGGGTAATCTCAATCTGAAATTGCTTTTCGTCCAAGGAAACCGTCACCGCTCCGCCATAGCCGGCGGTAATTCTGCGGATGCTCTCCAGTCCGATTTGGTTGCTTTCTATCTTCTGCGCCGTCTGCCGCACTGCGTTTTTCTGTAAAATCCGTAAGGTGTCCACTCCTCTGTCCATTTGCAGCAAAACAGGGTGTCCACTGTCCGCATATTTTTCCACATTAGAGGACAGATTATCGAAAATCCGCAGGATCTCCTGCATATCCCATTCTGCCCGAAAATCGGTGCAATTCTCCATAGAAATCTCGCAGGAAAAGCTGTCCTCCAGAATTTCCCCCCATTCTCCTGCAAGCTGCTCCATCAGCAGCCTGCCGTTTTCCACCGGCTCCACATTGCGCTTACTGCCCTCCAGCAGGCGATCTGTCATGTCCTTCATCTGCGCCGCCTTCTTCCGCACCAGCGAAAAATATTCCCGTAATTCCGCATCTGTATACCCATCCTTTCGACTCATATAATCCGAATAGGATAAAATTGCCGTCAGCGGCGTGCGGATATCATGCGAAAGGTCGCGAATCATGCGCTCCCGCTCTGCCTGCAGCGCCGTTTCCTGCTGTCTGAGCCGCCGCTCCGTTTCCGAAAGAAAATTGATATGCTCCGCCAGCTCCGTCAGCTCATTCGCCTCTCGCAGCGGAATGGTATCCTCCAAGCGGTGTGTGCGCAGGGCATCCACCCCCTGTATGATTTCCCTCAGATACGCCAGCTTCTGCCCCAGCAGGAACAGAAACAGCACCAGAAACAGAATCACCGTCGAAAGCAGGCTCACACTGCGAATCCATGCTCGCAATGTCAGCCATTGTCCTTCGGAGGGCTGCAGGTTGCGCTCTGCGAAATAGGTTTCGGAAATGGAATTTGCCGTCAGATATAAAAAGCCCCAGAAAAACAGCGCAATCACTGCCGTAATCAGCAGCAGTCCCAGAATCTCGCGCGAAAGCCGCTTTGTTTTCCTTCCATTCTCATTGGTCAACATAATACCCCCGTCCCCACGCCGTCTTGATATATTTCGGGTTTCTGGAATCATCCCCCAGCTTCTTGCGGATATTTTTGATATGCACCATAATCGCACTGTCGCCAACGGCATCCTCTCCCCAGATGCTTTGATAGATATTTTCCAGGGAATAAATCTTCTTTTTATGCGTCACAAGAAGCTCCAGAATCTGAAACTCCGTATAGGTCAGCGGAATCATTTCCCCCTGTCTGGAAACAGAGCGGCTCTCCGTATCCAGAATCAAATCCGCAAAGGGAATTTTCTCTGTCACCACAGGCGCTTTCACGCCGCTGCTTCGCCGCAGAATCGCCTTCACGCGCATCAGCAGCTCCATATTGGAAAACGGCTTTACGATATAATCATCTGCCCCGACAGAAAAGCCCATCACCTTATCCGATTCTGTGGAATACGCCGTCAGAAAAACAATCGGCGCATCAAAGTGCTTGCGAATTTCCGCCGCCGCAGGGAATCCCGATACCTCCGGCATATTCACATCCAGAATGTATAAATCAACCTCCGCCGCCGCTTCTGCGATCGCTTCTCTGCCATCTTCCGCGGTCAGCACCACATAGCCCTCGCCCTCCAGCAGCAGCCGTAAAATATCCCGAATTTCCTTTTCATCATCTGCAATCAAAATACAATATTTGCCGTTCTTCATACGCTCACCTCTTTTTCTCCAGTATAACATAAGGACGGCAAGCCTAAAAGGAAAAGCCGCCGTCCTCAAAATATTTTTATTCTTCTGTTCCTGTCTGCTTTTTCTGCTTTCTGCCCTTTTTCAGCTTCACAGCACCGAAAATCACAGCAACCGCCGCAATGCCTGCCATGCAGACAAACAGCAGCGTCTTTTTCGCTGCACCCTCGTAGCTGATGCAAAGCGTGCCTTCCGTGCCGTCAATCTTGCAGACCACATATTTCCCACGATTCTTCGTGTCTAATTCCTTCCAGTCTTCGCCGTTCTTTTGCCAAACGGAAACCTTCTCCTTATCCTCATTCAAAAGACGCAGGGTGGTTTTTTCCGTATCGGAAAGGTCTCTGTCCTCCAGAATCACATCATACACAACCGTCTTGCCCTTTGCCTGCGCAGGTGCCGCTTCCTCCGCATTCGCAAAGATATGCAGTTCTGCCTCATCGGTATAGTCACCATCCGCCAGCGCAAGGGACATCTTACCGCTTTCGTTCTTTTCCATACTGGAAACAACCGTAACATAAGGCGTATATGCACATTCGATTTTGATATCGCCCTGTACGGTATCGGTTTCAAACGCCGCCCATGTGCCGAAGCTCCCCTTCTTTTCGGGAATATCCGGCAGCTTGATGCGGCTCGTTTCCACGGAGTATTACTTGGAATATAATCAACGGGAGCAAAATAAGTTTTTCCTTTTCTATGCCGTAAGGCACCTCCTCGGTTTCCACTGTTTTGCCGTCCGCAATAAAGCTTACGGTAAAGCTGATAAAGCGCTTGGGAATTCCGCTGATTTCCTGCATAGCCTCATAGGAAATCGGCTCCGCCTTACCTGCATAGCTGATGCCGTCCACTGCGCCCAAATCCTGCTCTGCGTAATAATTACCGCGCAGGCTGTCGGTATCCTCCGCACCGCCCAGCACAACGCCTAGCTTTTCGTCCCCGTCTACGGTCGCAATGACACAGGAATCATATACATTTTCGCCCTTGCCGGCAATACCACCGACATATTGTCCGCCGCTCATGCTGCCCTTGGCATAGCTGCTGCGAATCGTGCCCTCGCTGAAGCCTACAATGCCGCCGACATAATTGCCTGTTGTGCTTTCCGCCTCTGCGTAGTTTTCACAACGATATACCGTACCGCTTTCCGCATAGCCGACCACGCCGCCGACGCAGTCCTTCTTGCCCGTAATCTTGCCGTCATTGATGCAGTTCTGCAAAATCACCTTCATGCGGTAGGTAAAGCTCAATGTTTTTGGATGCGCAATATCATCCTCCGGGTCAATCGCAAGGTCAATCGACATCGCACCGGCAATACCGCCTGCGTTGCGGTCACCCTCAACCTCGCCGTAGTTATGGCTGCTCGCAATCTTTCCCTGCTTCGTGCGGTTGATTTCCTCATCGGAAACATCAATAAAAATATCATCCAAATCCTTATCTGCACCGTCCCGCAAATCATCTATTTCATCAAACAACAGATTCATAATCTTCTGGAACTGGTCGCTTATGCTGCGGATATCTGCCGTCAGGGTCTGTCTGCCACTTTTCAGAGACTCACGCAGTCCCTTCAAATCATCTGAGATATCTCCCATGGAATCAAACAGCGCATCGCTCGATTCCTGAAAATCATCCCCCAGCTTCACAAAGGTTGCCGGATCTTCATTCGCCAGATCCGAAATAATATCACTCATATCGCGCATGGAATCCGCAATATTTTCCGTTGTATCAGCAATATCATCCAAGGCATCCTGCGCGTTGGTAATGGTTCTTTTCAGCCTTCTCTGCACAATATCCGCCGCATCCTTCACATCATCCGGCAAATCCGCCAGAAGCCCTGCAAGCTCCTTCTGCTCCTCCAGAAGCTGCCGCTGCAATCCCATCATCTGCTGCAGGGTTGCCGTAATCTGCTGCATGATTTCCCGTACCTTTTCCTGATCGCCTGCGGCAATGGCATCCCTGAGCGCCTTCTGCTCCTGCAAAAGCGTCTGTGCCGCCTGTGCAAGCTGCCGCTGTGTCCGCTGCATCTTCTCTACCTGCGCTTCCACATCCTCCAGACCGTCAATCTCAGGCAAATCCTTTTTCAGCGGAGAAAAAGCATCGCCTAAATCCTGCATATTCTTGCCTAAGTCCTCGATTCCATCCGACAGACCATTCATCGGGTCCTCCAGTTTTCGCATGGTATCGGAAAGCAGTGCCGTCCATGTATTGATTTCGTCAATATTATCATCCGCAAAATCCTGCAGCTGATTCTTGACCTCTCTTGCGCGGTCGCTCGCCGTTTCGGAATGGTCGGACATCCCGTTCAGGTAAACCTCAACATCGTCCCCCAGACCATTGGTATCATCCAGAAGCTGATTTGCCATATCATGCAGAATATCCAGATTATCGCGTACCTCGTCCAATCTGTCCGCCGAGGTATTCAGCCAGAGATACGGCTCTGCCTGCCCGACAATCCCGCCGATATCCTTTCTTCCGTGTACCGCTGCGTTGTTGTCGCAGCCCAGAAGATAGCCGGACTGTCTGCCTGCCACACCGCCGATATTATAACCGACATGCGGATAGCCAACCTCGCCATAGTTGTCGCAGCCCTGCACCACACCATCGCTGAAACCGACCACGCCGCCAATATCCGTATAGGTCAGATTGCTGCGCTCGGTGTTCTCCTTTGAAATTCTGTATTTTTCCAGAATTGCCGCCGCATCTGTATCAATGTCGGAAAGCTCCTGCTTCTTTTCCTCGTATTCGGTATTGACATCCGCCTCATTTCTGCATTCCGCCAGAAAACCGTTGTTTTCGCCTGCAATGCCGCCGACAGACAGCTCACCGTGAATTTCGCCCGATGCACTGCATTCGCGCACCTCGCCTTTATTTTTGCCGACAACACCGCCGACCGTATCCTTGCCTTCCACTGTGCCGTCAAAGCTGCATCCCGTAATCGTGCCGTTGTTTTCACCGACAATACCGCCGATGCTGCTTCTGCTGCCGCCGGGGGTTACGTTCCCCTCGACCTTTAGGTTTTTCACAACGCCACCCTCCGCAACATAGCGAAATAAGCCAAGCTGAGAGCCATCCTGCTCCAGATTCAGCCCCGAAATCGTATGCCCGTTACCTTCAAAGGTGCCCCCGAAAATCGGGATGGGTGAAAAATTCACGCGTCCCAAATCAATATCCGCCGTCAGCACAACGGTTTTCCCTGCCGACCAGCTGTCCAAGGTACATTTTTTCGCAAAGCGGAGAAAGTCCTTTCTCGTGGAAATCGTCACCGTATTCGCCGCATAGATATCCACAGGAGTGCTGCCGCAAAAGAGCACCACAGCCGCCAGAACGGCAATTCCTTTTTTCAGTCCCTTATGCACCTTCCACCGCCTCCTTTCCGATTGGCACGTTTTCTTTCTTCTCCTCGTTTTCCTCCTCATTCGCCTTCTTTTCCTTCTTCTCCGGCTTCTTGAAGGAGGTCTTATCAATGATGAAATCACCCAACAGCAAAAGCTGCGGCAAAATTCCCATAACCAGCAGAATAGAAAGCAGTGTCCCTCTGCCTAAGCAAATACCGATACCGGAAATCGCCCCATCCGAAGAAAGGAACCCGATTGCCGTACCTGCCGCCGCAAGGATACTCCCTGAGGTGAAAATCGTCGGGAACGCCAGATTCAGCGACTGCTTCATGGCTTCAATCTTCGGCATCTTCTGACGCAGCTCCATATAACGGTTCGTGATAACAATCGCATAGTCAATATTCGCACCCATCTGAATTGAGCTGACAACCAGATAGCTCATGAAGAAAATGGGCGTGCCGCGCAGGGTCGGGTAGGTAAAGTTCATCCATACACTGCCCTGAATCACCAGAATCAGAATAAACGGAACCCCCGCCGACTGGAACGTCAGGAGCAGAACAATCATAACGAACACAATAGAAAGGATGCTGATTAGGGTATTATCCTCCCCAAAGGTTGCGGAAAGGTCGAAGTTGCTTGTCGCATTGCCGACCAGAAGCACATCATCCCCATAATAATTCTGCGCCGTTTGTCTTGCCTTGTCCAAAAAAGCAAAGGTTTCCTCGCTCTCCTGCGATACATTCAAATCCATAACCAGACGGCTGTATTTTCCGCTATTCAGCTGGTCCTTCCCGTCTGTCAGCTCCTCATAGAGGTCATCTAAATCCTTCTGCTGCTACGCATCCAGAGAAACCGCGCCGTCCTGTATCTCATCATAAATAAATTCAAACATATCAATCAGAGGTACCCCATAATGATCGATACCGCCCACGATATGCCCGTATTCCTCCTGATCCACCGCATACGCCGTATACAGCAAATCCACCAGCTCAATATCAATATCGGCAAATTCCGCCAGCTCTCTGGGTGTCATCTTATCCCCCAGACGCAGGGTTTCGCCATCCTTTTCCTCCGCCTCCGTGGTCGCCAGGCTCGTAACCGTATCCACCTCTGGCATTGCCTCCAGTTCCTCCGCTAGCTGCTGCTCCTTCTCATAATCCCCACTGGGAATCAGCAGTGCAAGGATATTCGATGCCGTAAAGGTATCCTTGATTTTTTCCTCCGCAATCTGCGAATCATTCTTCGTATAGGTCGTCAGATGCTCATAGCTGTATACATAAGGGCAGTTCTGCGAAATCAGAAAGGACGCAATCAGGCAAACTGCAAAAATAATCGGTGTTACATGGCGCAGACGAATGACAACATTCGTAAAGCCTGTAATATTCGGCACAAAATTTCTGTGATGTGTGCTGTCGATTTTGCTGCTGAAGGAATACAAAAGACCCGGCATCAGCGTGAATACAGACAGAATACTCAGAATAATCGCCTTAATCAGCACCATACTCATATCCAGACCAATCTGGAAGTGCATAAATG
>OHAI01000748.1_pt1 | contig 25771 bp, 20 predicted proteins | sample 1577091 | NCBI WGS metagenome assembly OHAI01 (sample SAMEA3541548, study PRJEB24748) | human gut metagenome | biome: human gut; feature: human-associated habitat; material: faeces | place: China | collected 2012
CATTGAATTCATACCCCATCTCTTTTGCTTCGGCCATAACCTTTTTCAGAATATACCATTGTATTATTGCATAAATATGTATTATCTCCTATATATATTTCTCCTTCTCCGTAAAGCATAACTCCAGGATATAGAGTCACATTTTTCCCAATGTGCACATTGGGATTTCGTAAGTACATTTTACCTACTATAGACAAATTTTCTGTCTTGATACCACCTAAATATCCTTCAAAACATTTTTTCCAATAATATCTTTTCCATCTATTCAATACTCGACTAAATTGATATAATACATTAATGCCCATTATTATTCTCCTGAATTTTAGATATCATTTTCGAAAAATCAAGTTTGAATTGTTTTTGTAATTCTTTCAAAATTTCTGACGATCTACATTCTTGATATATGGGGATTCTCAGAATACTCTCAGCAATACTTTCAACCGAATTATCACAATAATACAACCAGTTTCCAAGTCTACTATTACAAATACTGTTACATGAACTGGAAAGAACATATAATGAATGCCCCAAATATGATAAAATCTTCCCAGGAAAAGCATTGTTGCAAATGTCTTCATTTTGACTTATCAGGCTTACCCCTATGTGCTTATCCGCCAAAAAATCAGAATACTCTTTTCCAGCCTTAGTGCCATAATAAAATATTCTTTGAATTCCTGCTTTTTTATTCGATAGCCCTATTTCTTCTAAAAGTCTACTAATATTTTTTTCGTCTCCAAATCCCAAAATATGCAGTTGATAATTTTCTGGCAGTTTTTCCATCGCCTGAATTATTTTAAAAACACCTCTATCTTCATTAATTATTCCCGTATAAGTAATGTTTATTATATCTGTTGAAAGCTGTTTTTGGGGTACAATAATATCATAATTTCCATATAATACTATAGATGGATTATTTCTTGAATACTCTTTTGCGAGTATATCATTTGCAAAAATATAGCCATTTCCTTCATCAAACATCTCGATTTCTTTACTTAGGAACAATGGATCCGAGTAGTCCTGCCTAGATAAACAGTATATTTCGTTCACTTCTGGAATCCATGTAAATCCTATTTTCCTATGTGCCTTTTTTATTATTTCTCCATATACTAATGAATGATACGAAATTACAATATCATCTTTTTTTATCTGTCTATTTATAAAATGTTCCAATGCATAAATTATCGTACGTCGCCCTACAGTCCTTCCTGCTAATTTGATCGAAAAATACGGCAAAAAATATTGCTCCGTACCATCATCAACAACTATATGTTCTCTACTATATACTCCTGGTTGCGGTGCATATTGTAGGGAAACAAGTATTACATGATAATCCATCTCTCTTAATAAATGAATCAATCCCTTCATGTACACTGTTCCTGCCATATTTTGCTTATTTCTTCTACGTTTTGAGCAACTATCACCATCATAGAAACCTATATAATAAACTATTTTTTTTTGTTCTTTTGCGCTCATTTACTCTATTTTCCTTTTTCCAACATAGCCTTTTATAAAATCGTAGAAAGCATGATCCCCTAATCTAATTACCATCAATATAGTGATTGTATAAAGCATCACAATAGCTATACCCTTAATCAAAAATCCAACAGTTCCACCCAAAGGTACAAATTTCAGCAAACACACCCCAAATACCGTTATCATTGCTAATGGTACTCCGTATATCACAAACACTTCCTTAATAAATTGATGCAAGCGTATCGGTAAATACTTTTTATAAACAAAAATCAATGCAATACCTTTAAAGCTATTTGCTATTGCAATGGACAAAACAGCACCAAGTGCTCCTAATTTTCCAACCAAAATACATTCCATAAAAATGTTAATACATGCTGTTCCCAGATTAACCAATGCCGGTCCTTTGACTCTGTTTGCCACCGTCAATCCGACGCTTGCAGTCATAAACGGCCAAATAAATACACTGGGAATCAACAGAATAACCGTCATAGTATACGTTATTTCATATCCATTTCCCATCCATAAGTTGATAAAATCATTTCCTACACATATAAATCCACCCAAAATAACTGCACATAATAAAAATTGTATTTTACCTGTGGTAATTATTAATTTATTAAACCCGTCATAGTCTCCTGCCTCTAACTGTCTTGTAATTTTGGCTAAAAACAACGTACTAATGACGCTTCCAAAACTATAAGCATATCCCTCCAACGCACTGGATACACTATACAATGTCACCTCATTACTACTGGATAATGCACCTAATATGCTGGGTGTAATACTGTATATACATCTCTGTGTTATTACCAGCAAGGCAACCCAAACAGAGAAGGAAAATATCTTTTTTAGTAAATCATTATCTTGATATGATAAATCAATTTTAAATCTATGATTGGATTGAATGATGTATAGCTTATAGGCAATAACTGCCACTCCTGCAATTGCATTCGCCATAACTGCCGAATATAGTCCAAGGCCATTTATAATTGCGATAATCGTGATAACTATCGTTAATAAACGTAAAACTATATCGCACAGTTTCAGACTTACCAGATGTTCATATGCCAACATAATTCCGGATAAGGGAGTAAATGCAAATGCAAACACATTATAAATAGCAATAATGATATATACATTCTTAAGTTTAATTAATTCCCCGGCTGTCAATCCAGCATATATATTTCCAAGGAAAAAATATAATACGGAAAATAATGCCAAAAAAATCAGTGCAAGAATTAAGTAAATTTTGGTCACCAAGCTGAGCAGCTCTGTTACCTTCTCCTCTTTTCCTTCCGTTCTATACTGGGCCACATACTTGGCTACGGCCTCACTGATACCAAAATCCATTATTAATAAAGTAATAATAGATGTTCCAATGCTATAAATTCCATAATCACCGTCTCCCAATTGATGAATCAGCCAGGGAGTAAACAACAGTCCAGAAATTATATTAACGGCTATAGATATATAAGAAACCAACGTTGCCACTTTTATCTGATTTCTACTATGCACTTCAACATTCTGTTCCATTCAAATTATCCTCTTCTATTTTTTTTCGGAGTAGCTTAATATCATGAAAATATTCTCCATATTTTTCCCACCACGATACATCTTTATTCCACCATTTCGTTTTCTTCAGCCATTGAATATCATCCTCATCAAAGCGATATCGAATATGTCTTGCCGGAATCCCTCCTACAATACTATAGGGTTCCACATCTTTAGTAACAATAGCTCCCGAAGCAATAATTGCTCCATCACCAATTTTAACTCCCGATCGAATCATTACTTTTTTACCGATCCACACATCGTTTCCAATAATACAGTATCTGTCATTTTCCTTATCAGCATGCGGATATGCCTGTTCTAAAGTCCAATAATCGTTCTTTACAAAGCTCTGATAGGAAATACCCGTTTTAAAGTAAAATGCCTGGCTTGTAGAAGCAAAGACAGAAGACGGATGTTCCCCAAAAATAATCGAAACATTGTCTGCTATACTGCAGAATCTACCAATATCTGTTTTGAATAAAATAGTATCATTTCCAATGTAGGACATATAACCTATCTTACAGTCAGCCAATCCCACATGGGGCATTACCGTATTGCATCCTTCAAATTGTGTTTTTGTATCTATCTCCGTATGCCAATGTATATTACATTTCTTTTGAGTATTCATCTTTCGCGTATAATGAAACCCTTTTATAAAATTTATTGCTCTTCTAAGCATCCTATTTTTCTCCGTCTTTTCTGTTTCTGGTCCAGTTTTTATCACGTGCAATCACTTTTGCCGGATTTCCTCCTATCACGCATCCATCAGATTGTGCCTTATTTAAGCTTCTGTTACATACAGCTCCCACTGCAATAATAGAGTTATTACATATCTTACATCCCTTGGTCAAAATAGCTCGATACCCAATCCATACATGGTCGCCGATAATGATATCCTGGGAATAATTCGTACGTTTTCCACAAGCATCTACAATTCCATGTCCATCACCTGTAAAAAACCAGACATCTCTCGAAATCATTCCATCATTGCCAACAATTATCCTGCTACCTTCAATTGCAGAAAAGACAACACCTCCCGTAGTGGTCGTTCCCTCTCCCAACGACACAAAATTATCATCTTCTTCCGTTGTAAAAATCGTGTCTTGAATAGAACAATTCCGACCTATTATAATGGTATTATTATTACCACCGATTTGAATCCTTACATGGTGTAACCGAACCCCGTCTTCTATAATTATCCTGTTATTTTTCCCCTGTGATCTGACTTTAACACGATTCAGAACAATGTTATTTCCATGCTTTTCAACTGTTACACCACCATTCTTCCAAAAGGGACCATTCTTTAGGTTATATAGTTTAATACCTATGTTTTTAATTACTGCTTTCATGTTTCACCGTACCACCATCAGAAATAACTTATACTTTATAGGAATTTTTTTTAATGCAACTATACTTTTTTTATTCTTTTTAAGAAATTGAAGCATCTTTCTATATTCTTCCGATTCCTTTTTATTCTCCTTAAGCAGAATTCTGATACTACCGCAAGCAAATGTGGTTGATTTTATCAACAGTGTTTCTTTATACTCCGGATATTTACTGCATGCTTCTTCATATCTGCTTTGATATTCTTCTGCTCTTTCATAGGAGTTGATAAATGTTCTTGCATATACGAAAGATGTATTGTCCTGCCTTACCGTATAAAAATATAATTTTTCACTTGTATGAGCTTCAAGTCTGATATTAGGTAATATTTGACGCATAAACCTCATATCTTCAATCGTTTTGCTATGTGGGAAACGAACATCTCCTATAACCTCACGCTTAAATAATCGGTCCGTCACATGACCTCCCCAAATATCACAATAGATTAATTCATGATATTGTGCTCCGCCACATGTAGATTCTTCTGCCTGATCCTTTTTACTAATCTGTGTTTCATCTGACAGATCATCACACCTTGCTACATCTGCCTTGTATCTCTGAATGAGTTCCACCATTCTTTCATACATTGTGGGAAATATCCAGTCATCATTATCCACAAAGCCAATATACTCGCCTGTGCAATGATCCAATGCCAGATTTCTGGCACTCCCCTGTCCACCGTTCTCCTTATGGAATACTTTTATTCTATCATCTTTTCTCTCATACTCCCGGCATATTTGTAAAGAATCATCCGTACTTCCGTCATCAACCAACAAAATCTCCAGATTTTCATATGTTTGATTTACTATGCTGTCCACACATCTTCGAATATAATCGTGTGCATTCCACACGGGAATGATTACTGATACTTTACCGTTATTTATCTGCATGTCTTTTCAATCTCCTTTTTACACCCTGAAATAGTTCCCTCAGATGTCCATATCTTATATATAAATAAATATGTTCTATATCATCCTTCCACTTTTGAAATTCATTAATCGCATACGTCCTGTCATGCATCTGTTCATACTTGATATCACGGATAATATACACAGGGTGGCGCAACGGAAATTCCAGTTCTAAATTATCGTTTTCGAAAATTCTTCTATATCTTTTGGGTATTGTCCGTATATCATTCCCTGAATGTGTAGCACCCGGAACCATCCCTATATTTTTCACCAGATTTACCATCGGATTAATTGCCAAACGCGATTCCATTATCATTGCAGCAGACTGTGCAAATTCCCACGACTGTATTCTTCCGGTGGCACGATTGTCTTCTCTGTTTTTAACAGCTTTAGGTATATAATCTCTATATACTTTCAGGCAGCATTTCTTAACGTAATCATCCACCTTTTGTATCAGATCAGTATCATCCAGGTAATCATAATCCTTTGCAATTCTCTCCACATCATCCCAACAACGTTTCCAGGTAGCCCATCCACAACCGGAACAAGCCTGTGTAAAATAGTAACTGTCTTGGCAATAAGGATTCCTTCCAAAACGCTCCATTCCACAGATCATACCGATTCTCTCATCCTTCTCATAGCGAAGTAATAATTCCTCCATGAACGGGAAAAAAGAACTTGAACACAAACAATCATCCTCTAAGATAATCAACTTGTCTACTATTCCAAACGCCCAGGAAATCGCACTATATTCCCTGGGATCACAACTCATATTTTTTTCTGCATAATTACGGTAGATCTCACACGGCCAATCAATCCCTGCCAAAAGTTCTTCTACTCTTTTTCTGCATTCCGGAACTGCCTTCTCATCATGAGCATTATCTTCTCTGGCTCCGTCCTGTGCCAATAGCAGTACACTTGGCTTTGCCTCCAGTATTCTCTCCAGTACAAGCCCTGTCGTCTCTACTTTATTAAAAAAAAGTAATAAGACTGCGATTCCTTCCTTCATAAACTCTCCTCAATGTTTTTTAAAAACAAAACTTATATTGCAAATTCAATTTGTAGGCATAGATCAATAAAACTCCATATAAAATACATTTAACTATTTTTGCAGATTTTCCTTCGAATGATTTAAGAAGCATCGGCAACAGACATAGCATAAAGAAAATGTAATAATATCCAAGTCTGAACAATACATCCAGTACAGCAGATGTCGATATCAGTACTTCCGAAATAATCGTTCCATTTATAATATTTCTGTCCCGTTGATCCCGTATTTTCAAATAATGTGACTTGTCAAGAAGTCCCGTTGCTATCACAATTAACAGCATTAAGAGTATAAACGTATACGATCCTATTCCCTGGGAAGTGGCATAATTGGAAAACATTCCTAACGGTATGTATTGGAAAATTCTGGAGCCAAATAACATAAATACCACAGACGCCCCAATTGCTATTATGTATTTACCCAAATAGTCTTTTTTATAATTACATACAAAATAAAACGGCAGCATAATAATTGCAGTACTGTGAAATGTCATTGCAACCAAACACAACAGCAAAAATTTCACAGGCTTTTTATCAAGAATTAAATCATATCCCCAAAAGACAACCAGGCTCACTGCAATCGTCTGACGAATACCTGTAAGCAGGAAAAAATGGAATAAAAAGGATTGGAATATTACATAAGACAAGCATAGATTTTCCGAATACTTATATAAAAACCTTCCTAATCCCCAGCATACAAAAATTGCTACTGCAAACAAATATATCCGAAAGTTTGGAATTAATGTTGCAAATAATTTTGTCACTAACTCCGATCCCACATCTCGTGAATTATAATTTCCAAATTGAAAAAATCTTAAAAATAGATTTTTCCAGGAATACATGTCCAGTTCAATTAATTCACGGAAATGATTTTCATAGTTCCAAGTATCTGCTCCAATTGAAATATCTCTTAATGCTGATATTAAAATCATTTGCAAAGATACTATACCTATAAATATCTTCTTCTGTGGATTACGTTTATTCAAAAGGATACTTCCCCAAAAAATAGTAAGAAGCATATTAAATAAGTAAATATTCATAAGTTCAATTTTCCTCAATTAGTGAATGTATTACGTCCATATATTGCAACATATTCGTTTTACTATCAAATTTTCTATGTGCAAAATCCAGTGCCGCTCCCCTATAATACTCCTTACCGTTCTTCAACACCTTTTTAACTTCCCTAATATACCCTGCAGCATCGCCCAACTCAGCCAATGCTCCTCTGGTATCGTCAATCAGTTCCGTACATGCCGTAGTTCTATATGCTACAACCGGGGTTCCACAAGCCAACGCCTCTGCCGTTGTCTTTCCGAAGGTTTCTTGCCTGGAAGGATTCAGAAAAACACTTGCAGCTGAATAGTATTCAGCCAACTTTGTGTTATTATTTACAATCCCCACTGTATAAATGTTTTCCATTGTTTCTACACCATTTATATTAGCTCCAATCATGACGATTATCAGTTCCGGGCACTCCAATGCCACTCTTTTAATTTCCTGAAGTCCTTTATCGTCTCCCCAGACGGACGCAACTGCCAACGCAATCTGTTTTCTCTTAAAGTTCTTCCATTCAATTGGAAATTCTACAGTGGGTTTAAAGATTGTCTGATCTACCCAATTATAAACAGTGGTAATCCGGGCATCTTTTAAAATTGACTGTCTTGCTTCGTCTTCTAACCAATGAGATACTGCAATTACTCCTTTTATCTTAATAGCATCATACCATCTTTTCTTATCTGCTAATGCCCTTCTCGATGTGTCAAAAAAAAGACTTTTATTCCATTTTCTCATAGATGGACATCCACCACACTCTTTTTTCCACTTTTCACATTTTACATCAATATAATGGCAACAATGTCCTGTAAAGAAAAAGCAATCATGCAAAACAAAGATTACCGGGATCTGGTTTTCAGCTATATACCTAAATAATAGTTCAAAATTAATACAATTACTATGAAGAACATTTAAAAGGATAACGCTGGGACAATACTGTTTTAATTCTCTTATCAGTGCTTTCGTAGTAATATGCGAAAAATACCCTTGAAATCCGGTTACTCTTGACAGTATTGCATGACTTTTTTCATCCAATTTATTAGAAAAAAGAATAATGTCCGATGTTTTTTCTTCTTCCCTGTTGTTGATTCGTGTCACATATACTCTGGATTCACAACCGTTTTCTTTAAAAAATTCATGAAGTTCTTTTACATTTCTCCCCGTGCTGTCGGCACTTCCATATGTTGTATTAATTTGTGCAATTCTCATCATCTGATTTTTCTCTCTAAAAGGATATTTACAGCAAACGGGAGATAATAATATGTTTTTAAAAAAATGCTCTCTTTCATGCCAAAGCGCTCTCCCTTAATTTGCAAATACTCCGCTTTAAACATTTTCTTCAAATATTCTCTCTTCTCTTTTTCATCGACGCAACCTTTTGCTCTTGCATAGAGTAATGTTTCTCTGATGCATTTTTCCTTTTGCGATATAATCGCCAATCTTTCTTCCTGTCTGCTGCGAAAATATTCTATTCTTTCATCAAATGCATCCAATATATCTATGTTCAAATAGGCTTTTTTCTTGTGCATTATGCTATCTGGCTGTTGGAAATAGTAATACAAACCATCTGACATGACCGCTATTCCATCGCTCTCATAAACACACTTATAGGTATAGTATTCATCCTCATTGATTCTACCTTTGGGAAAATATCTATCCTTTATAACTGAACTCACATACAATTTTCCAGGTGCACATACATGTACATCCCTATTTTCAAAAGCATTCCTTTTATTATATACTTTATATTTTCCATTCCCGGTAAATTTATAAGTATCATCCTTCCCTCTGACAAATTCACATTGTACTATCTGACAAGACGATTGTTTTAAAACTGTCAGCATCAATGATATCATATCAGGCGACACATAATCATCCGAATCAATAAATGTAACATATTCACCCGTGAACATTTTAATTCCTGCGTTTCTGGCATCAGACAATCCCCCATTTTCCTTATGGATTACTATAATCCGGTCGTCTGTTTCCTTAAATGTATCACATATGGTGCCTGAATTGTCCGTTGATCCATCATCTACTAATATGATTTCCAGATTTCGATATGACTGCTGCATAATACTTTTGATGCATCTTCCGAGATACCTGTCTACATTATACACAGGAACAATCACGCTCACTAATTTATCCATTATATTCCATCCTATATTTTATTTATTACATATCATTTCAAAATCTTTCAATAAATTTTCTTGAACTATTTTTTTCTGATGGTTTTTCTTACAGCATACGAAAGCCTTTTGCGCATATGTTTCAATGAGATCCGGATGATCACAAAGCTTTTGCAGGCTACTCCTTAGTTCTTCTTTGGATTCTACACAAATTGCCGCATCTTCTCTCTTTAAATAAGTCCATCCTGATTGTTCTTTCCAACAATATGCAAGAACTGCACATCCACTAAATAAACAATCAATTATTTTAGTAGAAAACGACAATCTGGTTGTCAGCCTCTGACTTAACTGTTGTGATTCCGTATGCAGTGCAATGTCGGCTTCTCTATATATCTCCGCTAATTGTTCTTGTGACACTGCCCCTTTTACATAGCTATTGATGTTATCATTTAATATTGCATTTTGTTTCTTTGTAAGCTGGTCTTTTGTATAAATCTCAAGTACCATTTTAACACTATCCCTGTTAACTTCCCTTAAAATTTCTACAATATCCATCAATGCCTTCCAACGATTCATATAAAGCTTTCCAGCATATATAATTCTAATCGGTGAATTAATCGGTCTGACTATATATTCATCATTTACGAGTGTACCACATTTCTGCAATATTTTCATATTGCAGCCAAAACGTTTCTTATAATCCTCCAACTGTTCATAAGACAGCGTATAATATATCTTATATTTTTTGACCATATCTCGCAATCTACGCCGTACCATGAATCGATTAATCCAATATAGCGGAGAAAATTTGAATTGTCGTAGTGAATATTCATCGTCTCCTGTAAATGCCACAAGGGGGGCGCTCGATATCCCGGATACTATCTTTTCTAATCGCAGCATCTTGCAAGATGCCATTCTTTCGCTGAATATAATATCAGGTTGGAATTCATCAATAAACTTTTTCATTCCTTCAATATCGTATTTGCCCCACAACCACAATACTTCTCGAAGAAATCTTAACCAATCACCACTTATAGACTTTAAGAATCTATATAATTTTTGCGGTTCCTCTTCTGCTAATGAATTTTTGTCCTGGGATGTATTCTGTAACCAAACTACTTCTTTTCCTGCTTTTTTTCCGGATATAATACTTTTAAGCATCATACTGTCAGTGATCTGGTAGTATTTCTGACAGCATTGATTATAAGGTTCCCCCGGGCTTGCATAAATATTTGCAAATTCGGCGTCCATTCCCTCAAACCAGTTTGATGTTACATTATTTCCGTTTGTTATATCATTCCACGCTTCATATGACAGTACTAATATCTTCATAAATCTTTTACCGTTTCTGCTCATAGGAATTGAGAATAAATGTCCTTCATAATCTCGTCCGTATTCTTAATATCAAATCTTTTTACGGTTTTTAAATTATTTATTCCACACTTTTTTCTAAATTCCACATTTTCATACATCTTTTGAATAGCTTTCTTCATTTCTTCTACAGACAAAGGATCAATCAAGCAGCAACCGCTTACGCCATTCTCAGTATAATCCTTTATTCCATTTACATAGGAAGATATCAAAGGTAAACCACCCGCCATTGCCTCTAACGGTGCGATTCCTAATCCCTCTCTTACAGATGGATGCACAAAGCAATCTGCCGCATCACACAATTCTACAATATCGGTTCGAAATCCTAATAACGTGACCTTATCCTTTAATCCATATTTTTCAATTAACTGCTGATATTCTGTAAACAATTCTCCTTTGCCCACAGCCCAATAATAAATATCCGGATTATTTAGTTCATGCAAGGCTTTTATAACAACTCGCTGATTCTTTCGATCCTGCAATTCTCCCACAGAAAGCAATACAAATCCTTTTTCAGGAACCGCAAGCTCTTCTCTTTTTAGTTTTCTATTCTGTTCCCGTTCTTCCTGGCCAAGTTCAAATCGGTCTATGTTTACTCCGACTCCCGGAATATATTTTGTTTCTTTAGCATGAAACTTTTGTTTTGCTCTTCCATAGTCCTCTTTATTGATGGTAATCAGCACATCTGTCCATCTGGAAAGCAATTTTTCAATTGGATAATATATCATCCAGTTTTTCTTGGGCCCACCCGTGTAAAAGTGAAAACCATGTGCCGTGTAGATTACTTTGATTCCTGTCTCATGTGCCACAATTCTTCCAATCACACCACCAATAGGTGAATGACAATGAATTAAGTCGTATCGGTTATTCTCCACCAGCTTCCTAACCTGTCTGTACGCTTTATCATCCTGAATAAGATTCATTACGTTACGTGTAAAGTCCACCTGATAACACTCTACACCTTTTTCTTTAAGTTTGCTCTTCAATTCAGCAATTTTTTCATCTGAACATGTACTTCCAAATCCAAAATTACATGCCACATCTACTCTATATCCCATATTTAACAGGATATCAATATTTGACATATTGAACTGGTCAATCATAGATGCTACAGAAGCAAGCATTAATACACTTTTCTTCTGATTTCTAACATTCGCCTCTGTTAATTTAACAGATTCCTCGAGTGTGCTTTTCTGATAATCAATTCCCTGATACTTTGACAACTCATGTGCATAGCAGTTATTTCCAAATGCTTTATTAATCAATCCACCAATCTTCCCCGGCATTTTTCCTCCGATAACCACAGCCGGACGCATTACTTTAAGTCCAACAATTTTCTTACCACTTATATTAGCAATCTGCGTAACCATAACTGATGTATTTGTCCATTCTGCATTCTGAGGAATCAAAACAATCGCATTTCGTCTTATTTTCCTCACTAACATTACCTGGCATAAAAACTCGCATAAGTTCTCAATATACAGCATGGATCTCTCATTATCCACATCCGGAAATACAGGGAATTTTTTTGCAAGTTTTGCCAAAACAGGGTAATTCCCCTTGCTTCCCTTTCCATAGATCATAGGTGGTCTGAGTACAATTACCTTAAAGTTATCATCCGCCAGTTCTCTTATTGCTACATCCGCCTGTAATTTACTATCCCCATAAAAATTAGCCGGTGTCGGAATAGTATTTTCATCTATTATCTTCTTTTTCCCATAGGGAGCAGACTCTCCATATACGATCATAGATGACATAAAGATAATTTCTTTTACGTTTTCCTCTTTTGCTTTTTGGGCTACTTCTATCGTAAGATCCGTGTTCACCTGATAGTATTTTTCTTTTGTTTCATCAGATACATTGCCAACATCAGCATGTGCAATTCCTGCCACATGATAGATAATATCATATTGAGAAAAATCGTATTCTTTCCACGCATCTCCCATCATGTCCAGTTCGTCTATCTCAAAATTTTCCGGATAGTATTTTTTTGCATAGTCAATAAAGGATTGACCTATATAAGATCCTGCGCCTGTAATAAGAACTTTTTTTTTCAAGCCTTTATCAACTTCCACCGCCTCTCTAAATCCAATATTACCAATGAGTTCTTCTTTTGTTTTCCCTTCTGTATAGTTGCGACAAGCTTTTGTCATTGCTCCCGTGCCACCTTCTACCACAGTATCGTCATGACCTACTTTTGTCACTGTTCCAAGTAGGCATTTTAAATCAAACGCCGGGGAGCTATGCCTAACCCCATATCCGTCCAGTTCGCTTTTCTTTTCTATGGAGATAGAATCTCTTCCATTGATCTGCGCCCATCCAGTAATTCCGGGCTTGTACTCATTTACACCATATTTATCTCTCTCAGCTGTAAGTACATCCTGATTCCACAATCCCGGTCTGGGACCCACCAAAGATAATGATCCATCCAGCACGTTAAACAGTTGAGGAAGTTCATCCAAAGAATGTGCACGTAAGAATTTACCCACTCTGGTAATGTACTGCTCCGGGTTCTCTAGCATATGTGTCGGTGTGTCATGCGGTGTAGACATTTTCATACTGCGGAACTTATACACGCGGAAGTATTTCTTATTCTGTCCCAGCCGCTTCTGTGTAAAAAATACAGGCCCCGGGTCATTAATCTTGATTGCTACAGCAATTCCCAACAGTATCGGTGACAACACTACAATTCCACCAAAAGATAATACAATGTCAAAACACCGCTTTACGTATTTGTCATAAAAAGAAGGCACATAATCGGAATTACCCACTGACTCCAAATGTCCTTTGACTCCATCTGCATTTTCAGCATCTTCTTCGTTTTTAACGAAGATTACCTTTTTTCCTTCAAAAGGATTCTTTTCATCACCTGCACACTGCTTTTTCTGCATTGCAGATGCTACTTTCCCCCCCGCTGTCGTCAGACCTGCCAGTGCTATAACACCGTATAATATCTTTTTCGTTGTCTTTTTCATAGCATTCCTCTACTTTACACCCTGATATGTCGGTACGATTTCTTTAATGTCCTCACGGATATTATCTGTCTCATCATAAGCATCTTTGTAAATCTTGTCCAATTGCTTCTTGAAAACGTCATCATCAAATTCAATCGGTTTTCCAATATAAATCATCTTGTTTGCAGTCTTCTTCAGTCCCTCTTCGCTCATGAGGAGTTCCTCGTACATCTTCTCACCGGGGCGCAGTCCTGTAAACTTGATCTCAATATCTTCTCCCGGCTTGTATCCGGAAAGTTTAATGAGGTTCGTAGCCAGATCTACAATTTTTACCGGTTCTCCCATATCCAGAACGAAAATCTCCCCGCCCCGGGCATAAGCTCCAGCCTGCAATACCAGAGATACTGCTTCCGGTATTGTCATGAAATATCGAATAATATTGGGGTCTGTAACGGTGACCGGTCCACCCTCTGCAATCTGTTTCTTAAAGAGAGGAATGACACTTCCATTACTGCCTAACACATTGCCAAACCGAACAGCCACAAAGTTGGTCTTTGACTGGCGGTTCATCATCTGAATGACCATTTCGCACATTCTCTTGGATGCCCCCATGACATTGGTGGGATTAACAGCCTTGTCCGTTGATATCAGTACGAATTTTTCCACACCGTATTTATCCGCCGCCTGAGCTGTACGATATGTACCAAATACATTGTTTTTAATTGCCTCATTCGGACTTACCTCCATGAGAGGCACATGCTTATGCGCCGCCGCATGATAGACAATATTCGGACGGTATTTTTCGAAGATGGCGTCAATTCTCTCTGTATTTCGTACGGATGCAATCAGCACAACGAGATTCAGTTGGGGATACTTCCGAATCAGTTCCTGCTGAATTTCATACGCATTATTTTCATAAATATCTACAATAATTAATTGTTTCGGTTGATGACTGGCAATCTGTCTGCACAGCTCACTTCCAATGGATCCGCCACCGCCGGTAACCAATACCACTTTATCTTTTACATAATTCAACACTTCTTCGGTGTTAATTTGAATAGGTTCTCTTCCCAGAAGGTCTTCAATTTCTACTTCTTTTAGTTTAGCAACAGACACATCGCCATTAATTAATTGATACATGCCCGGTAAAGTTCGTAATTTACAACCGGTTTCCTTACAAATATCCAAAATTTCTTTTTTTGTCTTCGTATTTGCAGAAGGTATTGCAAAAATAATTTCATCTATATTATATTCACCAACTGCATCTATAATTTTATCTCTTCCACCTATAATTGGTACTCCGCGCAGAAATTTCCCATGGCATCCATTGTGATCATCAATAATGCATTTGACATTTAGGCTCAAATATTGGCTACTTTCTATCTCTTTTAAGATTGAATTAGCTGCCGCTCCAGCACCTATAAGCATTACATTATTTGCTTTCTTTCGTCCTGTAAATTCCGTTCGTTTAGAATTGATTAGACGTAAAATCCGATAACTAAATCTTATCGCACTGGTCATAGCAAATAATAATGCCCAATATATTACGTAATAGCTCCGTGGCATCTTTTCATCTAATATATAACAGAGAATCACCTGTGCTATTGCTGCGCATGTCGTGGCAAATATAATGTTCAATAATTCAGTTGCACTTGCATATCGCCATACGCTTTTGTAAAGTTTCCATAGTGCAAAAAAAACCAGTGTTACTATAATATTAAATGCAATAATATTTTCAAGTTTCTCAAAATACCCAACCGGAATGGAAGAAAAATTGAAATCAAACCGAATATATAGGGCTCCCACAGAAGCCACTATAATAGACATAATATCAAGTAGAATCAGTGCTATGATTCTATTAATTGGAATTCTTAAAAAATTATTGTTTTTCATCCTAGCATTCTCTTTTCTGACATCTTTATATCCATTACCATTGCTCTTTTCCACGCAAAAAATACAAGAATAATCGTTATTGCCCCACTTCCCCATGAATATTCCAACATTCCAAACAACAATGGTATCAGCAGAAGTAGCAAATACGTATCACTTTCTATATTCCCTCTTTGTTCTTTCATCGCTAGTCGAACAATACTCCATAGCGCCAAAAGAACAAAACACGCTCCCATGCAAATGCCAAAATCTGTACTATATTGCAAATATATGTTGTGTGCATGTCCTATCCAATAATCAGCCACCAATTGGAACCCCTGCTCCGATTGTGGATGTCCAAAAAAATTTAAATGGTGTAAGTAGTAATTATAAATCGTCTTTCTTACTATAAAAGGATTTGAATATTCTTCGTATGTTTTTAAGACAGCTCTTTCTTCTCGTGTGAGTTCAGCTGCATATGACATTATAACAAATGGACTAGCTCCAAAAATTTTATCAGTAATAACTGTAGTTCTTCCGATTGCACTTTCTACTATTTCATTTATGTCTACGTATTTTTCCGAATTCCACGCATCCCAAGAATGCACCTTTTGCTCACTCCATTCTCCCCAAAACCATACCGGATGATGGAACACCGGAGGCAAATACCTTGTCATCCCAAACGTCACCGGAAACATCATACATATGCACAGCATCAGAAGTAACCCGTTTCTAAAATAATGTTTTTTCTTTTTCACTCCCTGATAAAATCCAAGGAATAACAACCCAAGTATAAATGATACCAGCCATACAGTTCTTCCAATTGTCATAAAAATAAACGAGTACACTACTCCTGCCCCAAGCCAGTAATACACTCTCCAGAATTTATGTTTGTTTTCTTTCGTCACATACAGTATTTTTCCAAACACTGCTGCCAACACAACCAGATAAAACATGCCATTCAGGTTGCAGTTATTATAGATTCCAGTATATCTTACCTGATCATACGGCCGGAACACACAACAGAATGCTTGAAATGCAAAAAAAGCGAAGATGACTCCGTTCATGATTCCCTGATACAAGTCCTCCTGCTCCTCTTCCGTAAAATCCGTAAGGTAAAAACATCCGAACATAATAAAATAGCAAAATGGCCATACATAATCACTTCTGGAAAAGATCATCAGAAGCATCATGACTACCCACAGCCCGAACATTCCCCTGTTCAGTTTCGGATACTTCTTTTCCTTCACTACACTGATAAACGTATGGATCACCACATAGCCAAAGAGAAAAACATCCAGACTGACCATCACACGTTCGTTCATGAAATATGCAAGAGGCTGTCCCAATACCACAAACAATGCCCCCGCCACCAGACCTATTCCTGTCCAGACAGCATACGGAATCTTATATGCCATAAATTCTTCCCATTTATAGTGTGACATAATAATAACGGCCATGAGCACTCCAGCCATATCACGAAACGTCTCTATGATGCCATCCAGCCCGGAACCAGTCTTGGTTCTCTGGTCGATCACACAGAACAGGAAAAAGCAAATGGTATATAATATCCGCTTCTTAGACCATATGTTGAATGTTTTATTCTTTATTGTAAGTTGCATATTGATATCCTCATTTTCTGCTTTTTAATAAGACCATATCTTATTGCATACTCTTTTCTATTGTAATCAATTTGGACTATAAGTACAAGCTTTTCTTTATCAGTCTATGAATTCTTAAGAAAGCAACGGATTTACATATCAAATAGACAAACCCGATACAACTATTCATACTTGATGAAAAAAGGAGATTTACTTATGAATACTTTAAACAGATACACTGCAGAATATCTCAGCTATTGCGAATATCGAAAACGTCTGAATTTCAAGACATTGAAAGCATATCGGATCGATTTAAACCAGTATTCTGTATTTTGTAATAGCTCCATGGATTTTCTATCAAGAAATACACTGGATCTGTATATTACAGAATTGCATAAACACTACAAGTCCAAGTCCGTCAAGCGAAAAATTGCCAGTCTGAAAGCATTTTTCCATTATCTGGAGTACGCAGATCTTTTAGTACAGAACCCTTTCGACAAACTGGACGTACATTTCCGTGAAGCCAAGCTCCTGCCCAAAACTATTCCTTTTCATTCCATTCAAAAATTCTTGTCTGTACTCTATGCACAAAAAAATCAGGCAGCCTCTACTTATCAGTTGAGGTGCTGCCTGCGGGATATTGCTGTGATTGAGTTGTTATTCGCTACAGGAATGCGGATTTCCGAATTATGTTCCCTTCGTCCGTCGGATATTGATCTGGAGAATAACACTGTTCTAATATACGGAAAGGGAGCCAAAGAACGCATCCTGCAGCTTGGCAACCCTGAGGTTATTTCTGCCTTAATGTTGTATCAAGATTCATTCAAAGCAGATATTTCCGACTGTGGATATTTCTTTGTCAACAAGCAAAAGCATAAATTATCGGACCAGTCCGTCCGTTTTATGATCAACCGCTATGCCGATCTTGCCGGAATAGAACAGCATATTACTCCCCATATGTTCCGACACTCCTTTGCTACTCTGTTGCTGGAACAGGATGTCGACATCCGCTATATTCAGAAAATGCTTGGACACAGTTCTATCAGCACGACAGAAATCTATACCCATGTGTCCAGCGCTAAGCAGAAGGATATTCTGGTGAATAAACATCCGAGGAATTTTATGGTGGTTAATGAAGGATAATACACAATTATTTAATAAAGAAACGATGGATAGTTTTTAATTGTCTTTTGACAGAAATGTCTAATTTAGGGGGGATATAGATGTCACTTAATTACTCTAAGCTTTCTAATTCTTTGACAACTTCACTTGAAAAGCAGAATGAAATCTTTCATAAGCAGTTAATCCTTAATCCAGTAGAAAATATTCCCGATCCGAAATATCTTTCTTGCAGTACAGGCTTTTTGCATGGAATCTATAATAGTGATAAGTTGCGTTCAGAAAATGAAATGATAAATACAAAAATACAGTTTGCGAATCGTACCTCCATTGCTAAGGATATAAATCAGATCTACCATGCATGGTGCCATATTCTAAATGCGGAAGCTATATCTATGCGTTTTTTTCTGGTCTGCATGCCCATACAACTGTTTTCATGGCTATTACAGAAATCAACGATTCTGTAATAATTCTGCCCGAAAAAGCAGGAGGACACATGGCAACGAAAGCAATTCTAGAACGGCTAGGGCTTAACGTATATGAGTTGGAAATTAATTACGAAACAAAACATATCGATATTGCCAAAAGCGAACAGTTAATTGAAAAAGTACATCCGAAAGTAATATTTGTTGATCGTAGTGAAGGAACGATTTATGAAGATTTTTCGTGGCTTTCCAAATACAAGGATATATATAAAATATTTGATGCTTCCCAGTATCTCACGAACATCATTGCAAATGATTACATATCACCATTTGATATGGGGTTTGATGCAATATTATCGACTACACATAAAAATTTTCCGGGACCTCAACGTGCATTATATTGTACAAAACAAAAAGATTCTATGTGGGAAAAGCTTTTTTCAAAAATAGGGACATATGTATCTAATATGCATTCTTATTCTATTTATTCGTTAGGAATGATGTTGGAAAATTTGGAGAACTATAAAGCCCTTTCTCATAATATGTTAGTCAATACCGAACAATTAAAGAGAGAATTACTTAGTCATCAGCTAATGGTTTACGAGCAGCAGGCACTATCTGTCAATGAAGCTATTACACATCATATTTGGATTCAGTGTTCTGATAAGACAAATGCTTTTGAATTGTACAAGCATTGGGAACAATATGGATTTTTAACGAATTATAGACTTTTACCCTATCACTTAGGGTATGGGATTCGTATGGGATTATCAGCGGCTACAGTTAGTGGATTACTACCTACAGATATTCCTGAACTTGCGAATTTGTTGGCACAGATATATCACAGTACAGAATACAGTGAAAGGCTGAAGCATTTATCAGAAGAATTTATTATAAAGATTAAGGAGCGCAATCATGCTTGACAATATCGTTTCCTATCTTGTTGCACCACATAAATTTGTTAATTTTAATACACTTTTACCAGATGAAATCCCTACCGATTATGTCAGGGTCAAGTTTTTGTTTTGCGGAATATGTGGCGGAGATTACTCTCGCTATTTAGGATATAGAAAAGAATATCCATTATCTCTTGGGCATGAATTTGTCGCACAAGTACTTGAACATAATTGCTCTAGTGCCATGGAAATTGAAATCGGAAACTTCGTTGTATCGGACTTTAATTATCGTTGTTTGAAATGTCGTTATTGCCAAAAAGGGAAAAGCCATCTATGTCAAAAAAACGATATAGAACTTTTTACAAATCGAGCTTTCTCATTGTACGCTGATATTCATTATAGCTATTTGGTAAAAATTGATTCATCTATTAATTCCATTTATCGTGCGACAGCCATCGAGCCTTTATCATGCATTATCCATGCCATGAATAATTACGATTTATCTCAAATAAATACTGTTTTAATTTATGGAACAGGAAATATTGGAATGTTATGTGCATTTTATTTACATACTTGTCAAAAAAAGACAGTGTATGTTTATGATGTAATTCATCAAAAATGTGAACTCGTTGGACACATTTTAGGATGTGATATAGCAAAGTTTGATATTGAGTATGACCTAATCGTTGAAGCTACAAATACCGCCTCTGGCCTTTTGGAATGCATTATGCGTTGCGAATATAATCAGAAAATTTGTTCGTTTAGTCATCTATACGGACAAAAAACAGAAATGATCTATACTAACTTGGTAAAAAAAGAAATAAATATATATTTTCCTTTAAGAAATGGTTCTAAAAATAATCTTTCACAAGCCGCACAATTTATTAAGAATAACTGGACGACTTGTGAAGATGAGTTGCTTCAAATTTATGAGACGGATGATTTGAACATAGCGTTTGAAGCCAAAGGGAATTGCATCAAGCCAAAACAAATCATACGTTTTAAAGCAAAGCAAGAAAACTCTTAATATTTTTCAATGTAGTGTCAAAAGAAAACCACTCGTATTTCAATCGGAACTCTTCAATTTTTTCATGGTTTCCTTTCATTACATAAAATGGAAGCAGAAGATATTCATAGATGAAATCTATTTTTCTTAACTGCTTTTTCATTTTTATAATTGTTTCAGAAGATACATTCCTTGTTTCAGAGTATTCAGAATATGCTTCTGCGATCATTGTAAAGAAAGTTCCTGCAGAATATTTCGTGCTTTTAAACTCAGAATGCGCCCTTTGCAGGTATTTCTTTGCTTGATATGTTTTATGTGATATAAGCATTGCGATTGCTATGGAATAATATATTTTCCCCAGGTTATTATGATTATTATATTTTTCGTTTTCTACAATGGCATTCTCAAAAAAATCAAAAACTTTTTCCGGCTTGTAATAACAGTATGTTTCGCAACATACTGTAAGATAATATGCCATGTTATGCGGACTTGCATTTGTTTTTGAGTAATAGTTTATTGCATCATCAAACATAAAATTAAATCTATAGCAATGCCCAATGGCTTTTTGAATTTCATAAAAAAGCTTTTCGTTAGATACGTTATTAAATACGTTATCAGATAATAATGTTAGGTCTATAGCGGCAGTCTTGAAATTTCCACGAAGCATTTGCATATCACAATAATAAATCATTCCCTTGATATAATACCGCTCCTTTGTTTCATCATTTGTCAAAGTCGTGACAAATGCATTCATTCGCTTTTCGGCTTCAGAGTATTTCCCCGATATGGAAAGCAAATAATTGATGTCACATATGAGTGATTTTCTATGTTTACCGAAATTACACCCACTGTATGGAATGTTTTGTAATCGCTGAAGTCCTACTACAATGTCAGAACTCCTTGTTGTCTTTCCACTAATATATTCATATATGTAAAACAGATTGCTTTTTTTCTTATTTTTTATGCTATGAATATAATTGTAAAAATCGTTGCTGTAACTTCTGTCAGCCAGGTAAAAAAATAAGTCTATTAGTTTTTCAGACTGCGCCTCTGAAATACTCAAATTTTCAGTTCCTATCAAATGGTAAATGTTGACAATCAGGTTATACTTTATATCATCATAAAGTTTCTCATCAGGAAGAATTCTGGCATGTATCACCGTTAAGTAGTTATCAATTATTTGGGCACGTATAGAAGCTTCGACAAAAAAGGAGATATTATTTGCAAGAACAGAATGAATTTTATACAAATCGTTAAACTGTTCAACATATCGTACAATTGTGCTTTTTTTAAAATCCGAAAAAGAATTATTTTGCAAAGAAAAATTGTTAAATTTTACGGCATAATCATATATTGTTTCATTAAAAATATTTACTACTGAAAGATATTGAATAATCAACTGCTCTTCGAGCTCCAAATGACTGAGTAAGTTTTTTACTAGATCATCTTCTTTACTGTCAAAACCTATCATCATATTTGGCGAAAATAACGTTTGCTTATCCATGGCAATAGCCAAATCTAGGTATAATGGAATACAATCCGTTTTTTCAATAATCAAACGAATTTGTTCCTGTGTATAATTTTGCTTTAATAAATATTTTTGCACTTCATCTTTGGGAATACATTCCAAGGAACGGTTTTCTATGACACACTTGTCTATATTAGAATTGTTAAACCAATCTAACTCTTCCCTTGATGTTACAAAAAAGAGTCCATTTTGAAAAGAATTAATGAAAAGTTTTAACCAATCAAATTTATAATTGGATTTTCCCAAATCATATGCGTCAAAAAGGAACATATATTTCAAGCCACCAAGCTCTTTTTGAATATCCGCTGCTAATTTTTCAACCAAATAGGTATATAAATCCTCTATCTTATCTTGTAATATTTCTGATACTAATTGATCTTCTTCCTCTGTAATTACTTTTTCTTCATATAATATTATAGCCTTTCTTACAAGCTGTCCGGTATCGATTAGCCCCAACCCAATTGTGGCATCAAAAATCTTTCCAAGTCCGGTAAAAATTTTTTTGGAAATAGAATACAGATTTTCTCTGTCCACCCTATCATAAGAAATAAAATCCCAATATCTGAATAAAGCATAATCAAAATGAGGTGTATAGTCAAACTCCTGTCTAATGCGCAACAATATAGACGGTATTGTTTCCTGATTCAATATTTCCAAGGGATAGTAATATAGCGATAAATTTGAACCGGAATAAGTGCGATAAATTTTGCGGATTAATTGGCTTTTTCCAATACCCCCCATCCCATAAAAAGCAAACAGCTTAAAAAAAGCTGTTTGCTCATTATATATGCATACATTCTTTTCGATCAAGTCTAAAATATCTTCACGATCCAAAAATACCCTAGGATTGGTTCTCTTTTTATCCGTATTTATAAATCCCATTTTAATTGCCTCAACACTGTAGCTTATTTGTAAAATAAGTAACTAAAAATTATCCATCGTTTCTTTATTAGATAATTGTGTATTATCCTTTATTGACTACCATTACATCCTATTTCGACTATGTAATCTTAGCGACTTTTCTTAATTATTATACTATATGTTTTTCTCAAAGAACACTTCGATTTATCGAACGCTCCCCTACTTAAAAGGCACCGATATTCCACCGATGCCTTCCCTACAACGCAATATGTATCTTCTTCTCCACTATTTTCCGGGCCGCCTCTGCACAGTCCAATGTAATCTCCCGATTGTCTATATCGTAGATTTCAGCTCCAAGGATTTTGATGATTCCATTGTTGCCGGCATGCAATATTGGCAGTAATTCCTCTGCTTCTGCTGCGATCCCTTCATTGTATAGTGCCTGCACCAGTTTTGGGGTACTGAACAGAATAACGCGTTTTCCCCGGTATCTCCGGTTCACCCGTCTGAAAGAGGCATCTATTTTACCTGCGGCGCCTTTATCATCTGTAATTATGCAAAATTTTCCCTCTTCTTCCGGCAATTTCACAAGAACATGCAGGCATACCGCAAGCATTTCTTCCCCAAGGTTGTCTCCTGTTTCCTTATTTTTTCGCACCCCGGAGAAAAAACGCGTGTAAAAGTCCTGAGTGTTTTTGCTTTTCTCTTCTACTATATTTCGAAGTCCCTCATCTTCAAGAAGTGTCTTTGCTATTGTACTTACCGGACTGTTGATCATCCGGATTGCCCAGATCAGGTAATTGTTCACCTGTTGTCTGGAAGAAAAGCAGCTCTCCATAATATCCTGCAATTATTCTCCCGCCGTCCCGGCTACCACTGTCACAGATTCCTTCCCATAATACTCCGCGCAGGCCGTATTTACCCACACATAGCCATTCTCGGGCTGCAGATCGGTATACATGAGCAGTTCCACATAATTCAGCGGTCGGAACACCGGATTTTTCACGGAATCATCCTTCAGCACCGTGATCCGCTCCTCCCAGCCCTTGCCGTAGGCCTGCGCCCAGCCGTTTCTCCACATGCGGTAGGCACGGTAACTGGTGGTGCTCTGGACATTGCCGAACAGAACGACTGCTGCCAGAAGTGCCCCCGTCACTGCAAAATAACGCAGGAGGTATTTCTGTGCCAACAGGTCTGCCTTTTCGCTCTTTTCCGCTTTCAGAACCCGCTTTGAGATCCATCCGCACCAGTACAGTACATTGGCCACCATCCACAGCACATAGAAATACCACAGGATAGCTCCCTGCCTGCCGCCGCCCATGGTGCCGTCCACGTAGATCGTTGCAGTAGCCTGGGAGGCGTATACTCCGAAAATCAGCGCAGTAAACAGGCCTGGGAAGCGAAACTCATAGTTCATTTTTCTGACCGCTTTCCAGAAGAAAGGAATCAGCAGAACCAGTAACAGCAGAACCTTCAGATTCGTCCAGCTGATAATATTCAGAAAAGTTCTCTCCAGGGACAGCCAGATGGCCATCAGCGGGGAATTGGCTGTGCTGCCGCCAAAATTGCCGTTGAGTCTGGTGGCTGTCAGCGGAGAGGTCACACACATCAATACGCTGAGTGTCTCTAACAGAGTCACGATCCAGGTCCGGCGAAAAGCATCTTTACGGCAGATCAGGAATAAGATCTGCAGACAGATCAACAGGCACATGGTGGATACGCTGGTGGAAAAATTGTTGCCACCCACCAGAATCGCCAGCAGGCAGGCCAGCACGGTAAGCACGACCCGCTTTGCCTTGCCGGTCTCGCAAAGCGCAATTTCCAGATACAGTGTCAGCAGGACCAGTGACAAGCTATACACAAAAGTGTAATTCACCGAACCGTTATACCAATAAAAGCTTTCCTCCGGATAGGGGCAGTAAAGCACCTGGAGAATTGCCATGGGAATACCGATGGGCAGGATCAGCCAGCGGTTCTCCTTTGCCTGGCCCGCAATGCATTCTCTAAGCAGCAGGAACTGGGACAGGATCACGGATCCGATCATCAGATAGGGGGTGATCCGGTAAAAATGTTCTCCAAATGCCGCAGGCTGCAAAGCCGACAGAATCAGTATGGAAAATCTGGCTTCCCACACATTTTGTGCCAATGTCTGGTATATCGCATGAAATACACCGGCAATTCCTTCTCCGGCCTGCATTGCCCGGTACATATATTTTCCGAAAGACCAGTCATCCGCAGAGGGATAATCGTATTTTGCGATCGTAAACAGCGGCCACAGGATCACCGTCAGTGCCAGGATCCACGCAATGTGGATCAATATCATTTTCTTTCGTTCTGTCAGTTTCATTGGTATAAAATATCCTTTCTTACAATAGATCCGGTGTCCAGTCCATATCTACATCACTTCCGCCGCTGTCTCCACCGGAACTGCCGCTGTCACTGCTTCCGCTATCGTTGCTGCCGGAATCACTGCTGCCGCTGTCATCATCGTCGTCATCGTCATCATCGTCATTATCCTGCACAGGTTCCGGGGTCGGAGCCGTGCAGGAAAATAAAAGCTGCGGTGACAATCAGGGCAAACGAAACGATATACTGGA
>OHAI01000753.1_pt1 | contig 25703 bp, 23 predicted proteins | sample 1577091 | NCBI WGS metagenome assembly OHAI01 (sample SAMEA3541548, study PRJEB24748) | human gut metagenome | biome: human gut; feature: human-associated habitat; material: faeces | place: China | collected 2012
CCGATGATTTTAAGGTCATCAGGGATAGAAAGTTCCAATTGTCTAACTACCTTCATAACCAAGATAGCTGTTAAATCGTCCGAAACAAAGATGCCATCTGGCTTTTCACGAGAAATGATAGATTTGATTTCTAATTCTCGTCGCATGAGAGACAAATCGTTTGGAACGGGACAGATAATACCTTTTTTGTCCAACTCATAATTAAAACCTAGTTGACGGAGTCCTGTTGGAGAATCCGAATTATCATAACCTGTAATCATGACAATTCGTTGACAACCAGCTTTAACCAGAGCTCTTGCGGCTAACTTCCCACCTTCAAAGTTGTCAGATGAAACGATAGGAATCTTTGGGGCGAGATTACGGTCGAAGGCAACGATGGGAGCTTCAACCTTCTCATAATCCTCAATGCCAAGATTGTGGCTAGACGAGATGATGCCATCACATTGATTGGCGGCAAGCATCTCCAAATAGTCCTTTTCCTTGTTAGGATCATGCTCACTGTTACAAATGATGGTTTTATAGCCTTGCTTAAAGAGTTCATCTTCAAGACGTTCAATAAGCTCAGCATAAAAGACATTGGAGATATTTGGGAAAATCAAGCCAACAAGTTTGGCCGACTTTCCTTGAAGACCTCGAGCTAAATTATTAGGTTTATAGTTGAGTTCTTGCATAGCAGCGTGAACTTTGTCAATGGTCTTCTGTGAGAGGTAGCCCTTTTTGTTTATGACGCGAGAAACTGTGGTTGGGCTCACACCAGCCAGTTCGGCAACGTCAGTAAGCTTTGCGACCATAAATCACCTTAGTATTTCAAGTCGAAGTAGTGTCCAGAAACGTTCCCTGATGTCACTTTGATACCAGTTTGTTCTGCACTTGGGAAGACGCGGCTAGTGAAGACTTTTTCACCTTTGTTGAAGAAAATTTCAACGATTGAATTGTCTACAAAGATGTTTGCTGTTGCAGCTTGACCGGCATCAAGAGTACATTCACGACTTGTGCCAAAGTCAGTCGCATATTGTTCACCAGCTTTAGAACGGTCAAGGATAACTTTTCCGTTTTCAGTATCAACTGTAAGTGACAAGCCATTTCCTTCTTGGTCTGCGAAGAGGACAAGTTCTGTTTGAGTGTTAGCTTCAAAGTTAAGTTCAAGCTCGTAAGTGTTAGTTGTTGCCGTTTTTTCAGAGAAATCTTCTTGGCTAGCACGTAAGCTTGTAATGGCTTCGACTGGATATTGGTAGAGTTTGCCATCTTTAATAGACAATTCTTTAACCAAGCTCATAGCCCCTTGGTAGTCGTATTTGTCAGTTGGATAGTCCACATCTGGAAGACCGATCCAGCTGACAATAAGGGCACGACCATCTGGAGTATTAAAGCCTTGAGTTGCATATGCTTCAAATCCGTAGTCCAAGTTGATAATTGGTGTGCCATCAACGAGGGCAGGTTTTTCTGTGTCGAAATCTTGGAAAATCTTATAAGTGTTAGGGTAGATGTTACCGTAGTCAAGTTCAGCTTTATCGAGACCTTGTGGGCTATAAAGAAGAACAGGTTTGCCATCTACAAAGACAAGGTTAGGACACTCAATCATGTACTCTGACCCAGTGCCACCAAAGTCAAGATTACCAACCTCAACCCAGTTTTCGACATCATTGTCTACTGCCTTGTAAAGTTTGATATAACCTTGTTTATCGTGGTTTTGAGCACCTACGATAGCGTAGAATTGTCCCTTGTAATCGAAGATTTGAGGGTCACGGAAGTGCCCAGTAGCGTCAGCAGGTTGTTTGATAAGAACCTTGTCGAATTTTTCGATTTTGCCGTCTTTATCCATCCAGGCACCGATTTGGCGTGGGTCACGAACCCAATTTTCATCACGAACGTTCCCAGTATAGAAGATAAAGAGTTTATCACCGATTTGATAAGCAGAACCTGAGTAGGCACCGTGGCTATCATTTTCATGGTCTGGCAAGAGTTTGACACCAGTTTCTGTAAAGTGAACCAAATCTTCAGTTTCAGTATGCACCCATTGTTTCAAACCATGAGCAGCTCCAAATGGCCAACTTTGGTAGAAAAGTTGGAACTTACCATTAAAGTAAGAAAAACCGTTTGGATCATTAAGAAGCCCTGTTTCTGGTTCGATATGGTAACTTGCACGCCAAGGTGATTTAGCGACATTTTCTCTAATCTTTGTTTTTTCTTCGTCTGTCCAATCTGCGTATGGACGGTAACGAACTTCTGTTGGTAGATTCATATTTAGTAATCTCCTAATCTATTTGTTAATAATATAGTAAACGTTTTACCTATAAAAATCAACGATTTATAACAAAAAATAAAAAAATATGCTAAACGGTTGACATATGGCAGAAAGATGCTAAAATAGTTATCGTAAAGAAAAGCTAAACGCTTTCATACCAAATTTTATTAAGGAGAATTTTGCAAATGGATAACAAACAAATTGCAAAAGAAGTCATCGATGCCCTCGGTGGACGTGAAAACGTCAACAGTGTTGCTCACTGTGCGACTCGTCTACGTGTGATGGTCAAAGATGAAAACAAAATCAATAAAGAAAAGGCTGAGAACATTGAAAAAGTTCAAGGTGCTTTCTTTAACTCAGGTCAATACCAAATGATTTTTGGTACAGGTACTGTTAACAAGATTTACGACGAAGTCGTTGCTCAAGGTCTTCCAACAGCATCTAAAGACGAACAAAAAGCAGAAGCTGCTAAACAAGGTAACTGGTTCCAACGTGCTATCCGTTCATTCGGTGACGTTTTCGTTCCATTGCTTCCAGCAATCGTAGCGACTGGTCTTTTCATGGGTATCCGTGGAGCAATCAATAACGATACAGTTCTTGGTTTGTTCGGTACAACATCAAAAGCTTTTGCTGCTACTGATTTCTATACTTACACAGTTGTATTGACAGATACAGCCTTCGCCTTCTTCCCAGCCTTGATTTGTTGGTCAGCCTTTAACGTATTTGGTGGTTCACCACTTCTTGGTTTGGTTCTTGGTTTGATGATGGTTAACAACGCCCTTCCTAACGCTTGGGATGTTGCATCAGGTGCTGCTAAACCAATTTACTTCTTTGATTTTATTCCAGTAGTAGGTTACCAAAACTCAGTGCTTCCAGCCTTCTTCGTAGGTTTGCTTGGTGCTAAGTTCGAGCAATGGGTTCGTAAATGGGTTCCAGACGTTCTTGACCTTCTCTTGCGTCCACTTATCGTCTTCGCAGTAATGTCAGCTTTGGCCCTCTTTATCATTGGTCCTGTCTTCCATACTGTTGAAAGCTATGTTCTTGCTGCTACAGAATGGATTCTTAACTTGCCATTTGGTCTTGCTGGTCTTGTTCTTGGTGGAGTTCACCAAGTTATCGTCGTTACAGGGGTTCACCACGTCTTTAACTTGCTTGAAGCTAACCTCATTGCTAATACTGGTAAAGACCCACTTAACGCTATCATCACAGCTGCTATGACTGCCCAAGCTGGTGCGACACTTGCAGTGGGTGTTAAAACTAAAGATGCTAAATTGAAAGCACTTGCTTTCCCTGCAACTCTTTCAGCGGTACTTGGTATCACTGAACCAGCTATCTTTGGGGTTAACCTTCGTTTCGGTAAACCATTTATCATGGGTCTTATCGCCGGTGCTGCTGGTGGTTGGTTGGCATCAATCCTTAACCTTGCTGGTACAGGATTTGGTGTAACAATCGTTCCTGGTACACTTCTTTACCTTAACGGTCAAGTACTTAAATATGTTCTTATGGTACTTGTCACTCTTGCTCTTGGTTTCGTTCTTACTTGGATTTTCGGTTACAAAGAGGAAGAAGTTGAAGCTCAAAAAGAAGTTGTTGCTGAAGATATTGCATCTGCAGAATCAGCTCCAGTTGCATTGCAAGCTGAAACAATCGCTGCACCACTTAAAGGTGAAGTTGTAGCTTTGGAAAATGTTAATGACCCAGTCTTCTCATCAGGAGCTATGGGTAAAGGTGCCGCTATCAAACCTTCAGGTAACCAAGTAGTCGCACCATTTGATGGTGAAGTGCAAATCGCCTTCCCAACAGGTCACGCTTACGGTCTTAAATCTGATAAAGGTGCTGAAGTGCTTATCCACATCGGTATCGACACTGTCTCACTTGACGGTAAAGGATTTGATGCTAAAGTTCAAGCAAATCAACGTATTAAAAAAGGTGATATCTTGGCTACCTTCGATAGCTCAGTAATCACTGAAGCAGGTCTTGACGATACAACTATGGTTATCGTTACAAACACTGCAGACTTCGAAGATGTTTCATCAGTAGCGACTGGTTCAGTTGCTGAAGGTGCAGACTTCATCGCAGTTAAATAATAAACTAGAAAAGTCGAAGCCAATTCGGCTTTTTTAGTTAAATGGCTCATAAAGAAAAGTATGAAGCAGAGCAGTCTGTGTCTCCTTAAACAAGGTCTCATTTAGATTGTCTTTTGCCTAGCTTTTCTTTATAATAGTATAAATAGTTATTATTGATCATAAAAGGAGATAGCTTTACCTATGGCTAAACTATACGGAAGCTTGGAAGCTGGTGGTACAAAATTTGTTTGTGCTGTCGGTGATGAGAAATTCCAAGTCGTTGAAAAAACTCAATTCCCAACAACTACACCTTATGAAACAATTGATCGTACGATTGAATTTTTCAAACGTTATGAAGACCAATTGGCTGGAATCGCTATTGGTTCATTCGGTCCAATTGATGTTGATCCAAACTCTGAAACATATGGTTTTGTGACTTCAACACCAAAACCACATTGGTCAAATGTCGACCTTCTTGGTTTGATTGCTAAAGAGTTTAATGTTCCTTTCTACTTTACGACTGATGTTAACTCATCTGCTTATGGTGAGACACTTGTTCGTAAAGGTGTTAAGAGCCTTGTTTACTACACTATCGGGACTGGTATTGGTGCTGGTGCTATTCAAAATGGCGAATTCATCGGTGGTGTAGGACATACTGAAGCAGGTCACGTATATGTACCGCTTCACCCAAATGATGTTTCCAATGAATTTAACGGAACTTGTCCATTCCACCGTGGCTGTTTGGAAGGTTTGGCTGCTGGACCATCGCTTGAAGCCCGTACAGGTATTCGTGGTGAATTGATTGATCAGCACTCTGAAGTTTGGGATGTCCAAGCCTACTACATTGCTCAAGCGGCTGTCCAAGCAACAGTCCTTTACCGTCCTGAAGTTATCGTCTTTGGTGGAGGTGTTATGGGGCAAGAACACATGCTTCGTCGTGTTCGTGAAAAATTCACAGCTCTTTTGAATGGTTACCTTCCAGTACCAGATGTAAATGAGTATATTGTGACACCTGCTGTTTCAGGTAATGGTTCTGCAACACTTGGTAACTTCGCACTTGCTAAGGACGTAGCCGACAAGCATGCAAACAAATAAACAAAATATGTAAAATCGCTTTAAGAGATAATCTTAAGGCGTTTTGCTCTATACAGGAGGAAGTAATGGAACCTTTATTTTTAGATTCACCAATGCATGAGAAAATCTGGGGAGGGAACCGCCTCAAGGCAGAGTTTGGTTACGATATTCCCAGTGAACAAACTGGTGAATACTGGGCGATTTCTGCCCATCCTAATGGTGTATCCTATGTCAAAAATGGAAAATATGCTGGTTTCCACCTGGCAGAGCTTTACAAGGATAAACCAGAACTTTTTGGAAACCCCAAGACTAGTGTTTTTCCTTTGTTGACCAAGATTTTGGACGCTAATGACTGGCTCTCAGTACAAGTACACCCTGATGATGCTTATGGACTAGAGCATGAAGGTGAGCTAGGAAAGACAGAATGTTGGTATATTATTGATGCTGAAGAGGGTGCAGAGATTATTTATGGTCACAAGGCTAAGACCAAGGAAGAATTGGCGTCCTTAATTGAAGCAGGTGATTGGGACGGACTTTTGTCGAAAACTCCTGTTAAGAAAGGTGACTTTTTCTTTGTACCAAGTGGTACCATGCATGCTATTGGTCCAGGTATCTTGATCTTAGAGACTCAACAATCTAGCGATACCACTTACCGTGTCTATGATTTTGATCGTAGGGATGATCAGGGCAATAAACGTGAGCTTCATATTCAACAGTCTCTTGATGTCTTGAATCTAGGGGACCCAGAAAATAGCGTCCCAGCAACTGTTAAGACCTTGCAATTAGAGTCGACTTGTTTGACATCAAACTCCTTCTTCACCGTATATAAATGGAAACTCAGTGGCTTGGTTGACTTCAAGCAATCAGCTCCTTATTTGCTTTGTTCGGTACTTTCTGGAAATGGGACTATGACTATCGATTCACGCATTTATTGTCTAAAAAAAGGTGATCACTTCATTCTTCCAAATGATGTGACGGATTGGGAAATTGATGGACAATTGGAGATGATTGTCAGTCACCCTAACGAGGCTTAAGTATGAGTAATGAAAAAGTTTTAGCTGCACTATTTGAGCGTATTGAAATCGGCAAATCTTATTATTTTGAGGGAGCTTACTATCGTCTGAAAGACTATGGAGATCACATTTATGGCTTACAACGGGCCATTCCTGGGATGTGCGGTGAAAAAACGGCATCCCCTAGCATTAAATTTTACTGGAAAAATGGTGTCTTGGACTATCAATTCTACGTTGATTTTGAAGCTAGCCCTATGATAATGAAGGCCTATAGTAGCACCGACCATGCCTTCTTTGAGCAGGCTTTTGAAAATCTCTTGCATGATTTTGAGGATATCCTAGAGAGCCAAGAGAACTCTAAGAAGTAGTTTTAAAGCATTATTGTCGATATTTTCAGTGAATCTAATAAAAAAGTTTTCGTTTATTTGCAAATCCATTGTGAAAGCCCTTAAACTAGGGCTTTTTTCTTTGTCAATCCTTGAGTGATTTCTTGTTTAAAGGGGGCTTTTGTGGTAAAATATGGAGATAAAGACTGTCGAAAGGAAAAAAGATGGCAAATATATTACGCAAAATCATTGAAAATGATAAAGGCGAAATTAAGAAACTAGAAAAAACTGCCAAGAAAGTCGAGAGCTATGCTGATGCAATGGCGGCTCTTTCAGATGAAGAACTTCAGGCAAAAACAGAAGAATTTAAAAAACGATATCAAAACGGAGAAAGCCTAGACCAACTCTTGCCAGAGGCATTTGCAGTTGTTCGTGAAGGGGCAAAACGTGTCCTTGGACTTTTCCCATATCGTGTGCAAATCATGGGTGGTATCGTTCTTCACCATGGTGACGTACCAGAGATGCGTACAGGAGAAGGGAAAACCCTGACTGCGACAATGCCTGTTTACCTAAATGCTATTTCAGGTGAAGGTGTGCACGTTATCACCGTTAACGAATACCTTTCAGAGCGTGATGCGACTGAAATGGGTGAGCTTTATAGTTGGCTTGGTTTGTCAGTAGGGATTAACCTTTCTGCCAAATCACCAGCTGAAAAACGTGAAGCTTACAACTGTGACATCACTTACTCAACCAACTCAGAGGTAGGTTTCGACTATCTTCGTGATAACATGGTTGTTCGTAAGGAAAACATGGTACAACGCCCATTGAACTATGCTTTGGTCGATGAGGTTGACTCGGTTCTTATCGATGAAGCTCGTACGCCATTGATTGTATCAGGTCCTGTAAGTTCAGAAACTAATCAGTTGTATCATCGTGCGGATGCTTTTGTTAAGACATTAACAGAAGATGATTATGCGATTGATATTCCAACAAAAACAATTGGTTTGAATGACTCTGGTATTGATAAGGCTGAAGAATTCTTTAACTTGGACAACTTGTACGATATTGACAATGTTGCTTTGACTCACTATATTGACAATGCCCTTCGTGCCAACTACATTATGTTGCATGATATTGACTATGTGGTAAGCCCTGAGCAAGAAATTCTTATCGTTGACCAATTTACTGGTCGTACCATGGAAGGTCGTCGTTTCTCAGATGGACTCCACCAAGCCATCGAGGCTAAAGAAGGTGTACCAGTCCAAGAGGAAACCAAGACTTCTGCCTCAATCACTTACCAAAATATGTTCCGTATGTACAAGAAATTGTCAGGTATGACTGGTACTGGTAAGACCGAGGAAGATGAATTCCGTGAAATCTATAACATGCGAATCATCCCAATTCCTACAAACCGTCCAATTCAACGTATTGACCATGATGACCTTCTTTACCCAACCTTGGATGCTAAATTCCGTGCTGTGGTACAAGATGTTAAGCGTCGTTATGAGAAGGGGCAACCAGTCCTTGTTGGTACGGTTGCCGTTGAAACATCTGACTTAATTTCTAAGATGTTGGTTGACGCAGGTATTCCTCACGAAGTGCTTAATGCCAAGAACCACGAAAAAGAAGCGCATATTATCATGAATGCAGGTCAACGTGGTGCTGTTACGATTGCGACCAACATGGCCGGTCGTGGTACTGACATCAAACTTGGTGAAGGTGTTCTTGAGCTTGGTGGACTTTGTGTCATTGGTACAGAGCGTCATGAAAGTCGTCGTATCGATAACCAGTTGCGTGGTCGTGCGGGACGTCAAGGGGATCCAGGGGAATCTCAATTCTACCTGTCTCTTGAAGACGAATTGATGCGTCGTTTCGGTTCTGACCGTATCAAGCATGTCTTGGAACGTTTGAACGCTGATGACGAAGATATTGTTATCAAATCACGTATGTTGACACGCCAAGTGGAAGCGGCTCAAAAACGTGTGGAAGGAAATAACTACGATACTCGTAAACAAGTCCTTCAGTACGATGACGTTATGCGTGAACAACGTGAAATCATCTACGCTGAGCGTTATGATGTTATCACAGCGGAACGTGACCTTGAACCTGAGATTAAGGCTATGATTAAGCGTACGATTAACCGTACGGTAGATGGTCACAGCCGCAATGATCAAGAGGAAGCTCTTAAAGGTATCTTGAACTTTGCTCGTCAGGCCTTGGTTCCTGAGAATACCATCTCACTTGAAGATTTACAAGAAGTGGGAGAGGTAACGAAACGTAGTGTTAATTATGACGCTATTAAAGTTTACTTGAATGAGTTAGCAGATGATGTTTATGCTCGTCAAATCAAGAAATTGCGTTCAGAGGAAGCTATCCGTGAATTCCAAAAAGTCTTGATTTTGATGGTTGTTGATAACAAGTGGACGGACCACATCGATGCTCTAGATCAATTACGTAATGCCGTTGGTTTGCGTGGTTATGCACAAAACAACCCAATCGTTGAGTATCAATCTGAAGGGTTCAAGATGTTCCAAGATATGATTGGGGCAATTGAATATGATGTGACACGTACAATGATGAAAGCACAAATTCATGAGCAATCTCGTGAAAATGTGAATGAACGTGTTTCGACAACAGCAACAGGCAATATCCAGGCCCACCAAGCAGATGCTAATGGTCAAGAAATTGACTTTAGTAAGGTTGGTCGTAATGACTTCTGTCCATGTGGCTCTGGTAAGAAATTTAAAAATTGTCACGGTCGTAAACAATTTTAGGAAAAAAATAGGTAATTATTATGGTTTTTAAAGCAGTAAGTGAAAAAATTGATTTTGATGCAGTTAAAGAATCAACGACATTAACAGGTGAAGCCCTTGCCAAGAAACAAGCTCGTGATAAAGAGCTTGAAGCAATCATCAAGGGTGAAGATGACCGTACGCTTTTAGTTATTGGTCCATGTTCATCTGATAATGAAGAAGCTGTTCTTGATTATGCTCACCGTTTGGCTAAACTTCAAGAAGAAGTTAAAGATAAAGTCTTTATGGTTATGCGTGTCTATACAGCTAAACCTCGTACAAATGGTGATGGCTATAAAGGACTTGTACACCAACCTGATGCTGAAGGGAAACCAAACCTAATTAACGGTATCAAGGCTGTGCGTAACCTTCACTACCGTGTTATCACTGAAACTGGTATCACAACTGCTGACGAAATGCTTTACCCAGAAAATCTTCCTTTGGTAGATGACCTTGTGTCATACATTGCCGTTGGTGCACGTTCTGTAGAAGACCAACAACACCGTTTTGTTGCGTCAGGTATTGATGTTCCAACTGGTATGAAGAATCCAACATCAGGGAACCTTAACGTGATGTTTAACGGTATCTACGCTGCACAAAACAAACAAAACTTCCTCTTTAACGGTGAAGAAGTTGAAACTCCAGGGAACCCATTGGCACACGTTATTCTTCGTGGTTCAACGAATGAATATGGTAAAAACGTGCCTAACTTCTACTATGATGATGTGCTTGAAACAATTGAACACTATGAACAAATGGGCCTTGAAAATCCATTCATCGTTATTGATACAAACCATGATAACTCAGGTAAACGTTACTTGGAACAAATCCGTATCGTTCGCCAAACCTTGATTAACCGTGACTGGAATGAAAAAATCAACAAAGTTGCACGTGGTTTCATGATTGAATCTTACCTTGAAGATGGTCGTCAAGATGCACCAGATGTCTATGGTAAATCAATCACTGACCCATGTCTTGGTTGGGATAAGACAGAAGAATTGATTCGTGAAATCCACGATACATTGTCAAAATAATAAGGTAACAGAAACCATATATGGGGAGTGAGCCGTTTGGATGACCAAGCGGTTCACTCTCTTTTCACAAAGAGAGGGAAATAAATGGGAATTCATCAAAATAGTCCGCTGATTGATGTAGCGGAAGTAAGGAAATTGCATGCTCTTACGGGAGACGCTCTAGTAACTAAACAAGCTAATGATGAGGCTTTGGCAAAAATCATCAAGGGTGAGGACAAACGTCTTCTCTTGGTTATTGGTCCATGTTCATCCGATAATGAAGAAGCTGTTCTTGACTATGCTCACCGTTTGGCCAAACTTCAGGAAGAGGTGAAGGACAAAATCTTTATTGTTATGCGTGTTTATACAGCTAAACCACGTACCAATGGGGATGGCTATAAGGGACTTATCCACCAACCGGATGCAGAGGGAGAAGTAGACCTTCTTGAGGGGGTTAAGGCAGTTCGCCACCTTCAGTCACGTATTATTACTGAAACAGGTCTTCCAATCGCTGACGAGATGCTTTATCCGTCAAATCTTTCCTTCTTTGATGATTTGCTTAGCTATCATGCTGTTGGAGCCCGTTCTGTTGAGGACCAAGAGCACCGCTTTGTAGCTTCAGGTATTGATGTGCCAATTGGCTTGAAGAACCCAACGTCAGGAAATTTGAATGTCATGTTTAATGGTATCTATGCTGCGCAGAATCAACAGCATTTCCTTTACAATGGCGCTGAAGTTAGAACAGATGGTAACCCACTAGCTCACGCTATCCTGCGTGGTGCCAATAATGAAAATGGGCAGAATATTGTTAACTACCATTACGAGGACTTGGTTAAGGCTTTGGACAAGTATAGTGAATTTAATCTGGAAAATCCATTTATCCTTGTTGATACTAACCATGACAACTCAGGTAAAAACTTCATGGAGCAAGTTCGTATTGTGCGTGAAGTCCTTCTTAACCGTGAGTGGGATAAGCGTATCGCGGATACCGTGCGTGGCTTTATGATTGAGTCTTACCTTGAGGATGGTCGTCAAGATACACCTGAAGTTTATGGGAAATCAATTACAGATCCATGTCTTGGTTGGGATAAGACAGATAGCCTTATTCGTGAAATCCACAATCGACTTTCGTTATAATTATGATTTTTGGACATGGTATAGACTTGCAGGAAATTTCAGCTGTAAAAAAGGCTTATGACCGCAATCCACGCTTTGCAAAAAAGGTATTGACACCAAAAGAGTGGGAGCGTTTTGAATCCCTTTCTGGTAATCGTCAGATGTCCTATTTAGCAGGGCGTTGGGCCGGTAAGGAAGCGTTTTCAAAGGCTTGGGGTACTGGTATTGGAGCAGTCGGCTTTAAGGATATTGAAATATTGACCAATGACAAGGGAGCTCCAGTGGTGACCCAATCACCTTTTGAAGGCAAGGTTTTTATCTCGATTTCCCATAGCGGTGATTTTGTTCAGGCAAGTGTCATTTTAGAAAAAAACTAAGAGATAGATGTTGGAAGAGGATAGCTTATGATTTCAAGTTTACATCGACCAACCTTGGCAAAGGTTGATCTATCAGCAATTTCAGAAAATATTGAACAAGTGGTTAGTCACATCCCTAAACAGGTGCAGACTTTTGCAGTTGTTAAGGCCGATGCTTATGGTCATGGCGCTGTTGCGGTGGCCAAGCATTTGTCTAAACAGGTAGACGGTTTTTGTGTTTCTAACCTAGATGAGGCACTTGAACTCCGTCAAGCTGGCTTAGAGCAACCGATACTTATTTTAGGAGTTGTCTTGCCAGGCGAGGTTCCTTTGGCAATTCAAGAAAACATCACGCTGACGGTCGCTTCGCTTGAGTGGTTGGAAATGGCTAAGGATCAAGGGCTTGATTTGACTGGTTTGACCTGTCATATTAAGATTGATTCAGGCATGGGACGCATTGGGGTGCGTAGCCAAGGGGATGCAGATAGTTTAATTGCTGGTCTTAAGGCACTTGGTGCGGATGTCGAAGGTATTTTTACCCATTTTGCAACAGCTGATGAGGCAGATGATAGTAAATTCAAGCGTCAATTGGCCTTCTTCACGGATTTGGTTAATAACTTGGTGGACCGCCCTCGCTTGGTACATGCTAGCAACTCTGCGACAAGTATTTGGCATGCAGAAACAGTCTTTAATGCGGTACGTCTAGGTGTCGTCATCTATGGTCTCAATCCTAGTGGCAGTGCTTTAGACCTTCCCTATAACATTCGTCCTGCTTTAAGCTTGGAGACAGCACTTGTTCATGTTAAGACCCTGCCAGCAGGTCAAGATGTGGGTTATGGTGCAACGTATACGACGACAGCTGATGAGGTTATTGGAACCATTCCGATTGGCTATGCGGATGGTTGGACCAGAGATTTACAAGGTTTCCACGTTGTTGTGGATGGCCAGCTTTGTCCTATTGTTGGGCGTGTGTCTATGGACCAGATCACTGTTCGACTTCCTAAGGTTTATCCCCTAGGAACTCCTGTCACTCTTATGGGGGAAAATGGGGGAGCAAGCATCACTGCGACAGAGGTGGCTGAAAAACGTGGTACTATCAACTACGAAGTTCTTTGTTTGCTTAGTGATCGTGTACCTCGTAGCTATGATTAATATAAATAAAAAGAGAAATCCAGTTTGATACTGGATTTTTTGATTTTAGTGAAGACCATTTTCATGTGTTATAATAGCTGATAAGGCTTCCTCTTTCACGAGGAGAAGAACACGATAGAAATGATAGAGGATATGATTCAACTAGATTCACCAATTGCGGATTTGAAAGGCTTTGGTCCTAAGTCCGCTGAAAAATTTACCAAATTAGATTTGCACACGGTTGGGGACCTCTTGCTTTATTTTCCTTTCCGATATGAAGATTTTAAGAGTAAGTCTATCTTTGAACTGATGGATGGCGAAAAGGCAGTTATTACGGGAACAGTGGTGACACCTGCCAATGTGCAGTATTATGGCTTTAAACGTAATCGTCTGAGTTTTAAAATCAAGCAAGGAGAGGCTGTGATTGCCATTAGTTTCTTCAACCAGCCTTATCTTGTGGACAAGATTGAGATGGGAGCAGAAGTGGCTATTTTTGGCAAATGGGACCAGAAGAAGTCTGCAGTAACTGGTATGAAAGTGTTGGCTCAAGTTGAGGACGATATGCAGCCAGTCTATCATGTGGCCCAGGGGGTTAGTCAGGCCCAGCTGATAAAGGCTATAAAGGCAGCTTTTGATAGTGGGGCCCTTCATTTGTTGGAGGAGAGTCTCCCGCAGGTGCTAATGGACAAGTATCGTCTCATGAGGCGTCAAGAGGCAGTGCGAGCCATGCATTTTCCGAAAGATTTGGCTGAATATAAGCAGGCCCTACGTAGGACCAAGTTTGAGGAACTCTTTTATTTCCAGATGAACTTACAGGTGCTCAAGGCTGAAAATAAGTCCGAAACCAATGGTCTAGCAATTGCTTATGATGAAGCCAAAATCAAAGCCAAAATTGCAGAATTACCATTCCCCTTGACAGAAGCCCAACAGCGTAGTTTGTCGGAAATCCTAGCTGATATGAAATCTGGGGCTCATATGAACCGTCTCTTGCAAGGAGATGTGGGATCAGGGAAAACAGTTATCGCTAGCCTTGCCATGTATGGAGCCTACACGGCGGGCCTCCAGTCTGCCCTCATGGTACCGACGGAAATCTTAGCTGAGCAGCATTATCAGAGTTTGCAGGGGCTTTTCCCTGAGTTAGAGGTAGTGCTCTTAACTTCTGGGATGAAGGCAGCGGACAAAAAAGTAGCTCTTTCTAAAATTGAATCTGGGAAGGCTCAGATGATAGTGGGGACTCATTCGTTGATTCAGGATGCTGTAATTTATCACAAACTTGGGTTAGTTATTACTGATGAACAGCACCGTTTTGGGGTTAATCAACGTCGTATTTTCCGTGAGAAAGGTGACAATCCTGATGTCCTCATGATGACAGCGACACCTATCCCTAGGACCTTGGCTATCACTGCTTTTGGAGAAATGGATGTGTCGATTATTGACCAGATGCCAGCTGGACGGAAACCCATTATTACTCGCTGGGTTAAACATGAGCAACTAGATACCGTACTGACTTGGATCAAGGGTGAGTTGGAAAAAGATGCTCAGGTCTATTTTATCTCACCTTTGATTGAAGAGTCCGAGGCTCTCGATTTGAAAAATGCGGTGGCCCTTCATCAGGAACTCACAGATTTTTTGGGGGATTTAGCTAAAGTGGCTCTGATGCACGGTCGCATGAAAAATGATGAAAAAGACCAAATTATGCAGGACTTCAAGGAAAGAAAGTCTCAGATTTTAGTATCAACCACAGTTATCGAAGTAGGGGTTAACGTGCCAAATGCTACAGTTATGATCATTATGGATGCCGACCGCTTTGGACTTAGCCAGCTTCACCAACTTCGAGGACGTGTAGGTCGTGGCCATAAGCAGTCCTACTGTGTTTTAGTGGCCAATCCTAAAAATGATACTGGAAAAAAACGCATGCAGGCCATGTGTGAGACTACGGATGGTTTTGTTCTAGCAGAAGAGGACCTTAAAATGCGTGGTTCAGGAGAAATCTTTGGAACACGTCAGTCAGGAATTCCTGAATTTCAAGTGGCTGATATTGTGGAAGACTATAATATCCTAGAAGAAGCAAGGCGCGTGGCCAGCCAAATTGTATCTGACCCTAACTGGCGCGAGAATCCTGATTGGCAGGTGCTTGGAGCTCATTTGAGAAGCCAAGGCGAGTTTGATTGAGGAGGAAAACCATGAAAAAGAAACGGTTAAAACTCGATTTTTTTGCGATTTTGCATCCCTTGTTTCTTATGATGTTAGGTCTCATGTTTTATTTTTTCGCCTTCATCTTGATTTGGTTTATTACCGAATTGGCAAAGCTGATAGAAGGAAAGACAGACTTTCATACTCTATATTTTTATTCACTTCTTATCTCTCTAGCTTGTTCGATATTACTGATTATGTACGTCGCGGGTTTTATAGCTCAGCTGATTATACATATACAGCATCAAAAGGAAAGGACGCTTTTGCCGGTCTGGTGTATGCTTACGGCTGTACTGATGCTTGTGCCCCTATTCGAAGATTTTAGTATCTTAAGCTCGTCCTGGAATTTTAAAGGGTATTTTCTTTCCATAGTTGCCTACATTGCCTATCTCTTTACAAAGCTACCCAAGGTTATTGAAAGTTACCGCTATCATGCGACAATTCGCTATGCCGTTTGGGTGGCTCTGGTCTTGGGAATTATTTTATCCATGCTTTAGACAGAAAAACTCTCAGTAAACTCACTGAGAGTTTTAAGTTTCCTTCAAGCTTATTACAAGCTTTCTTTAAGTTAGGACACCTATAATAAAACCATCAAAACGAGATAGGTTTTGATAATAAAACGTTTTGGCTAAGCCAAACCATTCCTAAAAAAGGAGGACAAAACAATGACAGTAAAAATTAAAGTAACCTACAACCGAAATTTCCAGAAGCATCCTCAAGACTTTAAGGTTTATCAAAACTAGTATTGATGCTAGGAAGAGGCTCAATTTACCCATATTCTACAACTTTCATCCTTCATTTTCCAAAATCCCTTTTTCCTTTTTTTCATAACGTAGAATCCCTCTTCTTAAACTCATAAAAAGTCTAGACGGAACCATGACCAGTCTAGGAGATTAAAATAAGTAAGCTAACCAGTTGAGATTTTCTTGGCTGGTTTTTATTTTTTGAATTTTAGATAAAAAATATCGAAAAACGATAAAAATGTGTTGACAAGGAGAAATAAAGAGTGTAATATATAATTATCGATAAACGATAATAAGTTTTCGATAAAGATAATCTTATTCGCGAAAAAGAGAAATTATATACCAAAAACTATTTAACAAAGGAAATACTTATCATGAAAACACTTAAATCAATCATTAACGCAGTTCTTATTCTTCTTATGGCAATCTACGGTCTTGCAATGCTTACTTTACTTATCCTTCCTTTTGTGGATGTGACTAATCTTTTCCCAGGTGCTGAGGTTCATTATCTTTCTGGATGGGGTTACTGGCTTGTATCAGAGTTACAATTTGCCTTCTATCTTGCCTTGATTTGTCTCCTTCGTAAAGAGTTTAAAGACTTTACTTGGAAGGCATTTTGGTGCTTAAAATAAACAACAACCAACTGCTATCGCGCACCGAGTGCTCGGCTCTCAGGGCAATGGCGATTGCGGGCATAGTGCTCCACAACTACTGCCACTGGCTGGGATTCGCCGTGAAGGAGAATGAATATACGTTCGACAAAGACCGCAGCATGGCACTGATGCGGGCACTGCTCGAGCCCGACATCAACCTGCCTGTGCACCTGCTGTCGTTCTTCGGACACTACGGCGTGCCGGTGTTCCTCTTTCTCAGTGCCTACGGACTGGTGGCTAAATATGAGCACACGCCGCATGTGCCCGTGCCGGACAGGATGACGTTCATGCGGACACACTTCCGCAAGCTGTTCGACATGATGATTGTCGGCTTCGCCATATTCATCATGGTCGACGCCATAACGCCGGGCGCGCACCGCTATGCCGTGCCCGACATCATCGGGCAGCTGCTCATGCTAAACAACCTTATGCCCTCTCCCGACAAGGTGATATGGCCCGGTCCGTACTGGTTTTTCGGTCTTATGCTGCAGGTCTATGCCGTTTACATACTGCTGCTGAGGCGCGGAGGATGGCTGTCGGCGGTGGCGGTGGTTGTCGTGTGCTGGGCTTTGCAGGTGGTATGCGACCCTCAAGGGGAGACGCTCAACCGTCTGCGCTACAACTTCATAGGCAGTATGCTGCCTTTCTGCGCCGGGCTTCTCTATGCCAGATACTGCGTTCATATGCCGCGTCGGATATGGGCATTGATCACGTTTCTGTCTTATTTGAGTGTGATACTCTGCGGAATGAATTTCCACTTGTGGCTGTTTGCACCGCTGTATGTGTGTCTTGCCGCCGTGGGTACGGTTAAGCTCATGCCCGTCTATCTATGTATAAAGCTCTCACATCTGGGCAAGCTCTCCGCCGCACTGTTCGTGATACATCCCGTGGCGCGCAAGATATTCATCGGCATAAGCCGCCGCGGCGACGTCTATGCCGGACTTCTGCTCTACATCATTGCCTGCGTGGCTCTGGCATGGGCTACAAGGCTTATAATAAACAAAATGAAGAAAGGCTGACACACCGTCTTCGGTGTGCGGCGTAAAGACATATCCTGAATATGAACACAGGCAAGAACGGCGGATTAAAGACAGCCGGAAAGGACGGAGGGGGCATTCCTCTTGCAGACATAAGCCGCTTCAGGGGCGAGCTGATGGGACTGGCTATGCTGTTCATCATACTGTTCCACGTGTGGGTGAGACGCGATGCCCCGTTCTACGGACTGCACCGCTGCGGCAATGTGGGGGTGGACATGTTTCTCTTCCTCAGCGGAGTGGGACTGTGGTTCGCATGGACGCGCCATCCGGACACGAGGCTCTTCTATGCCAGAAGGTTCGCGCGCATTTTCCCCGCATGGCTCGTCATGGCATGCCTTTTCTATGTTCCCGACTTCCTCGGAAGCGGTCGCTACAGCAGCAGCCTGGGCGACCTGATAGGCGACGTGACCTTGAACCTCGGATTCTGGGAACACGACGAACTGACGTTTTGGTACATCCCGGCAATCATGGCTCTCTATATCGCCGCACCGCCCTACATGTGGCTCGTCTCCAGACTGCCGGTATACCGCTGGCTGCCGGTGCTGATGGTGGTGTGGTGTGTGGCGGTGCAGTGGGTGGAACCGCTTCACTCGGCTGTCGGTCACATAGAGATATTCTGGAGCAGGGTGCCGGTTTTCTTCCTCGGCATCAACGCCGGACAACTCGTAATGGAACGGCGGCGTCTTCAGAAAGGCTCCATGCCGCTGCTGCTCGTGACGTTCGGTATGACGTTCGGCACGTGTCTGTATCTCGAACAGGAGCTGCACGGCAGGTTCCCGCTGTTCGTCGAGCGTATGATATACATTCCGCTCACCTTTACCACGGTGCTGCTGCTCGTCCGGATGCTGCGCCGCACGCCCGGATGGATGAACGCCGCGCTGCGCACGGTGGGCGCGCTGAGTCTGGAATGCTATCTCATACACAGCAACTTCGTTCTTGTACACATCCACCATATGCACTTGGGCTACTGGCAGACATTCCTTCTCACCACGGCGATAACCGTTCCGGCGGCATGGCTGCTGCAGCGTATGGTGTCGCCGGTGGTGCGCATGCTTACTCCGGCAAAGGGCGGACAGCACACGTGAACAATGAATACACCTATTTATATATATATGAAAGATATACTGAAACTCATACGTCCGCAGCAATGGATAAAGAACCTGTTTGTCTTTATTCCTATGTTCTTCAGCAGCGAGTTGTTCAACACCGGCGTGTTCGTCAACACTCTCATAATGTTCGTGGCGTTCGGATTCACGGCTTCGTCAATCTACTGCTACAACGACATAGTGGACGCCGACGACGACCGCAACCATCCTGAGAAATGCCACAGACCCATAGCCGCCGGAAAGGTTTCGGTGGGGACGGCATACAGGATAATGGCTGTGATGTTCGTGCTGAGCGTCGGCACCGCGCTCTTCCTGCCTGCGCCGCTGATGCCTTCGGCGATGGCTGTGCTGCTGTTCTATTATGTGATGAACCTCGCTTACTGCTCGCGGCTGAAACAGTATGCCATCATCGATGTGTGCATCATCGCCTTCGGGTTCGTGCTGCGCATTCTCGCGGGAGGCATAGTGGGCGAGATTGTGCTGAGCAAATGGATTGTTCTCATGACGTTCCTGCTCACGTTGTTCCTCTCTTTCGCAAAGAGGCGCGACGACGTGATACGCATGAACGAGACGGGAGAGGCTCCGCGGAAGAACACCACACGCTATAACCTGACCTTCATCAATCAGGCTGTCACTATCACGGCGTCCGTTACGCTTGTGTGCTACATCATGTACACCGTGTCGCCGGAGGTGGCAAGGCAGTTCGGAACGGAGAACCTGTATCTCACGTCGGTGTTCGTGCTGCTTGGACTCCTGCGGTATATACAGATAACGGTGGTCGACAAGAGGAGCGGCGACCCTACGAAGGTGATAATGCACGACCGCTTCTCGCAGTTTGTCCTTATAGCGTGGGGACTCGCATTCCTTGTGATGATTTATCTGTAGACACTGTGATGACGTGAGGGAATATTGAATGATGAATGGAAAAGAGACAGTACACGTATTCGACTTCGACGGCACTATAACGCGCGCCGACTCGCTCATCGCCTTCATAAGGCACGCGAAAGGCGGTCGCGCGCTCATCGGGGCACTGCTGCTCTATAGTCCGCTGCTCGTGATGATGAAGCTGCGGCTCGTCTCAGGAGGCAGTGTGAAGGAAAGACTCTTCGCACATCTGTTCGGAGGAATGCCTGTGGAGGAGTTCGACAGGTTGTGTGCCGATTTCGCCCGGAAGCGCGACGGCATACTCAGGCATGCCGCCATGAGCTGCATAGGCAATGCTCTGGAAAAGGGAGAGAGGGTGTATGTGGTGACGGCAAGCATCGGCAGATGGGTCGAGCCGTTCTTCAACGCACGCTTCGGGACTGGAAAGGTGCGCGTCATATCAACGCAGGCGGAGGTGGACGGAGGGCTTGTCACCGGACGCTTCGCCACGCCCAACTGTTACGGAAAGGAAAAGGTGAGACGGTTGGAAGAGGTTCTTACAGGGCGCGACAGGCTCTATGTCATAGCCTATGGTGACAGCCGGGGCGACAGGGAACTCTTCGGCTATGCGGACGAACACCACTACCAGCCGTTCGGGAAATAGCCTGCGCTGACCGGGTGTCCGTGAATCCGTCGCCCGTATGGTTTTTCATTAATGAAAGGAAAAGCCATGATGTAGAGCAGGGAAAAGGCGGACATGCTGTAATGAAGAATATAGAATAGGATAATAACAACCATGACGCGGCGGCATAATGTGCCTGACGGACTGTCATGACAATTCTGAAGCAACATCAAAAAGATGAAACTGAAAGACAACAGACTCATAAAGGCTGCCTCACGCATATTCGGACTGCGGCGCGAGGAGCGTCTTTTCGCGGCGGTAATGCTGCTTATGCTCGTTGCGATGAACTCTCTTGTCATCATAAAATACTTCGACCGGTTCACTCCTCTGACTAAATACTACTGGCAGTTGTTCATCCGCAACTTCCAGATATCGGGTTTCGACCCCATCACTTATTCCGTGGTGAGCGACTGGACTGCCGGATATAATGTCTACCGACATCCTCTTCTGGCGTTCTACATGTACGTTCCGTATCTTATAAACCAGCTCCTGATGAGGCTGACCGGCATCAACTGCGCCATATTCATCGTGGCGGCGATACAGATTTTCTTCGGTTTCTACGCCATGATATTCCTCCGCCGCATAATGCGCGACATCGTCGGACTGGACGGAAACCACGCCACACTCATGACGGTGTTCTGCTTCTCGTTCGCCTTCGTGATGCTTTCGTCCATGGTGCCCGACCATTTCATCATCTCGATGATGCTCCTGTTGCTCACGCTTCACCTGTCGGGGCAGTGGATGAAAGACGGCAGACGCATGACGGCATGGCACACAATAGCGCTCTTTATGCTCACTGCCGGAACGTCGCTCAACAACGGTCTGAAGACGTTCATGTCCGCGCTGTTTGTCAACGGACGCCGTTTCTTCCGTCCTTCATACATCCTTGTCGCTGTCATATTGCCTTCGGCACTGCTATGGACGTGCAGCCGGCTGGAGTATGACCATATAGTATGGCCGCGCGATATGGCGCGCAACGAGGCTAAAGCCAGGCTGAAGGCGAAGAAGGAAGCGGAACAGCGGCAGAAGGAAACAATGCTTCAGAATGAGCGGAAAGCACTCGCCATGACATCGGAAAAGAACGGATCTGCCGTCGTAAAGGCTTCCACGGGCGGTGACACAGCCTCCGCGCGTGCCTCAAACACCGTTTCCGACACCGCAAGACAGGCTCCGAAGAAAACCGCGAAGCCTAAAAAGGTGAGGCAGGGAAAGCCCATCAGCAACGGTGAATTCATGAGATGGACCGACATATCCACCTCTCGCACCATGTCGGCTGTGGAAAACCTCTTCGGCGAATCCATTCAGTTGCACAAGGACTACCTGCTTATGGACGAGTTCAGGAAGCGTCCCATGATAGTGCATTACTCTTCGCCGCTTAACTATGTCATAGAGGCTGTCATACTGTTCCTGTTTGCCGCCGGTGTGTGGTTCGGTCGCCGGTCGCGCTTCATGTGGCTTGTCATGTCTTATTTCATGCTCGACATGGCGTTGCACATGGGTCTCGGGTTCGGCATAAACGAGGTTTACATCATGTCGGCACACTGGATATACGCCATTCCTATAGCCACTGCGTACATCCTCACAGTCACCGGCAGACGTGTGAGACGTGCCGCCGGTGTGACGGTGTTCCTGCTAACATGCTTCCTTCTGGGCTACAACATCACGCTCATCGCGTCTTATCTGTTGTGAGAAAACACATTATCGGCTGCCTGAAAGCATGAAACCGGCTGACGGGAATAATGAAACAACGACTTTACGAAGATGAAAACAATATTCAAGATAAGAAAAGAGGAACGGCTGTTCGCGCTCGTTTCTATGACAGTATTCATTCTGTTCAACGGTCTTTTGATATACAGCAGGTTCGACCGGTTCACCATCGGAGCCCACGGAGGGTTCTGGACGATATTCTACAACCACCTCAACATGTCGGGATATGACGTGTTCTCGTGCATAGCGGTGTCGTGCCTGCGTGTGCATTATTCCACTTTGCGGCATCCGCTATACATCGCCCTGCTCCTGCCTCTGTACTGGCTGAACAGCTGGCTCATGGAAGTGACGGGCTTCAACTTCGCCGTTTTCTTCATCGCCTCGCTCAATGTGTTCTGCGCAACATATGCCTCCGTGTTCATGTTGCGCATACTCAACGGGCTGGCTGGTGTGTCGCGGCGCGACGCCATGCTGCTTACGGCTATGCTCTACGGTTTCGCTCATGTGCTCATAGCCACCATGGTGCCCGACCATTTCGGCATTTCCATGTTCCTTCTTGTGGCTACCATATACATAGCAGGCACCAGAATGAAGGAGCGCAAGCCCATGTCGCCGTTGCTCGCAGGCACGCTTTTCTTCCTCTCGGCGGGCATGACGCTCTCCAACGGAGTGAAGACGGGACTGGCACTTCTGTTCACCAACGGCCGCAAGGCGTTCTCGTGGCGGTATGTCACAGCGTTCGTTGTCCCCCTGCTGCTCTTCGCCGGGCTGTTCTACTGGCAGCAGCAGGCTATCATCAAGCCGCAGTCGGAGAACATAAAGAAGATAGAGGACCATCTGAAACAGAAGAATCCGAACTTCGGAGACAAGTTCAAGGCGCACGACGAATGGGTAAGGAAGCAGAACGGAAAGGCAATGACGGAGGACATTCCGCTGCTTGAGTGGAGCGACATAACCACTCCTCGCATGCGTTCTATAACAGAGAATCTCTTCGGAGAGTCTCTCCAGCTCCACCGGAGCCATCTTCTTGAGGACGTGCAGCAGACCCGCCCGGTGTTCGTAAGCTACCGTTGGGCGGCAAGCTATGTCGTAGAGGCTCTCATAGTGCTGCTCTTCGCCGCCGGAATATGGTATGGCAGACGCTCGCGCCTGCTGCGTCTTGTCCTGTCGTGGTTCGCCTTCGACATGACGATGCATATAGTCTTCGGGTTCGGTATAAACGAAGTGTACATCATGACTGCCCACTGGGCGTTTGTCATCCCCATAGCGGCGGCTTACGTCCTTAGGGACGCCGGCACACGGACAAGCCGTTTCGCGCGTGCGCTCACGCTGCTTCTCACCATCTGGCTGTGGTGTTACAACGGCTGGCTGATAGCCGGTTATCTCGTATAAGGAATGAGACTGGACAATAAGAAAAACCATAATGCAATGACAGACACCGGAAAGCATGACGGAAGAAAGCGTCCCGTGCGTATCTTCCACATAGTGACCCACTTCGATTTGGGCGGTGCCGAGAAGGTGGCGGCAAACATAGCGTCATCCCATACGGCAGGAACGGAATATCACATGGTGGAGGTGATGCGCGCCTCTACGCCTTTCACACGTGAGTTCATCGGCGGTCTCAACCGCTCGGGTATACGCTTCCACCGCGCGCACATGCCCGACATACGCTTCCACTTTCTTTTCGAACGCATCGCAGCACTGTGCTTTCCGCTGTGGTTCCTGCCCGTATACATGCGCTGGCGACCCGATGTCGTACACGTGCACACGGAGACTCCGGACATGTGTATACGCTTTTTCCGCCTCCTCTTTCCATGGACTCGCCGCTGCCGCATAGTGCGGACGGTGCACAACACGCGCCTCTGGACGGGTCAGGAATGGCTCGGCAGACACATGGAACGGTTCTTTCAGCGCGCCGCGAGCAACGTGGCTATATCGCCGTCGGTGCAGTCGTGCTACGCGAAAGCCTACGGACAGACTCTTCCTATTATATATAATGGTGTGCAGCCTGTTGCCCAAAAGCCGTATGCAGGGATAAAGGAAGGCTGCATCAACGTTCTCTTTGCCGGAAGAATGGAACGTCAGAAAGGAGTGGAACATCTTATAAGGCTGCTCGGGAGCATGGCTGGCGACAGGCGTTATCACTTTCATGTGATGGGCGACGGCAGTCTTCTGCCCGACGTGGAGCGTGCCGTGGCGCGGTGCGGCAATGCCACTCTTACTTCTCCGATGTACGGTCTGTCGGGCGTGCTCTCATCTTTCGACTGCCTGTTCATGCCCTCCGAGTTTGAAGGTCTGAGCATAATGTCCATCGAGGCGAGCATGGCGGGTCTGCCAGTCGTGGCAAACGACTGTCCTGGTCTGGGCGACACGTTGCCTCCCTCATGGCTCCTGAAGGTGAGCGGCAATGACGATGAGGCTTTCCTCCGGCTGTTCAGAGAAGTCATACCACGCTCCGACCTCCGCTCGCTCGGTGCTGAAGCCAAGGCATATGCCATGTCGCGGTTCGGCATAAGACATATGCAGGAAGAATACGAAAAGATTTATCTCGGATGAGCCGCGCCCCTTATTTGTGGCTGTCGCGTCCCATCCATTTTGCCAGACGGCGTCGCACGGCGCGCGCAATGATGCCGAAGTTGCCGTAGCGAAGGTTGAGCAGAAGCTCCTCTACCGACCTTCCAGCCTTTATCCACGGATGTCCGTAGCCGTAGGTGCGGTATGTCCGCTCCTTGTACTCCACATTCTCTATGACATAACGCGGGTGTCTCAGCGGGAAATCCACCTCAAAGCGTCTCATTGTGAACAGTCTCCGCAGCCTCCGTGGCATTGTGGCGAGGCTTCCTGCGAAATGGGTGGAGCCTTCGGTCGCGCCCCGGTTGTTTATCATGTTGCGTGTAGGCATGATGGCGAGCCCGCTGTTCATCACCATGGCAGACCAGAAGATAGTCTCATAATACTCCTTTCCAGAGGAGCGGTGGTCGTAGCATGCGCGCAGCGTGTCGGCGCAATAGCGTCGCTGGCGCATCACTCCTTTGAGCTGGCTCATGGCGAACTCGTCGTCAAGAAAGGCATAGGAAGCGTCCCACGTGTCGACGACCCGCCTCCACGAAGCCCATCCCCATATGGAGAACACCGACGTGAAGAAGTAGTCGCACGGCACCCCCGGCGTCACCTCGTCGCTGTTGAAGCCTGCTATCATGGTGATGCGCTCGTCGTGCTCATAACGGTCGAGCATCTCCTTACAGAACGGGAAGAACGACTGCGACGGCACATCGTCGTCCTCAAGCACTATGCATTTGTCGACGATGGAGAACGCCCATTTCTGCGATATGTACTCCGACGGGTCGCAGCCGTAGTTGCGCTGTTGGTACATCCGGCGGACGTCGCACTCCCAGTCGATGTCCTCCACCACGCGCCGGCATGCCTCGATGCCGGCAATGTCGTGCCCGCCGCGCGGTCCGTCCTGATAGAGGAAGAGCCGCGATGGTCTTGCCTTCCTCACTTCATCGAACACTTCCTTGAGTCTTTCGGGGCGGTTGAAGAACAGGATGAGTACCGCCACATCCACTTTTGCCGGTTGTTTGTC
>OHAI01000768.1_pt1 | contig 25491 bp, 25 predicted proteins | sample 1577091 | NCBI WGS metagenome assembly OHAI01 (sample SAMEA3541548, study PRJEB24748) | human gut metagenome | biome: human gut; feature: human-associated habitat; material: faeces | place: China | collected 2012
ATTTTATATGAGAGAATTAACTATAGAAGAAAGGAATATAGTAAAAAAGTTGGTTGATTGGAAAAAAGAATCCAAATTAGAATAATTACGCACAACAAATCTATTGCGACAGAATCTTGATTGTTTTGCTATACGTTGGGATAAAACTCCGAAGAAAACGGTTAAGATTTATGTTAAAGAAAAGGACGTGGAAAATACGTCCCTCTTAAATAAGCAGTATTTTAAAATATGTGATTTTCTTTATATCATGAATGAATTAGAGGAAAATCAATATATTAAGCTCCAAACTATATCTCTTTCTGACTAAAAAAATAACGTGCATAATGCACTATATGACACATCAAAATATCAATATGGACTTATAGAAAGTATCAATATCTCTGATAATCTGGACCGCTTTTTTGAAATAGCAGATAAAGGTAATTGGCTATGTGCTATAGAACAACTTAAGCAAGAAGCTTATACTGATTGTGTTGATTTACTTGATAAATATTATAACAAAATTATCTACCCTCTTCCCATATTGGAGGATTCAGTAAAACATGAATACACATCTATAGAGAAAAGACAATTTAATGAACAAATGTGTTGGACAAGATTGTCTGTCTTTATTGCATCAATAGCTGTTCTTTTAACTGCCCTTTTTGAAGGATTTAAAACGGATACATCTATTGATGAAAAACAACTAAAAAGATTAGAACAGGCTATCATGAATCACAATACCCTTATTCCTGATACCATTCCCTTCAAATCCTCCGACACATTAAAGATAGATGAAGCATTGCAAAAGAAATAAAGTAAAAGTAATCAAAGCTGTATCTGCGCAAATAAATTCTCACAGATACAGCTTTTATCGATTACATATTTAGTTTTGGCAAGGCATTTATTATATCAACTGTTTTGCAGGATAGGGTGATGACTGACAGCAGGAGGTCGAGGATATAACGGGGTTGCTCGTGTTCCTTTTGCCAGTCGTTGGGACCGTTTTTGATTTGGAAGGCCTTGTTGATGGTGACGGTGTAGCGTTCCATGACCCTCTCTAAGGCAGACTTGCCATTGACGATGTGCTCGTAGGCTTTGAGCGGAATGTTCTCAATGGTGATATGGCCGTTGTAGATGATTTTGCTCTTGTCGGCTACGAGCTTACCTTTCTCATCGCGGACTTTGGCAAAACGCATCTTCTCCATGGCGAAGTGCTGGTAGGTGGCATCCGTCCATTCGCTTTGCCAAATGTCAATGTCGCCGCTGACTTTCACGCCAAAGAAACGATATGCCAGCATGGGCATGGTAGCAAAGAAAGCATAATCCCCGTCTTGCCCTGTAGTTTGCATGTTGTCTACGATGGGGATGCGGGGCAAGGACTTCTTCAAATCGTCGGCGAAGCGTTCACTGTATTGCGTGGAATGGAGCAGTTCATACACATAGTAAAAGGTGTGCTCCTTGGTGATAGAGCGTGAACCTCCAAAACGGTAGCGAACCTCTTTCAAAATCCAGTCGGTTACGCTGTCGCGACGGATATAACGGCTGGTTCCTGCATCGTCAAAAAGCGAAGCCTGTGGATTTTTGTTTTCTTCGTACCAATATAAGGGAAAACATGAGCTTGTATTTTGAAAGGAATAGTCTGGTATGAATTTAGACATCAAACAGCCAAAATTGTTGTTACCAACGCCTGTAATACAAGTCAGCATATTGTCATACCCAATAGTTGGAAATAGTTCAGGTAACTGATACTGACCCCAGTTGAACGCTTTATCATAATATAGCCATTGCTTAAAGTATGGTCTATATAGAGCTAATTGTACATTGTTTTATCCAGTGAATGTTTTACACCCTTCAAAGCGTGTTCAAATAGTTTTTTGTCCCATTTAATCTTAGTCGGGTCAATATTCACTATTGAGGCAACGTCGTCAATGGTTTTAAGTTCCGTACATTTATCAATTTCATTATTGTATGTTGCAACAGTAGTTCCCATTTGTTGACAGAGACAAACTCATATAATCACAGACGGCATCGTGCACCGGGCATGCCTGTGCGCCCGTTCCGCCTGATTGATACCCTTCGCGTCTTGCCGCAGCGGGCTGCGCCGTCACCGGGACAGGGGCAGTCTGACGCCTGGTTCGGGTTTGATGCTCATCGGGTGTCACGGCTCTGTATGAAGTAAAAAATATTGACAGAATGTTTTGATGAAACAGATATGCCGTGATGTTGCGAAAGCTCCCATCTTTCGCTATTTTCTTTCACTGACTTCGGAAAAAAAGTATCCCGAGCCATTGCGGTCATCCCGACATCACTTATACTGTTCTTTTTGCGAGGCGTCGGGTTGCTTTCTTTCTGATTAGGATGAGATAAGGTGGTGCGGAAGAGCCTGTGTCATCATGCTATATGGGCTTTGTGGCGCGCTCATAAAGCCTTTATCGCATGCCCATAAAGCCTTTCCTGACACGCGGAAAGTTGTCTCTATGTACGCTGTGCTTGCAATGTGTTGATACTTAATGTTTTATGTCTATGCGCCAAAAACAGCGCATACGCAGACAATCGGCGGTCTGTTTGCCTCTGCGCGATTCTCAGAGACTTGTCGTTGTCCGTATAGTCCTCCTCATTAACACATATCTCGTGTACGCACCGTTAGGCCGCGACACATGCGGATACACGTTTTCTTTGTCAGTATTGTCGCAATGCCCGCGTCCTGTTCCGTGTTTTTCACGAATAGCCTGAGACTTCAACAGTGCGAAATCCGGCTGAAGAGTCAACATAAGGTAAAAAGTGCAAAATCTCCGTCACCGCGCTTTTGACCGGTTTTCCGGCAATTGTTGGAGCGATGTCTTACGCTACATTTCGAGGACGGGACATGCGGGTGAGAATACGTTCACGGCAGGATGGTTGGGAAGATGCTGAAGCCGAAGATAGCAAGAAGGTTATATCGGACGATGTTGACGTCGGAGTGGAGTGGTGACACGCTCCATCTCCACTGTTTAAATGTAATTCTAACATAAAATAGTTGATATTTTCTTACTTTCAGAGCTTATTTTTAGTCTATCCGTCAATTGTATGGAAAATAATCAATAAAATTTTTGTTAATGTTAAATAAAAAACATATTTTTGCTTATACATATAAATATAGGCATGGCTTTGCGGGACGATAACTAATCGTGCATAACCAAAAAGATTAACAAGGCAGATAAAAAGAACAAGAGAATCACATTACAATTAATGTTTTTCATGGTTTCTATAGTTGCTTATACAAGAAAAATAACATGTACAGCAGAATCTGTCTCTGCCAAACGAATTATTTAAACCTGAATATATTGCCGGACTAAAAAACAACACACAAACAGCAATGTCTCTGTACACAAAGAATCAGATAAGTTGTCTGATATGACAGTCGGGCAGGTTGCTGAGTGTCATTGCGCTTTATGTGCCCCTTTAAGATAGACCGCTACAAACCCATCGTGAAGAATATTACACTAATGGCGTAACCGGTCCTGTTGATTTTTACGACAATTATTATGGTTGTCAATATTGCGGCAGAAATCAGTTTTGCATATGTCCTTGCGGTCGTATCATTTGCGGTAATGGTCAACGGACTGCCACATGCACCCTGGTGTCGGCAAACGGAAGAGTCTGTCTTTGTTTGATAAATAGGTCTCAATGGAGACGGATATTAATGTATAATCATAAAAAACATACAATGTCAGAATTATCGAGGAATTCAACGGTTTCACTTGTCGGTGGTGGTAGTGCCACAATTGTCAAGGAACTTGGTCGGGGCGGTCAAGGCATCGTTTATCTTGTCACAGTGAATGGCGTGCAAAAAGCCTTAAAATGGTATCTTAACGCTCCGGACGACAGATTCTATAGGAACCTCGAACATAACATCATGTCGGAAGCCCCGTCCGATGCTTTCCTTTGGCCTGAATATCTTACGGATAAACAGCAAGGCAGTTACGGATATATTATGCGTCTCCGTCCTCAAAATTATTACGAGTTCGGCAATTTCCTTTTGGCAAAAGTATCTTTTAAATCATTTATAGCAATGCTTTCCGCTGCAATGAAGATTTGCAACGGATTTATGATGCTTCATCGTTTCGGATACAGTTATCAGGATCTTAATGACGGAAATTTCTTCATTGATCCGCAAACCGGTGACGTTCTTATCTGTGACAATGACAATGTGATGCCGCAAGGGGAAAAATCGGGAATTATGGGTAAGGCACGTTACATGGCTCCGGAAATTGTAGCCGGTGGTATTCCTGATAAATATAGTGACCGTTTTTCACTTAGCGTTATTCTTTTCATGCTCTTTTATGCTAATCATCCGTTTGAAGGTTCACGTGTCGTAGCATGTCCGTGTATGACAGAAAGCTATGAGAAACGTTTCTATGGTAGTGAGGCATTGTTTATATACGATCAAACAGACAAAAGCAACCGTCCTGTACGCGGTATACATCAGAATGTAATTCGCCGTTGGCATGTGTTCCCAAAACTCTTGCGTGACACATTCACTGAAGAATTCAGTCAGGAGAAACTGAGAAACCCCAACATGCGTATGATTGAGCAGAAATGGGAGAGTGTCATATCACAAATACGTGGCAGTCTTATAGTGTGCCCGTATTGTGGGGATGAAACATTCGTGGATGTGGAAACAAGACGATGCGATTGTATGAATTGCGGTAAAACTGTTGAGCTGACTAAGCGTTTGGTTATTGCCGGTCAGTCATTGCCTCTAATCAATAAAACTGCAATCTTCATTGATAACGACAATACACCCGACGGTCTTGTGACTGCTGACAGTTCAGGTTTCCCCATAATTAAAAACGTATCAACGGAACAATGGACGGTGGAGACACCAAGCGGTAAAATAAAGACGGTAGAACCGCAAGGTATTTTGCCCGTCAAGGAAGGATTGAAGATTAACTTCCGCGTTCATGGCGTTCCATACAAAGGTGAAATAAAATTTATATAAAAAACAACAAAAATCCAACAATATGTCATTATTAGATGATGTGGTCAGTGTACCACGCAGAACCATGACCCTCTTCTTCCTCATCGATACATCTGGAAGCATGATGGGCAACAAGATAGGTGCCGTTAACGACGCCGTAGTAAACGTACTTCCGATGCTCGATGATATTTCAAAGTCTAATCCTGATGCGGAAATAAAGGTTGCGGCGTTGGAGTTCTCTAATGGAATAAACTGGCTCTATGATGAGCCTAAATCGTCATCTGACTTTGTATGGCAAGATGTACAGGCAAGCGGGCTCACCTCTTTGGGCGCAGCATGCACTGAACTGAATTCCAAACTTTCGCGCAACGGCTTCATGCAATCAGCAAGCGGTTCATTCGCTCCGGCTATTATTCTTTTGTCAGACGGTGGACCGACAGACGATTTTCAGGCAGGTCTTGCCAAGTTGAAAAGCAACAACTGGTTTAAGGCTGCCATTAAGATAGCGATTGCCATAGGAGACGATGCTGACAAGGACGTGCTGAAGGACTTTACCGGCTCCATAGAAGCGGTGTTTACAGTTCATAATATTGATGCGTTGAAGCAGGTTATACGTGTTGTAGCCGTGACATCTTCTCAGATTGGCAGTAAGAGTTCTACGGCAGGTGAGACATCCAAACAGGAGCAAGTAATTAAAGACGTAACAGATACAGTTAAGGATATCGATGGCGCACAGTCTGAGGCTGCTCCTGCTGTAGCCAATAACTATGATGATTGGGACTGAGATTGAGACTGAAAACATTTGACCAATGAAGCATTTGCATTACTCGTGTCAAGGTGAAAGCCATGTCTTAACAAATAAGGTGTGCCAAGATGCGTCTTTCAGTGAGATCACAGAAAACGCATCTGTTGCCATTGTTTGTGACGGTCACGGCGGTGCACGCTATTTCCGCAGCGACGTGGGCGCAAAGATTGCGGTTGAGGCAACCAGAAGTTGTGTGTCGGCTTTCGTTAAAGAGATAGACTTAAAACTGTTTGCCAATAAACCATTTACGCAGAAACAGGATATCACATCCGAGATTAATGCTGAAATACCTGTCAAGGAAACGCAAACGGACATGGCTTTCCGTCAACTTTTCTCTTCTATAATATACTCGTGGCACATTAAGGTGGAGCAACATGCTAATGAAACACCTATTACCGATGAGGAACGTCAAAATGTGGAACCGCATTACATCGAAGATTTTGAGAACAGAATCGAATTGGAGAAGACCTACGGTTGTACCTTAATGTGTTATGTCAGAACACCCGATTACTGGTTTGCTTTCCACATCGGTGATGGAAAGTGCATTGCTTTTGATGAAGAAGGACGTTGGTACGAACCTGTTCCATGGGATAGCCGTTGTTTTTTGAACAAAACCACATCACTTTGCGACTCTTCCGCACTTGACGAATTTCGTTATTGCTACGAGGGTGACGGCAAATTCCCTTTTGCCATTGTTCTTGGTTCTGACGGGATGGACGACAGTTTCGGCGAAACTGAGAATATGGTCAATTTCTATGTTCAAGTGCTAAAACTTCTGGCTAATGAGTGTCAGGACAATGCCTTACAGACAATTAAAGAGACCTTGCCCCAACTTAGCAAAATGGGAAGTAAGGACGATATGAGTGTCGCTATCATTTATGATGACAAGATTCTTTCTGACAAAGTCATGCGACTCATATCTTGGCAAAAGAATAACGTCGGTGGCATGATTGCGAAAAACAATGAACGCATTCAAAAACTTCGTGATACTATTTCGAAGTTAGAATCAAAAGGACTGAGTAGTCGGAAAGTTATGATTGATTATCAATATGCCAAAACGGACTTAATCCGTGCATTCGAGACAAAACGTAAACTTGCTGAAAGGTGGAATAGATTTTCGAAAGAACTAAACGGTGATGATTTCAGCCCTTGGGCAGACGAAATCGGTTTTGGCAATACTGAGGTGTTTGAAAGTATGGATGAAGGACATAACGAAAAAGAATCGAATGAAACTACATGAAGCAACAAAACAACTTGTGACCCAATTCGGACAGAACGTGGTTGCTGAGGTGAGGTTGGCAAATCTGTTGGCTGACCTCAATAGCTATCAAGAATATCCCGCTATGAAGCAAGTGTTCCGTGAACTTCTCAAGGAAGGTTATGGACAGAAATTGTATGATGCCTATCAGAGGGGAATTTCAGATGCTATTTCCATGGCAGCTGAGCTTACAACAGCTTTTGCCATAAAAAGTCATTTCAAAGAAGACTTGGTCAGCTATGGATTTGATTGCTTGCTTTGGGCTCTTGGTTGTATAAAAACTATTAATGAACCATTGTCTAAAGGATTTGATCCTGTATCAAATGGAGATACAGAACTTATTGATAATCTACCAGACAAACTTTCTGCTTTTCAGAAACAGTACCTTGACTTGCTCGATAGTTTGGTGACACTGCCGGACAATATGGTAGTCGATGCTCCTGCTTATTATAGTGCTGAAGCGTTGAACCAACTATATACCCTTGAAGCTAAGATGGCAGCTATTATGGAGCAATTGGACAAAGTAGATTATGAATGGTGCAAGAATCAACGTAACCATAAGTTGGACGGCTATCATAAAATACAGAATGCTGCCATTGAAAAGGAAGAGAAAATAAAGGCAGAAGCTAAAGAACGCGAACGTAGGCGACTCAAAGCGGAGCGTAGAAAAAAACAAATGCGTTATGCGGCAATAGGAACTGTGACAGCTGTCATGGCTGGAGCTATAGGTGCCGGTATAAGCTACACGACATCATCTGATGCAATAGAAAGGTTCGAACATACAATCCAAATGGGAGAACAAGCTGTGTCACAAAAAGAATATGGTCGTGCGCTTCAGATTTTTGAAAATGCGAGAACTGGTTACGATGGTTCATTTCTTACATTCCATTACAAAGGAATTGCAGAAAAACATATTGATTCAAGCATAGAGTATGCTGCCGTTACATGCACAAACTTAATAAAACAAGGCAATCTCTTAGACGCTAAAAGAATACTTGCTTCTCTACCTGCCAGTGTTGTGTCTGACAATTTGGAAAATGAAGCTAAGATAAAAACAGTATATGAGCTTCTGAATCAAGCTGTAGCCGGTGGTATAGATGAGTTAATAGGAATTATTTCGAAGAACAAAGGACATCTGGATGCAATAGGTAAAGCTAAACTCAAAGATTTGTTGAAAATTGCTCCGGAAGAGCATTGGCTCAATATTATCAAGAATAGAGAACTATGAAGAATAAGGCAAAAAAGATAATCCGCAATCTGCTTGTAGGAGCCGTCGCCTCTATTTACAACATGAATGCTCAGGCAGAAAACGCGGCACAACCTCTGTTGAATAGTCTGACAGGGGAAGATAAAAAGGATGCTGTCCGTGCATTAGGTAATAAAATATATCGCAATGTACTCCGAATAACATCCAAAGGAGATACTAAGTTAATAGCAGGACATCGCTCGCATATGTCTCATCGTTCTGGAGGTGGTGGAGGCGGTGGGCATTATAGCCATGCTTCCCATTACTCAGGTTATGGAGGCTCACGAAGTCATAGTAGTCATTCTTCACATAGCTCCAACTCTTACGTTCCCTCTCGTAGCACAGTTACACCATCAAAGCCAAAGAAGACATATAAAAACTACATGGTGGGTGAACGTAACATCAGTTCTGGAACATACGGAAATGATGTACAGCAGATTACGAATTTATTGGTTGGAAAGAACTATATGAGGACGGAATGGATTACTTATAAGAAAGGTTATCCTGTTTACGATACTCGTGTCATGTCAGCTGTAAGGAGGTTTCAAAAAGACGCGGGACTTACACAGAATGGAAAAATATCCGGCTCTCTTCTTTCCTCATTACAGTCATGGGATAAGAAAAACACAACTTTGTTGTTAGGTATCCGAACATTGGCATATAACGCAGATTCTCCTGTGAGTGGTGCGGACGTAGCAGAATTGATAGAACTGCTTAATAAGGCTGGTTTCCCGCCAAATCCGAAGAAACTGAAATATTCAGGAGGTAAGGCGGTATTCACTAAGGATATTGAAACTGCTGTACGCCTGTTTCAAGCCTATAATGGTTTGACTGTTAACGGAAATGTAGATGAAACAACGCTTGATAAACTCAAGGCTAAATAGAATGGAAATAAAAGTTGATAGAAATATTTATTCGGACGCGTGTATCTCGAAAGCCATATACGCGCTTTCCGACCGTTACTGCATCGCTCGTTCATTGGATGGGACAAATGAAATACTTTATGTGCGGGGAATCGACGAATCAAAAGAAGAGAAGGTCAAAAAAGATCTGCTAACGACTCTTAATGACTATAAACTGCGGCAAATCATAGAAGACGAGACTCACGAAATACGGACAATACTGTATGCTAAAGCTTTTGCCGACTTTGAAGATATAGAATTAGAAGATGTATAAGTTATTGCCATTCACATTCAGTCGTATTTCACACACGGAAGTGTTAGTCAATGAAGTGGGAGATATGTTGGCTGCGCCAGAAGGTACAGTCCAAGCGGTCGTCGAACGTTCGATTGACATCAAAAGTGAATTGTACAAGTCGCTTGTTGCCAATTTCTTCATCTCCGAACGTACGATTCCGTCACTTCTTGACATCTATGCAGAGCGATTAGCGGAAAAGAAGCGCTTCATGGATGATGGAACGGCATTACACATTTTTGTTCTTACACTGCGCTGTAACCAAAACTGTGTATACTGTCAGGCGTCAAGCCAGGACGAACTTTGTGCGCATAAGTCTATGTCACGCGAGACAATGCGTCATTCTATTGATTTAATGTTTCATTCTCGTAGCAAATGGCTTACAATGGAGTTTCAAGGAGGCGAACCCTCGCTTGAGGCAGGTTTGCTACGCTATGGCATTGAGGAGACAGAACGACGAAATGAGACAGAGCGGCGTCATATGCGCTATGTGCTTTGCACAAACAGCATCAGGCTTACTGATGATGTGTTAGATATATGTAAACAATATGGTGTACTTATCTCAACCTCACTTGATGGTCCGTCTTGGTTGCATAATAAGAACCGGGGAAAGGCAGACAGCTATGAAAAAGTTATTGCGGGCATAGAAAAGGCACGTAAGTTACTTGGTAAAGACCATGTGGCTGCGCTAATGACCACTTCTGAGTTGGCACTTGATTATCCCGAAGAAATTGTAGACGAATATGTTAGTCTTGGCTTCCATAGTATTTTCTTGCGAGCTCTAAATCCATATGGTTTGGCTTCTGAGAATTCCAACTGGCAGCTTTACACAGAGCGATTCATTGACTTCTACAAGCGGGCATTTGAACATATTCTTGCCATTAATAAACAGGGCACGCCTATGGTGGAGGAATTTGCAGCCATTATCCTGCGTAAAATCCTTACTCCATGGTGTACCGGCTTTGTTGACTTGCAATCACCGGCAGGCATCATCAATTCTGTATTGGTGTACAACTATGACGGCTATCTTTACGCGTCAGATGAGTCGCGAATGCTGGCTGAAGAAGGAGATTATTCTTTCCGAATAGGTCCTGTGATGGAACCCTACGGAAAACTTTTGAATAGCAAAAAAGTGAGAGGATGGTCAAAGGTTTGGTCTAACGAGTTGCTTGCAGGGTGTTCTGACTGTGGTGTCCGCGCCTATTGTGGAGCAGACCCCGTGCGTAACTATTCCACACAAAAAGACATTTACGGACATCGTCCCTCATCACTTCTTTGCCGGAAAAACAAAGCCATAATAGAATATCTTCTTTCGCTCCTTATAGAACGTAGAGAAGAGGTTCTCCCTATATTTCAAAAATGGATAGTATGAAGCAGCGTACGTTTGACATATCATCTAATGATAATACACTTTTTGTAACCGAGCAGTGCAACAACCGTTGTATTATGTGCTGTCAGCCACCTCAGACAGCCGACGATATTGATGCGCTTTTTCAAGAAAACATAAAGCGCATAAATACAGCTCCGAAGAGCTTGCCTATTATAGGTATCACGGGAGGAGAACCGACTCTTTTAGGTGAACGTCTCGTTGCTCTTTTGCAAACGATTCGTAAAAAACTTCCTGACACAGACATACATATTCTATCCAATGGCCGTCATTTCTCTGACATGGACTATGCGCGACGTGTGGTTGAAGCAAGTGAAGGACGATTGGTTATTGGTGTACCTATACATTCAGACTATGAAGGCGACCATGACCGTATTTCGGGAGCACGTGGCGCATATACAGAAACGATGCTTGGGCTATACAATTTGGCAGTCAGTGGAGCATGTATTGAACTTCGTGTGGTTATGAATCGCATGAATTATCAACGTTTCCCGGCGATGGCAGAGTTTATTCACAAAAATCTCTCATTTGTGGCATGGACGGCATTCATGGGAATGGAGCGCACTGGCTGTGCTGCCAGACGCGGCAATAAGATATGGATTGAGCCTAAGGACTACATTGCTGAGCTCAGTGAAGCTGTCCTGTATCTCTATGGTTGGCACCACGAAGTTGCCATCTATAACATTCCACTATGTATTCTTCCTTCGAATCTTCATTCCTTTGCCCGTAGGAGTATTTCGGATTGGAAAAACTATTATCCAGCCTTATGCCAAGGCTGCTTACTAAAGGAACAGTGTTGTGGATTGTTTAGTACATCAATCGCTGAGTATGAAGGGCTTAATCCTATTACTAATAATAAATAATACATATAAATGGAAAAAGCATTATTTGGACCTATTTTAATAGTATTAATAGCCATGTGCGTATATTATACGTTCATATCCTTACTTATTATATTTAACAATGCAGTAATTGGCTTATGCCAATATCTGAAGTTTGGTTCGTCTTATCTCTTGGATTTGATGAAAGGAAAACAAATCTGGTATCGAGTTGTGTGTTAAATAAATTAGAAAGAGCCGTAACAAAATATAATCATGAAATGTAAGTATTGTGGAATAAGCGCAGGTGTCTTCTCAAAAGTTCACCAAGAGTGCGAGGAGAAGCACCGGAAGGGGATGGCAGAAGTGTCAGCCAATCTTAGGTCGTTTTTTCAAGGAACGGATAAATTCTCAACAGTACTAACAAAAAAGAAGCAATCTGAACAAGGCAATTTCTTCTCGATGAAAGATTGGGAATGTGCCTGTATTGAAGCATTGAAGAACTATACAGACAGTATAAAACCACCAATTGGCAAACAGCATTTGCAGACGGTAGATTTATTCCTCAATAACGCAGGAATACCTCGCACAACACTCAATCAAAAAGGTGATTTGGACATATTGAGCAGTCGCCTTTACGAAGGAATACTTCTTGCTTTCTTTGCAGAGAATCAAGCAATGTCTAAGATTGAGCAACGCATACATATGCTAACCCGTCTCCTGCCCATGAGTGGCGAACAGAAAGAGCGTGCAGGCTTGGTCATTCTCGACAAGGCAGCTGACAAATTCTTGAGCGATGGACTTATCTCACAACAGGAGCAAACTATGCTTGACATATTCTCAAATTCTCTCAGTCTGCCTACAGGCAATCTTCCGGAAGCATATCGAGGTTCGAGTATCGAGAAAATAGAGCAGTCTGCGATTTTACGTCAATTGCAAAATGGCCAGATGCCGATGTCACGTACACTTAACTACCACATTATACTAACCCAAGGTGAGTGTGCTATTTGGGCATATGACAATGTGACCCTGTATCAGGAAAAAATAGTCCGTGAATGGGTTAATCGTCGTCGTGGAATGAGTTATCGTATAATGAAAGGAGTTTATTACCATACCGGAGGTTCAACAGGTCACCCTGTTGAACATTCTGAAATGGTAAACGTAGGCAGAGGATCGCTGATTCTAACCAATAAAAACATCATATTCCATTCATCACCCCGCACAATAAAGATTCCTTATAAGAAACTAACCGGGTGTAAGCCATACAGCGATGGTATAGAAATCCATATTGATTGCGTAAAAGTTCCGCGCCAAGTATTCCAAGGATTTGACTGTTGGTTTATGATGAATCTACTACAAATAATATAATAGCAAAAAGGTAAATAAATCAGATATTCCCAAAAACAAAACGTCAAGATGAAAAATATGCATATTAAGGCAACATTGCCACAACCCATACAGACAGCTACCATACGTTTCAGTCTGAGCTATCCCAAATCAGGGTCTTGTTCTTTGGACTTAACGCCGTATGGAGATTATCTTCTCCATGTTGATGAATCTAATACGGAAGGAGCTGTTCGTCGGACAGCTGAATATAAAGCAGCTTACAACAAAGTAACAATGGCAATGCTTCATTCTTATGAAGCAGAAAACCGCCTATATACTTCCATGCATAGAGACATGCCAAAAGTAGAATCAAGGGAGTCATTTGAGAGAAAACTAACAAGTATGTGTCCCAAAAAGTATCATCGTAAGACTTTCGCCTTTCCTATGCCAACAAAGTCTGATGTTGAAGAAGATTTACGTAAAGAGGTGATGTCTCTCAATCATGTCGATAATATAATAAATATGAAGGAATACCTTTGCCAACATCTTGGTACTCTAACCGAAACACGCCAACAGGCATGGTATGAGGCAAAGAAACTGTTTGACAGAATTGAGGATGCGCGAGAAAAACGAGAAAACAGCAAGTTCTTTGCAGATTTCCAAGTTGCCTACAAAAAGGAGAAAGAGTTATTGGCAGGCAATTATGACATTGTAGAAAAAGGTATGAATGAACTTTGCTGTAATATATCGGTTCCTTATAATCTTGTTTTGTCATACGAATATTTACAAAACAAACAACAGATTAGTATAGAAGTCATTGTTGAAGATGGTATAAACGCTCCGAACTCAAAGGCAGTGGTTCTTACTTCTGGAAAGATTTCCATCAAAAACAAGCTCGTAAGAGAGACTATTCAAGACAAGTCAAGTTCAGCACTCAGCCTTGCCTATATGGTTTCAGCTCACGTATTCAACGTTTCTCCTAATATTGAGTATATACGTTTATCGTTATTCGAAAGAACGAAACAGACTCCATTGCTATTCGTTGAATTCAATCGTGACGTATTCTCTCATATAAATCCTAAATTATTAGCCCTTTTCACAGACATACTTGGATATCCACACGTGATAAATTTCAAAACAAAAGGCGGTGCATCGGAAATCTCCACTTGGGATGTATCTCGCTTTAATCAAGAAGTGATGGTCGTCTGTTCTGAAAAGGATAAAGAAAGGATTTCTGTTTCTTGTGAAGAACAAGAGATGGAAAATGGAATGATTTCTATATCCGTAGCTCAAGCAAACAGGTTATGTCGGTTTGTATCAGATAATTCGGACATTCGGCATGCCATATCATTAGCTGAAGACAATCATGCTGATGAAGTTGTTATATCAAATAAATATAAGGATATCTTAGAAGAAATAAAGAACGCATGACAGAAAAACGATTGAACATATTGCTTGGAACACTTCTACTACTAAATCCACTGGTATTACTATTGCTTTCACATAGCATTGGATTGACAGTAGTTTTATCGGTGTGTGCATTGGTCATAGCTTTTTTTGTATCACAAAGCAATAGTCTACGAATAAAAGTATGGGCATTCAATCTATTTGCTATATTGAGCATATGTCTACATTGTGAATTATTGTTCCGTGAGTTCTTTTCAGCGAAAAACATCCCAAACCTCTATGAACTTCATGGAAAATATTACTTTAACAAGCCATTTCTTGATTGTATGTTCCGCACCAACGAATATGCAAGCAGTTATAAAACAAACTGCCAGGGATATCGTATGGACGATCTCTCCAATGCCAACGATACCGTAAAAGCTTGCGATTGGCTCTTTATTGGTGACTCTTTTACACAAGGGGCTCAAGTGTACTATAGGGATTTGTATACAACTCTTCTGTATGAATCCTTTCCAAATAAAGTTATTGTAAACGCGGGAATCAGTGGTGCGGGGCTTTATGACGAACTCAATTATTTAAAAAACAAAGGCAAGGAGTTAAACCCTAAGGTTGTATTCCTTCAGATTGGTGTATTCAACGATTTCTTCAACATAAAAGAGCGTTCTGCCAGTTATCAAGACTGGCTTATGGAGAAAAGTGACCTGTATCGATATTTTGTTTACAATATCTTCTCCACAGATTCATTGCCATTGGGACGATGGACGGAACCGTTCTTCCCCACAGAGCAAGATAATAGGGATTACAACATCCTTTATAAGGAGCAATCTGAACAAAAGTGTGCTGACATAGAAGCGTTCCGTAAATGCATCAAAGAATGGAAAGAGGAAACAGAGCGAATTGGCGCGAAATTAGTTCTCTTCTTAATCCCATCCAAAGAGCAAGTATCTCCTTCTATGCTTAAGGAGGTGATGAATCGATATAATATTCAAGGAGAACAACTTGATATGTCTGCACCAAGCCGTCTATTTAAGACAACTGCTTCAAATTTAGGCTTAACAGCATACGATTTAACCGTAGATTTCAAAGAATCCAAGATCTTTCCATTCTTTTACCAAGATGAGCATTTAAATACAATAGGACATAAGATAATTGCAGATGCCTTGACAATGCGGTTGACGGGTTATTCTGACGGTACATCGTTTGTCAGTAGAAACAATAACCATGAACGTTATCCTTCTTTCTGTGTGGAGGACAGTTCTTTGTTGCTTCAAGGGCAAACAGCTAACGAACATCTTATCGTTTACCGTTCATTACTAAATGATACATATGATATATGGGTTAAGAGTTTTGAAGAATTGGTACACCCTACGCTTTCTCCAGATCGTCGCTATTTGGCTTATACGTCAGGTAATCAAGAATATGGCGAAACCGATGTACTCCTTCAAGACAATATACTCGGAACAACAAAAAGAATAAATGTAAAAGGACAATTCGCCGCTATTCCTGCCTTCAGCCATAACGGCAACATTCTTGCGTTGCCAATATGGACAAAGGAAAAGAAAACAGCCGCAAATATTTGGTTCTATGATATTATTCAAAGTAAATTCATCAACAATATACCATCGGAATCAGAATGCTGGCGACCTATATTCAATAATAATGACAGGCAATTGCTTTACATTCAAAAAGCCGGACATTTTCGTATCGTATCTCAGCCAATTAAAATAACATCTCGGTCTGTTTTGTTAGGAAAATCAGCAGTTTTACTTTCACTTCCTTATGATATTTGGGATATTGCTATTTCGCCTTCAGGAAAACATCTCGTCTTCGCAGGAAATAAGGACGGCAATTGGGATTTGTTTTCATATACATTTGCTACAAAGAAGGTGTGTCAACTGACACATACGCTTGGAAATGAGTGGGATCCTACTTTTGGTGTGACAGACAACGACCTGTGGTATGCGGGAACATTCGGTTTCAATGATGGTATATATTATAGGAGAATAAGCCTATGACATTTAAACGTTGGTTTTTCCTCTTGACAAGTATTGTGTGCTATTGGATGATTGTACATGACGGTATCTGGGCATTATTAATATTGTCCATACTTATAGTTGTGGCAGATAGGACGAAGAGTTCTTTGTTGGCAATAGCATCCATAGCTTTACTTGTTCTTGGTTTTGTATATTTTAAAGTAATATCACCAACCACAACTCTTTATGGCTATTCCGTATTTGCCTTTACGAGTATTTCATTTTTGGTTGACCAATACAAGAAACGGGAGTCTTACAGTATACTGGATACATTTGTATTCCTTTTCTTCTTTCCCAAAATGCTGGCAGGACCGATAGTGCGAGCTATTGATCTCATACCGCAGCTTCCTAAAAGCTGTTGTTCAGCCACACTCGTATATCGTGGTTTCAAATTGGTAATTTATGCATTGTTTGTGAAATTTATTATTGCGGATGTACTGCTTTCTGTTGAAACAGAACACCGAGGACTAAATCTTTTGTTGCAATCGTTTATATGGGGAATTCGCTTCTACTTTGATTTCTATGCCTACTCGCTTTTGGCTGTTGGAGTGGCGTTAGTATTCGGGATAGTGCTTCCGTACAACTTTGATAACCCATATTCAGCGCAAAGTTTTAAAGATTTTTGGCAACGCTGGAACATTACGCTTTCTAATTGGCTTCGAACATACATATATATTACACTTGGTGGTAACAGGTGTTCAAAAAACAGGGCTATATTAAACATTTTTGTAACCTTTGTGGTGAGTGCATTGTGGCATGGTCTGACAATACCATTTGTTTTCTGGGGATTGGCTCATGCTGGCTTAATATGTCTTGAACGGTACGTCTTTATTCCTTTTAAAGGAAGACGGATGTATAGGGTATTTGTATTGCTTTCATGTATCTTTCTTTGGCAATTTTTCCGTTTCAATAATATGACAGATATTGACATTTACTTTTATAATTTGACAACAGAGGAACGATTAAAGTCTTCTTTGCTATTGTCTGTGATTTGTGCTTTTGTATTTTTATACGTAATAGAAAGTCAATGGTTAAAACATATGGTATTTGAAATGAGACGTTCTCACCGGGCAATAATTTGTGAGGTGACATTCTTTGCACTTTTAATAACCATGCTTATATTTTTCCCAATAAGCTATTCATTCAACTTCTTTTACTTTAATTATTAATGGTAATATTAGGTATATCTTGTTTCTATCATGGTGCTGCGGCTGCATTGTTAATAGGAGGCAAAATAGTTGCAGCTGCTGCAGAGGAACGTTTTTCGCGTCAAAAACATGATAATTCATTTCCAGCTCATGCTATTGCATTTTGTATGACTAAGGCAGGGCTTGACTATAAAAACATTGATTACGTAGTATTTTACGAAAAACCTTTTGTTAAATTTGAACGAATACTTAGGACCCACATACAATATTTTCCTTTCGGCTTCAGTACATTCAACAAAGCGATTCCAATTTGGATTAAAGAACGTATTGATATGCAACGAACCATTACAAAAGAACTTCGTAAGCTTTCCAGGGGAAAACAAATCTGGGATATTCGTTTTGCGGAGCACCATATATCACATGCGTCTATGGCTTACCATACTTCAGGATTTAACGATGCTGCCATACTTGTGGTTGATGCTGTTGGTGAACGAGCTACAAATAGTATCATGTACGGTCATGGTGACCATATCAAATTGATAAAACAGCAACATTTCCCTCATTCTATTGGCTTGTTATATTCATCCGTTACTTATTATCTTGGATTTAAGGTTAATTCGGATGAGTATAAGGTGATGGGCTTGGCTCCATATGGAATCACATCAAGTGCTATACGTACATCTCTATCAATTCTCGTGAATGTGGCAGAAGACGGAAGTATTTTACTGAACGAAAAATACTTCACGTTTATGTATGGATTGCGTATGGTGGACGACCGGAAGTGGGAAAAACTATTTGGCTTTCCACGGCGCAAACCTGAGGAACCTATTACTGATGAACATAAAGCACTTGCTGCTGCTATACAAGATTTGACTGAGGTGATTCTGTTGCGTCTTGCACGTCATGCAAAGGAATTAACAGGAAGTGACAGGCTATGTGTTGCAGGGGGATGTGCACTTAACTGTTCAGCCATGGGATATATACGGCAAAGTGGAATATTCAAGGAAGTATACGTTCCTTTTGCACCTGGGGATGATGGTTGTGCAATAGGTGCCGCATTATATCTTAATGCAGAAATGTTTGGAAATAAATATGACTCATATAAGATTTCTCCTTATCTTGGTCCATCATATTCTGAAAAATTTATAGAGGACGCTCTAATAGAATGCGGCCTTCCTTTTGTGAACAAAGAGGATGCGGCTCTATACGAGTGTGCGTCAACAGCTATCGCTAATGGCGAAATTTTAGGATGGTACCAAGAGCAAATGGAATTCGGACCGCGTGCATTAGGCAATAGAAGTATTCTTGCTGATCCACGACGAAGAGAAATGAAGGACATCATAAATGCAAAAGTGAAGTTTAGGGAATCATTTAGACCTTTTGCCCCTATCATAATGGAGGAATTTCTGCATGAATATTTTGAATGTGAACATTCACCATACATGATGTTCACAGCAAAAGTTCGCTCACAAGAGATACCTGCCGTGACACATATTGATGGTTCTGCACGTATACAATCCGTCAGTAATAATGAGAATCCTCGCATTCATGCATTACTTGATGCCTTTAGGAGAAAGACAAGTATACCTGTACTTCTTAATACAAGTTTTAATGTAATGGGCGAACCTATAGTATGTTCGCCAACTGATGCTATCAACGCATTTAAGAAATCAGGACTCAACATGCTCGTAATCAATAATTATATAGTATACAAATGATACTCAAAGAAATAATCCAATATGTAATAAGTCAGAGGAAGTGGTGGTTAGCACCGATAGTATTCCTCTTGTTTCTTGTAACACTCTTTGTCTTTTTTGCAGATTCAGCAGTTGCACCATTCATTTATTCTCTATTTTAGTTATGAAACGTCTGAAGCATTTTTTCTACACTGTGAACAAGGTTATGGTTACACTTTTAATGCTAATCCCATATGTTGTTTTGGGAATATATCGTCTGTTTCTTATGGAAAATAAACAACGATGGCACACATCCACGAATCACAAAGTCGAGCAAACAAAACACCCATGGTAAATCACTATGTTCATTTCCCGTGTGTAGACAGCAATAAAATATTTTACCATATCCATCACCGGCATCTTTGAATGGACTGATTTTATCTCTCTTTATAAGCTCATATCGTTATAAATGTTATATAAATTAAAATTGTAATTTTATGCCAAATAAAATAAGAGATGATGCAAATTATTGTTGTACGCTAAAATTCAAAACAGCAGCAAATGATAAAAGAGAATAAATATTCAGTTACTATATGAATAATGGAGAGTTCATAAATGAGTTTGCATATTGAAACTTCTATACTAATGGCTGTATTATTTATGAAAACAAGACCGATAGACATAAAAATTATATTGAGTGAGATGTGGCTTTTAACGATTCTAATCTTGAGTAGAAAAGATGATTTATGATGCTCAACAAAAGCCTTTAATTGTAATGTTTCTTGTACATTTCTAATTGCTCAGAATCACAATCCCATATCCAAGACTTATCTTTAGAATTGTAACAGTAATTCTCATCCGGACCAAATGTGATGGTCAGCCAATAAAAACCGTCTTTTCTCTGTTCGTAATAGAAAATATAATCCTTGTACTCATAGGTCTTGTTAATTCCCTCGAAAGGAGCTCCTATCTCATGAAGTCCGATAGGTAACCGTCCATTCTTGTCTTTGAAATCATCGACCATCCCGATAACTTCATTTGCTACTTCCTTTATCATATCCTCTTTACCAATTCCTAAGTTCCTTCCCATAAGATTCACGACCAAAAGAGGCAATGCTACCAGTAAAATGAATCCAAATGCCTTTGTTCTGTTAATCATTTGGCTATCTTATTGTTAACAATTGTCATCAAGGCAAATGCGGGTAAAGATACGATGGCAAATCAGAAGCAGAACAATACATACCAACCGTTTATCGATGGATCTCCATTGCTGACATTGTAAATTGTCAAAGCCAGGTACACGCAATTGGTCCATATGTATGTTCTGAATGCAATATACTTTGTATTTGGGGATGTGAGCCATGAAAGGAAAGCCCCTAATGCCCAGCAAAGCAAAAAGGTCAGCTGAATTGTCCATAATGAAAACCAGTTAACTTGAGCCAACGCAAACCAAATTACCGCAGCTAAGCAGAAGGTTAACTCTCCACATACAAGAGATAATGCCTCAAATATCCAGAATCGTTTATCAGTCAGTTTCATCGCTTGCCTCCATTCCTGTTAATTAGCCAAAGGATACAACCCCATAAAAGCACGTTTGCGCTGACCAGCAGAATATTGGTCAACGAGTCGGGCGAGTCGAAGCTGAATATCAGACAGAGCATGAATAAGAACATGACCACCGCCGAACCTATGAATTTACCAATCTGACCCATCATTTGCCGTATTTCTTTTTCAGGTATTCTCGGAGTTTGGGGGAATCTTTGCCTTGATACACATGATTGCGGTCGAAGACAGTCCAGCTGTCACCATCCGGGAAATCAATCTTTTCAAAGCTGGCGGCATCGGCACCCGGGATTATGGAATCCTGATAAAACACGTGTTTGTCATCTTTTCCATAATTAAAGTCCAGAGACGTTCCTCCCGCGAAGGATGTGACTTTGACAGGACTAAATGTTTTTGGATTTGCGCCTCTAACTAATTTATTAATCCACCATACATGCGACGCATCTTTATACCAGTTGTCGGAAATATGCTCGAAGGTTGCGACATCAGCGCCTTGAAGAATATTAAAATCCAAATCGTAAATATGCGTCCCGTCAGAATACATCAAACTTCCGAATTGAGTAAGTTTATTGTAATCTTTTATCTGGGTCGGTATTCCTTTTTGGTAGACTCTATACTTATCTTGTCCTATAGAGAAATCTACCTCCCTGAATGTTGCCGGATCTGCACCTGGAATCTCCTTCCCCTTGAAAAATACTTTATATTTATCAGCAGCATAATATCCTGATTGAATCAGTCGCTGCGCGTCTATGGGATGAAATGTGTCGTAATCGATGTTAGGAATTACCGTGCCATTCAGGTAATATCCATTATACTTGTCTTTCCCCCAATTTGTATTTTCACCTGAGTTGTCTTTCAGAATCTCAAATGAAGATTTATCTCTTATATTTAGAGCCTTACCATTATAATAAAAATCATTCTTATCTTCCGTCAATTCATAGGAATGAATCTTGAAAGAGGCAGGCTCCACTCCCTTCATTAATTCACCTTTATCATATACGTTAGATTTGTCGGCAGCAAAACCTTTTTCAAGTACTCGAAATGTATGTCCGTCCGCTCCTGTTATTATGTCTCCCCGATAGAAAGCATGTGTCTTATCTCTGCCATAATCATCATCCAGAATTTCAAATGTCTCGGGGTCGGCATTCACCTTCCTTGAATGATGCCCGCTCCCCTCGTTCCATGTGTGCCATGTCACTTCCTTGCCGTCATTTTTATAACCGGTTGTACATGACGTGAGCATCAGTATACCCAGAACGAAGACTGATATTAGAGAGTGTGTCTTACATGACTTTATCTGTTTCATGTGCGTCCATTATTTGTAATTAAGAAAGTCAAAATTGATAATCTACATTCGATGTGATATATATCCCATGAGATTATAGCATGAATGGTCAAAACGAGATTCTTGTCCGTGCTACAAAGATAATACAAATCTCTTTAAAACCATTATGATACTGTGCACAAATTGCTTGAGACGAACAAAAAAATATATTATCCTTCATTGGCATGGCTCTGCTGTTTCCTGTTTTCGTCACTTTTCCTATGCCATTTTGTATCTTTTCGATTTATAGGCATTTACATTATGTGTTAGGTATGAGGTGGTTTGGGCTCCTCGGGACGGTGGACTGCCTGTAGCTTTGCAAGGATATTTCATGCGACATAAACCTAAACTGGAGATTGGAGTCCCCCTTGGGCTATTCCCTTGAACACCTTATGGATATGTATTCTTTGATTCTTACAAACACGCAAAGGAGTACTGTCTACAAAGCTGATGCCGGTACATTTGCCCCAAAGTACTTTTTTGATGAAGAAGGCAAGAGGGATTGCTACCTCACGTTGTATCTCTGCGAAGCGGTTGTAATAGACAACTTGTGGAAAAAGATGACTCATATGCTTGCAGACCCGTTCAAGATAAAAGTGTTTGAGACAACGATAACCCGAATCATGAAAAAGGATGATAATCATCATAACTTCCTCCCTTGACATGGTAGAAGAACGGTGATATTTCCGCTTTTTGAGTGTTTTGAGCATATATATTGCCATCATTGCATCAAAAAAACTTGCAGAAGTCGTCTGCCATACAGAATATTTCTATAACTTTGTCCCCGGTGATCATAACGATTATTGTTTGTAATTCTTTGTATTTTAGCACTATAAAGTTACAACAGTTTTCGCTAATCACTAAATTTACAGACACTTACAATTCGTAGAACTCACGTTGAGGTAGGGCTTGAAAGAGTGTATGCAGTGCGTAACAACTTCTTTTTGTAGAATTGAACGGTACACATATGACGTGGAATTCGCTTCTTCTTATAGAATAAATTGCGAGCATGTCACAAAATGCAAAAGTGATAATATTTCTGTTATACGAAATAAATTGTATACATATAATAAAGCAATATTGTAAAGACTTTACGTTTAACATGGAACTGATAAATGGACAGACTGACCGGTGAACAACGCCACCACTGCATGGCTGCTATACGTGGAAAGGACACTAAGCCTGAAATATTGGTGCGGAAATTCCTTTTCAGCCGGGGCTTCCGCTATCGGCTCAACCATCCACGTCTGCCCGGTCACCCGGATTTGGTGCTGCGTAAATACCGCACGGTCGTCTTTGTGAACGGCTGTTTCTGGCATGGTCATGAAAATTGCAAATACTTCCGTCTGCCTAAGACCAACATAGAGTTTTGGCAAAAGAAAATTGAGCGGAATAGGGAGCGTGATAAAAAGGAGCAATGTCAGCTCGCTGCTATGGGCTGGCACTGCATCACTGTATGGGAATGTCAGTTAAAACCTAAAATCCGGATGCAGACATTGGAGTCATTGGCATACACCTTGAATCATATTTTTCTTGAAGACCGTAAGGTGAAAAAGTATGAAATGCCGGAAAGTGATAATAATCTTATGGCGGCAGAACCGGAACCTTTATATGGAAAGGAGGAGAAAGCGAAGAAACAATAGCGTGGAACATCAACTGAAACATGTTCGTTATAAGCCAAAATGATGAGTTGTTTCTCTTGTTGTTGTCTTACAGATGTGTCTCTGTCATAGTATCATAACAATATCAGACGAATAATGTTAGAGTTGGATATTATAATAAGTATACATTCAAAATTAATTGCCATCATATTGTTTGCTGTTCAGTATCTGCATTTAAAAGTCCGAAGAGTGAGTGTGACTGGCTACACTACCGATGAGACTTTGGAATGAAGCCCTGAACAGCGCATAGGATGATGACAAAGAGATATATAACATATGGGTAATTTTATAATATCGCTTGATTTTGAACAGCTGCTTAAACGAATCTTTAAAATGAACATCACTTTATAGAGTCGTAGAACTCTTTTATATCTTCATCGTTGATGATGTATGACACCTGAATATTCTTCTGTGCTATTTTCTCAAGCTGTTCTATTTCTTTCACAGTCCAAGACGTATAATTCTTTAACTGTGCAATTATTGAATGAGTCTGTTTAAAACTATTACTGTTTTCCAAATCCAATATCAGTTTCTCTTTTTCTTTATTCTCTATGTTCACGGCACTGACATTCAGGCTCGTCTGTTCTCTTTTATTTTTATAATGGATGGACATCAGCTTTTCGTTTGACACCGTCTGGTCTATAATGGCTTTCACCAAACAGTCTAACTCAGAACCATGCGTATAATCAGCCGGTGCAAAATATTTAATTCTCTTGTCTTCCATCATTTTATACACTTTCCTTTTATCCTTGGTCTCAGGATTATAGACTCCGATGGAATGCCCGCAATTCGTGTTTACAAGTTTCATACACGGAATATCCGTATCGCTGTCTCCTATATAAATCATGTTACGGAAGGGAATCCGTATATCTTCAGGTGCAAAGTAATCGTTCACACCAAAATCGTTGACGTCTAATGTCCCTTTTTCTATTCTGAAAAGGAATTGTGTCTTGCTTGTGTAATTGATTACTTGCGCCGGCCATTGGGCAACTCCATCCTTATCATAATAAAACGAACTGGCGTAAATCTTCTCAAACTTCGATGCCACTTTTGTCCCTTCAATCATTTCTTTCAAGCCTGATGAAATAATGTAATGCTCTACAATGACACCTTTCTGTTTGCCATACTCCTTGATACGGTCAAACCAGCTCTCAACACCGGGGAACAATTTCACTTGTCCTCCGTAGTCCATCAAAGTCTTTTTGTTGAATATGAATCTCCCATGTGCTTTCTGAATCATAGTAAACATATAGGCAAGATTCTGGCGGCCGAGAAACGCTTGGTCAGACTGTAGACGGCGGCAAAGATCAGGGCAGGCACCGAGAGGATGAGACAGACCGTGTTGATGGCCGCACAGGCCAGCACGAAGATGGCCGCCATGACCAGGGAGAATATCCAGGCCTGGCGCACGCTGATCTCGCCGGTGACCAGATGGCGGTTGGCGGTGCGGGGGTTCTCGCGGTCAAAGGGCAGGTCGAAGATACGGTTGATGCCCATGGCGAAGGAACGCACGCCCACCATGGCGATGGTCAGCAGGACGAGCTTGTCCCACGGCGGCATGCCGCCGGCGGCCATGACCGAACCGGCCCAGGCATAGGGCAGGGCGAAGATGGAGTGCTCGATGCGGATCATGGGGCAGAAGGTTGATGCCATATCCGTCCTCCAGAGCGGCAAGGTTGCCCAGTTCCGCACAGGCGTCCAGT
>OHAI01000779.1_pt1 | contig 25338 bp, 19 predicted proteins | sample 1577091 | NCBI WGS metagenome assembly OHAI01 (sample SAMEA3541548, study PRJEB24748) | human gut metagenome | biome: human gut; feature: human-associated habitat; material: faeces | place: China | collected 2012
TGCAACATTTGCGAATCATCTTTCAAAAGAATGTTTAGAGATGGGGCGGCGGTCGAGTGGAGCGCCAGCCGTACCGGTCTGATCAATCCGGTAGCTATTTTTGAGCCGGTGGAACTGGAAGGCACAACGGTGAGCCGCGCTTCCGTGCATAATATCAGTATCATGAGATCCCTCAGACTGGGAATCGGAGACCATATCACGGTCTATAAGGCCAACATGATCATTCCCCAGATCGCTGAGAATCTGACAGGCAGTGATAATGTGGAGATTCCAAAGGTGTGTCCGGTGTGCGGACAGCCCACGGAGATCCGACAGATGAATGAGGTACAGTCTCTGTACTGCACCAATGAGAAATGCCCGGCCAAGGAGATCAAATCCTACACTCTGTTCGTCAGCAGAGATGCGCTGAATATTGACGGACTCTCCGAGGCAACATTGGAGAAGCTGATCGATCAGGGCTTTATCCATGAATATGCGGATCTGTTCCGGCTGGACCGTTACAAGGAGGTCATTACCGGAATGGAAGGATTCGGAGAAAAATCCTATCAGAATATGATGGACAGTATCGAGACTGCAAGACATACCACGCTGCCCCGGTTGATCTACGGACTGGGGATCGCAGGAATCGGCGTGGCCAATGCCAAGGTGCTGTGCCGGTATTTTGATTACGATCTGGAACGAATGCAGGCAGCGGACGAAGAAACATTGAGTGCCATTCCCGGTGTGGGAGAGGTGCTGGCATCTACATTTACGGATTATATGCGGGATGCGGAAAATCTGGAGAAAATAGCTCATCTGAAGGAAATCCTGACGATAGAGACACCACAGATCGATGAGAGTGCACAGACACTGGCAGGAATGTCCTTCGTGGTGACGGGAAGCCTGAACCATTATGCCAGCCGGAATGATCTGAAAGAGGTCATTGAGGAAAAAGGCGGCAAGGTGACCGGAAGTGTCACCGGCAAGACCACCTGCCTGATCAACAATGATATTACATCTACATCATCGAAAAATAAAAAAGCAAAAGAATTACAGGTTCCCATTCTGACAGAAGAGGAATTTCTGAGAACCTATAATATTCCTTACGAGGAATAAGCAAGAAAGACCCGGAGGAAAATAAAATGCCTATCAAAACACAAAATGATCTGCCTGCCAAAGAGATACTGGAAAATGAAAATATATTCGTCATGGACGAATTTCGTGCGGTACATCAGGACATGCGTCCCCTGCAGGTACTGATCCTGAACAATATGCCGGTAAAGCAGGATACGGAGCTGCAGCTGCTGCGGGCGTTGTCCAATACACCGCTGCAGGTGGATGTCACTTTCATGAACACCAAGACCCATGTGTCACTGAATACCCCGGCCAGCCATCTGAACAAATTTTACACTACCTTTGATGAGATCAGGGATCGTAAATTCGATGGACTGATCGTTACCGGAGCACCGGTGGAGGATATTACCTTCGAGGAAGTGGATTACTGGGAGGAGACCTGTCAGATCCTGGACTGGGCGGAGACCCATGTGACCTCCACCTTACATATCTGCTGGGCGGCACAGGCCGGATTTTATCATTATTACGGAATCAACAAGAGACAATTGTCCCAGAAGCTGTTCGGCGTCTATGCGCATAAGGTATCCAACCGGAAAGTTCCGTTGGTCCGGGGATTTGATGATATTTTCATGGCTCCGCACAGCCGTCATACCGAGACTCCGTCGGAGGCCATTCATGCCTGTAAGGATCTGACGATCCTGGCGGAATCGGAGAAGGCCGGCGTATTCCTGGCAATGGCGGAAGAGGGCAAAAAGATTTTTGTAGCGGGCCATCCGGAATATGACCGTTATACACTGAACAACGAATATCATAGAGATCTGGACAAGGGACTGCCCATTCAGATCCCCTATAATTATTACCCGGACGATGACCCGGAGCAGAGACCTCTGTTACAGTGGAGATCTCATTGTAACAACCTTTACAGCAACTGGCTCAATTATTATGTATACCAGACAACACCATATGACTTAACGGAAATTCGATAATTTCGATAGAAACAGGACGATGGTCATGGAGAATGGAAAAAAGAAAGGAAGCAGAAGATGAATCAGACACTGACAAGAAAACAATTTGATATTTTATCGATACTGGCAGAGGAAAAAGGTACTTTATCCCAGAGACAGCTGGGAGAAAAGAGCGGACACTCTCTGGGAACGGTCAACCGTGTCATGCAGGAACTGACCGAATTACAGTATGTGACAGAGGGAGAGATCACAGGTGCCGGAATCTCCGCACTGGAGCCTTACCGTGCAAAACGCGCCATCTTCATTGCAGCCGGATTCGGCAGCCGGCTGGTGCCCATTACCTTTAACACCCCGAAACCACTGGTACGTGTGCATGGACAGCGTATTATTGACGGACTGATCGATGCCTGTCTGGATGCCGGGATTAATGAAATCTATATTGTCCGGGGGTATCTGGCAGAGCAGTTTGATCAGCTGCTGTACAAATATCCCATGATCAGATTCCTGGAAAATCCGGTTTACAATGAAGCTAACAATATTTCCTCCGCCATGGTGGCCAGATACATGCTTTCCAATGCCTATGTCTTCGAGGCGGATCTGTTGATCTCCAATCCGAAGATCATTACCAAGTATCATTACACCTCTGATTTCCTGGCTATTAAAAAGGACAGAACCGATGACTGGTGCTTCATAGTGAAGGACGGCGTCATCGTAGAGGAGAAGGTCGGCGGACTGGATTGCTGGCAGATGGTGGGAATCTCTTACTGGAACGAAGAGGATGGACACAAGCTGTCAGACGATATCAAGATGACCTATGAGCAACCCGGCGGAAAAGAGCGCTACTGGGAGCAGGTGCCTCTGGTATTCTGCAAGAAGCATTATAAGGTAGAAGTACGTGAATGCCAGGAAAATGACATTATCGAGATCGATACTTTCCGGGAACTGAAAGCCATCGACAAGACGTATGATGTTTAAGGAAAAATAAGTATTGCTATTTTGTGCGAATGGTATTATGATATGTTCATATTTAACACAAAGTGTCTGCAAATGGAACGCAGACATTTTGTGTACTTATTTTAGCCGAAAACCTATGAAAACCGTTCAAAGAATTAAAACATATCATACATTAATGAACGATTGGGAAAAGAACGTGAACAAAAAAAGGAGGAATCCCATAATGGAGCAGTTGATACAAAAACCCGTCAAAAGAAATATTTTATTGAATCCCGGACCGTCTACCACCCCTGATACCGTAAAATACGCACAGGTCGTGCCGGACATCTGTCCCAGAGAGAAAGAATTCGGCGGATTGATGAAGGGGCTCAGAGAAGACCTTGTAAAAATTGTGCATGGAGACTTGGAAAAGTATACCAGCGTCCTGTTCTGTGGATCCGGCACCATCAATATTGATGCCTGCATCAGCTCCCTGCTGCCGGAGGGCGGCAAAGTACTGGTGGTGGATAACGGAGCCTACAGCACCAGAGCTGTGGAAGTATGCCAGTATTACGGACTTCCCTATATTGACCTGAAATTCCCGGTGGACGAACTGCCAGACTTAGAAAAAGTGGAGCAGACTCTGAGAGAGAATCCGGACATTGCCCTGGTACATACCACCCATAATGAGACCGGCACCGGCATTCTCAATCCGATCCGTGAGATCGGTGCACTGGCCCACAAATATCATGCCACCTTTACCGTGGATACCACCTCGACTTATGCCATGCGGCCGATCAATATAGAAGAGGACAATATCGACTTCTGTATGGCCTCCGCACAGAAAGGTCTGATGGCCATGACGGGACTTTCTTTTGTCGTGGGAAGCCGGGCAGTCTTAGAGGCATCGAAGGACTATCCGAAGCGCTCTTATTACTGTAACCTGTATCAGCAGTATGACTTTTTCCAGAGAACCGGGGAGATGCATTTTACCCCGCCGGTACAGACAATCTACGCTACGATCCAGGCATTGAAGGAATACTGGGCAGAGGGAGAGGAAGCCAAGTGGGCGAGACACACCAGAGTCTTCGAAGCTATCCATGAGGGACTGGATGCACTGGGATTCCACGATGTGATCCGCAGAGAATGGCAGTCGGGACTGGTTGTGTCTGTGAAGTATCCCGATGATCCAAACTGGAATTTTGAAAAAGTACATGATTATTGCTATGAGCGGGGATTTACCATTTACCCCGGCAAAATCTCTACTACCAATACCTTCCGCCTGTGTGCGCTGGGTGCGATTGACAGACCGGATATCGAAGCCTTTTTCAAAGTGTTCAGAGAAGCACTGGAAGTCAATAAAATTCAGATTCCGGCAAAATATAAGGAGGCATAGGATCAAATGAAGCGAGTATATACCTGTTTCTGTACGGATGTCATTCATGAGGGGCACCGCAATATCATCAGAGAAGCCGGAAAATACGGCGAGCTGACCATCGGCGTCTTAAGTGATGCGGCAATGATCCGTTTTAACCGTTTTCCCACCATCAGCTTCGAGGAGCGTATGCAGCTGGTAAAAGATATCCCGGAAGTCAGCAATGTGGTCGTGCAGGATGATGTAATGTATGATAAGGTCATTGAAGAATTGCGCCCCGACTACGTGATCCATGGGGATAATTGGCAGGAGGGAGCTTTGAAGGCTATCCGTGACAACGTGGAAGGACTGCTGAAGACATACGGCGGTGAGATCATAGATGTCCCTTATACATATAATGAAGAAGTAAAAAGAATTGATACGAGGATCAAGGAAAAGCTGGCCATGCCGGAATACCGCAGAAAGCGCCTGCGCCAGCTCATTGAGATCCGTCCCATTGTCAAGGCGCTGGAAGTACACAGCGGACTGACGGGGCTGATCGCAGAGAAGACCATCGTGGAGCATGACGGCGAGCTGGACCAGTTCGACGCCATGTGGATCAGCTCTCTGTGCGATTCCACGGCGAAGGGCAAGCCGGATATCGAGCTGGTGGACATGACTTCCCGTTTCCGTACCATTGATGACGTGACGGAAGTGACCACGAAGCCCATTATTTTTGACGGAGATACCGGCGGACTGACGGAGCATTTCGTATACACAGTGAGAACACTGGAAAAAATGGGTGTTTCCGCCATCATTATTGAGGACAAGACCGGACTTAAGAAAAATTCCCTCTTCGGCAACGAAGTGGAGCAGACTCAGGACAGCATCGAGAACTTCAGTGCCAAGATCGCAGCCGGCAAAAAGGCACAGCTGACGGATGATTTCATGATCATTGCCAGAATCGAAAGCCTGATCCTGGAGCGAGGCATGGAAGATGCACTGAACCGTGCCAGAGCTTTCGTAGCAGCGGGAGCGGATGGTATTATGATCCACAGCCGTAAGAAATCCCCGGATGAGATTCTGGAATTCTGTGATAAATTCCGGGCAGAGGATTCGAAGACACCTATCGTGGTGGTGCCGTCTTCCTTTAACAGCATTACGGAAAACGAACTGGCCGCCCACGGCGTCAATATCGTGATCTATGCGAACCAGCTGACCAGAAGTGCCTTCCCCGCCATGCAGCAGACCGCCGAGGACATCCTGCGGTATCACAGGGCACAGGAAGTGGACAGCAGACTGATGCCGATCAAAGATATTATAACTTTAATAGACGAAATTTAACTGACAGGGGCAGGAAAGGAATACTTACATGAAAGCAGAAAACTTTGCGAAAATTTTAAATGCGGACTTTTATACCGGGGTACCGGATTCCCAGCTGAAAGCCCTCTGCAATTACCTGATGCACACCTATGGGATCGATCCGAAGCATCATGTGATCGCGGCGAACGAAGGCAACTGTACGGCACTGGCCGCCGGCTATCATCTGGCTACCGGCAAAGTCCCGGTAGTATACATGCAGAACAGCGGAGAAGGCAATATCATCAACCCCGTGGCATCCCTGCTGAACGATAAAGTCTATGCCATTCCCATGATCTTCGTCATCGGCTGGCGCGGTGAGCCGGGGATCCACGACGAACCCCAGCATATCTACCAGGGTGAAGTGACCCTGAAATTGCTGGAGGATATGGGAATCCGCTATTTTGTCATCGGAAAAGACACAACGGAAGAGGAAGTAAGTGCTGCCATGCAGGAGTTCCGCAAGGAGCTGGATCGTGGTGAGGATGTAGCGTTCGTGATCCGAAAGGGTGCCCTCAGTTATGAGGAAAAGGTGGAGTACCGCAACGACAATCCCATGATCCGGGAAGAGATCATCCGCCACATCGTGCAGGCTTCCGGCGAGGATCCCATTGTCAGCACCACGGGCAAAGCCAGCAGAGAACTGTTCGAGATCAGAGAACACAACGGACAGAGCCATAAGTATGATTTCCTGACCGTAGGTTCCATGGGACACAGCAGCAGTATCGCTCTGGGCGTGGCGGTCCAGAAGCCCGGTACGAAAGTATGGTGCGTGGACGGTGACGGTGCAGTGCTGATGCACATGGGCTCCATGGCAGTACTGGGCAGCACGGCCCCGGAAAATATGGTGCACATCGTCATCAACAACGGCGCCCATGAGACCGTGGGCGGTATGCCTACCGTGGCAGCCGATATGGATCTTGTCTCCATTGCAAAAGCCTGTGGCTACCCTCATGCCGTATCCGTTGCCACCTACGAGAAACTGGACCGGGAACTGACCGCTGCAAAAGAGAGAGAGACCCTGACCTTTATCGAAGTAAAATGTGGTATCGGCGCAAGGGAAGATCTCGGAAGACCCACCACCACGGCACTGGAGAACAAGCAGAACTTTATGGAGTATCTGAAAAATCTGGGTTAAATTTTGTTGACAGTAGTAAAAAAGAAATGTAATATAACAGATATAGAAAAGTCATGTCAAATAATGCTCTAGGATGTAAGTTTCTCAGAAGATGAGTAGAACAAATTCCTGGGGCATTTTTTACTAGTGAAAGTCAGATTGTGTACTGGCACGATTAAAAGGGGAAAAAATGGGAAACTTACAATATCGGAAGGTCACGAGAGAAGTGGAAAATACTTCTTTTACATGTGGTGTTCCATCCATAGATGAATATGTGAAAAATTCATATTATCCTACCATAGTACAGCAGGCATATGGTTATAGCATTAGTGGCAGGGGGATTGTTCTTGGATATTATATGATAATGTTTCGGGAGATAGAATTAGACGATTTTCCTCCGGAGATAGCAGACTATGATCCGGAAATTAAGGACCGGAAAGTATCGGCTGTTCATATTCGTTATATAGCAATAGACGAAAAATATCAACATAACAGGATTGGTACGGCTACGATTCAGGCAATAATAAAAAATGTGGAATTATTGGCTGCCAACTGGCCGGTCAGGGTAATTACGATAGATGCCAGAGAAAATCTGGTTATGTGGTATGAAAAACTCGGCTTTCGCAAAATGGTATATAATACACCGGGGCAGGATGGTGTTACTGTTTCAATGTTTTTAGATTGCATGCAGAAAAAAGAAGAATTTACGGAATACATAGACAGTATATATGAATAGGAGGGAAAATATATGAATGAGGAAAGAGTTGGAGACATTGTACTCCATGGCAACGATGCTATTCGACTTGCGTATATGCTTTATCGCCCAACGGAAGAGGAATTACTATATAACAGGAGCGTTCTGGAACGGATTGATAACAATATTACAATCACGGAAAGAGATAATGGGTATGATGCGGAAATTAAGGATCTGGACTTAAGCTTTTTAGAAGAAAAGCCGCAATGCAGTCTGGGTAATATAGAGGTTACATGGACGGTCAATATTCAAAAAGAAGAATTTTTCTACTCAAACAGTAGTAATGAAAATCGGGCGCAAATGGTGGTGGATACACAGAAAACATCGGTATATGAAAACACAACAAGTGATGGAATGATCTTGGTGGCAGCATAGGAGGAAACATGGAAAGTGCATTTCAGTTTAGTAATCCCTCGCTGACAAAAATGGAATTTTGCATTAATGAAGATTTTGAAAACGGACGGGATAAAGAAGTAAAGATGGCGGTGAACATGGGAATCCAGATTGACAGAAGCAAGGTTGATAACAGCGCAAAAGTCAGCCTTACTTTGGAAATTGGGAAAAAGGGGGCATCAGATCCGTTCTATGTGTGTGCAACAGAAATGGCGGAATTCAGATGGCCGGATAGTCTGAATATGGGAATGATAGAAAAATTATTGAATCAAAATGCCCCGTCATTGTTGCTGGGATATTTGAGACCCATTATTTCACAGATTACGGCAGCATCGCCGTATAATGCCTATAATTTACCGTTTATAGATTTTTCAGAGAAATAAGATGATGTATCGTGCACTTTTTGCACAGTTATTTTTCATAAAAGAATGAAAATTTATCTATATAAAAGGCTGCCTGTATGGTAAAATACATACCATACAAGTAGCTTTTCATATATTACAAAAGCAGAAAGAATGAGGGAGTACATATGGAAATTAACATTGGTATTATCGCAATTATTGTATTGGCCATTGCCATCCTGGCCATCCTGGCATCCGGTTATGTGAAGGCGTCACCGAACAAAGCTTACATCATTTCCGGTATCAAGAGAGAACCTAAGGTTCTGATCGGTCGTGCCGGCATCAAGATTCCTTTTCTGGAGAAGAAGGATGAGCTGATCCTGAAGCAGATCAGTATCGACATCAAGACCAACGGTTATATACCTACCAAGGATTTCATCGGTGTGGATATCGACGCTGTGGCTAAGGTCAGAGTCCTGACCCAGAGAGATGTCACCGTAAATGCGAAGGGTGAAGTCGTGGCAGGTGCGGATGCGAACAAGAGAATCACCACCGAGATGGCTAACGCAGCCATGAAGAACTTCCTGAACATGAACGAAGATCAGATCCGCGATGCACTGACTGATTCCTTACAGGGTAACATGCGTGAGATCATCGGTACCCAGTGCCTGAAGGAACTGTGTAATGACCGTAAGACTTTCGGTGATGAGGTACAGGCAAAGGCGCAGAAGGATATGAACGCTTTAGGTATCTGGATCGAGTCCTGTAACATTCAGAAGATCGAGGATGAGAACAACCTGATCACTGCTTTAGGACAGGATAACATGTCCCAGATCCAGAAGGATGCTTCCGTTGCAAAGGCACAGGCAGACAGAGATGTGGCCATCGCCAGAGCACAGGCACAGAAGGATGCCAATGATGCACAGGTCATCGCAGAGACCGAGATTGCCCAGAAGCAGACCGAACTGGCGATCAAGAAGGCAGAACTGAAGAAAGAGTCCGATATCAAGAAGGCAGAAGCTGACGCAGCATATAAGATCCAGGAAGAGGAACAGCGTAAGACCGTGGAGATCACCACAGCAAATGCGAACCTGGCCCGTCAGGAGAAGGAACTGGAATTAAAGGAGAGAGAAGTATCCATCAAGGAGAAAGCTCTGGAAGCTGAGGTCAAGAAGACCGCAGAAGCAAACAAATACGCAGCACAGCAGAAGGCAGATGCCGAGCAGTATGAGAGACAGAAGAGAGCGGAGGCCGAACTCTTCGAAATCCAGAGACAGGCAGAGGCAGAAAAGGCAAAATCCGAGGCAGAAAGATTCGCCAAGGAGCAGGCGGCAGAGGCAGTCAAGGCAGCAGGCCTGGCAGAGGCAGCAGCCGTTGCAGCCAAAGGTAAGGCGGAAGCAGAAGCCATTCAGGCAAAAGCAGAGGCAGAGGCAGCCGGTATTCTGAAGAAAGCGGAAGCTATGAAACAGTACGGTGATGCTGCAAGACAGCAGATGGAGCTGGATACTTTGAAAGTATACTTCGAGCAGCTGCCCAAGATCGCCGAGGCTGTGGCTAAGGGCTACATGAACGTAGATTCCATCAAGATGTTCGGTGGCGATTCCAGCAAGCTGGCAGGGGACATCATGACCACTGTAACCCAGGTTACCGATGGTATCAAGGAGTCCACCGGACTGGACATCAATGAGATGCTGGCTAAGGGATTTGCAAAAGAAACAAAGTCTGAAGAGACTGGTTCTACAGCAAATGCCGATTATCACGAGGTAAAGCCGGAATAATACTTGCGATAGGCGACAGAATGTCATAAACTGAGGGTACAGAGACAAAATAAAAGTCTCTGTACCCTCTTGCTTTTGCGGGCGGGGTATGAAGATGAAAATGGAAAAGGAAGAAAAGATGACAACAGCAGATCCGAAGGCGACAAAAGAAACAGTAGAATTATGGCATTACCTACATGCCGTAGCAGGAAAACAGATCATTACCGGTCAGCACACCCAGACCATTCCCTGCGAAGAGATAGATTACATCAGGCAGGTCACCGGAAAGGAACCGAAGCTGCGGGGCTTTGAACTGTTGGCGTATTCTCCGAATATCAATTATGAAGATGCTTCCCCGGAATGCATCCAGGAAGTGGAAGAAAATAAGGGGACCGTGGAGACGGCATTGCAATGGGCCAGAAAACAGCGGGAAGCCGGGAATGGTGGTATTCTCACCTTTACCTTTCACTGGTTCTCGCCTCTGGAAGGCAAAGACAAGAGTTTCTATACCGAACACACGGATTTTGATGCAAAGGAAGTATTGAAAGAGGGGACCCCAGAGAGAGCGGCATTCTATCATGACATGGATGTGATTGCGGAGATCCTGCGGCGCTTTCAGGAAGAGCGGATTCCCATTCTCTGGCGCCCGTTCCATGAATCCTACGGTACCTGGTTCTGGTGGGGAGCGCAGGGCCCGGAAGTGGTGAGAAACCTGTATCACCTGATGTTCGATTACTACACAGGTGAGAAAGACCTGCATAACCTTCTCTGGGTATGGAACAGCGATATACCAAAAGCCTACCCCGGAGATGAATACGTGGATGTAGTATCCATGGACGTCTACCTCCCGGAGTATCAGGCCACAGACTATGCGGATGCCTACGAGAAGCTGGTGGCAGCCACCTCCCGTGGCAAAGTGGCTGCCCTGGCAGAAGTGGGATACCTTCCAGATGTGGATCTTCTGCAAAAAAGCAGAATCCCCTGGGCTTACTACATGACCTGGTCCAAGGAATTCTGCATCGGCGAAAAATATAACAGCGTAGAAAATCTGAAAAAGATGTATGACAGTGAATATGCGGTGACTTTGTGATACGGTCACATTTGCACTTGTTGCAGTTTGGCAATGAGAGCGTCCTTTAGAACTTTGGAATAATTGATACCGCAATTATCACAGGCAGTGTTTAACCACGCCGGAATAGTCAGTGTCTTCTTAACAGCCCTGTCATCATAAGCACGGGCATAATTATCCAAATTCACACAGATTAGATTTATTAATGCAGTGGGATCATCTGATTTCACTGCATTAATTGCAGTAGGGGCGGGAAGAGCATCGCCGTCTCTCAGAGAAGTAAACAGATATTGTGCACATGCTTCCTGTGCCATGGCAAAGGCATCTGCAAGACTGTCACCATAGGTGGCGAGATCATTAAGATCGGGAAAAATGACAGAGTATTTCCCATTCGCTTCCGGGTAAAAAATAGCCGGATATATATAATTCATAAGATCACTCCTTTCAAAGGCTGTTCCATATTATTTTAGTCCAGCCTGTTTAAAGGATGATTCGCTCTAATTCGCGAAAACGCATGGATTATCTCTCCTTTCTTAAGGCAACACGTATAATACGTGAAGTCAATAAATGTTGGGAAAATTCGCCGAAGAATTGGCGTATTTAGAAACTTTCAAAATAAAATGAAATAATTGTACTGTGTAACAGGAAAGAAAGTAACAAAAATGTTTTTCTCAGAAATTGGAACAAAAGTACTAAAAACAATTTACATAAATCTAAAATATGCTATAATATTTCCGTATTGAGACAAAATATTTGTGAGTTGTAGCCAAAAAATACTACAATTTCACACATATTTCCAATTATCGACAAAAGCAATGGGTGAGAGAGTTTATGGAAACAGGCAGAAAAAAAGTCCGTTTAGGTGAATTACTGGTAAACAGTGGGGTGATCACGGCAGAGCAGCTGCAGCAGGCACTGGACAACCCCAATCGTCAGGGCAAGAAGCTGGGAGAATTCCTGGTAGATGAAGGCATCGTATCGGAGGATGATCTGGCGAAGGCACTGAGCCGCCAGCTGGATCTGGATATGATCGATCTCCAGAGCGTCAATGTGGACAAGGAAGTACTGAATCTGGTACCGGTCAACGTCCTGAAGAAGAACAAGATATTCCCCTTCGCCTACAAAGAAAATAACTTCAACGTTCTCATGGTCGCCATGGCGGATCCCCTGGATTACAACGCCATCGATGACATCAACATCATCACCAACTTCCAGGTAGAGCCCGTAGTAGCCACCACCCGCAGCATCATGCTGGCCATCGATAAATATTTCGGTCAGGAGGAAGTAACCGAGGCACTGGCGGCCTACGCCAAAGAGAAGAAACTGGACGTGGTGGAAGACATCGCCACGGAGGAGAACATCAACAGTTCCCCTATCGTAATGCTGGTAAAGGATATGATCGAAAAAGCAGTCCGCCAGCGTGCGTCCGATATCCATATCGAACCCATGGAAAATATCATCCGTGTCCGTTACCGTATCGACGGTGCATTGTATGAGAGAGCGAGATACGGTGTCAATGTATTGTCTGCCATCATCGCCCGTATTAAGATCATCGGCGGCATGGATATCTCCGAGAAGAGAAAGCCGCAGGACGGCCGTATCACCCAGGTGGTAGACCGTGTGGAATACGATATCCGTGTATCCATCCTGCCTACCGTATACGGGGAAAAAGTCGTAATGCGTCTTGCAGCGAAGAGTGCACTGAACCGCGACAAGAGCCAGTTAGGCTTCAAACCCTACGAATTAAAACAGTTTGACTACATTCTGAAAAATCCGCACGGTATCATCCTGGTAACCGGACCTACCGGAAGTGGTAAGTCCACCACCCTGTATACCGCACTGAGCGAACTGAATAAAGAAGACGTGAACATCATCACCGTAGAAGATCCTGTCGAGGCAAATATCGACGGCATCAATCAGGTACAGGTCAACACCAAGGCAGACCTCACCTTCGCGACGGCACTGCGTTCCATCCTGCGACAGGACCCGGATATCATCATGATCGGTGAGATCCGAGACCAGGAGACCGCCAGCATTGCCGTACAGGCGTCCATCACCGGACACCTGGTGGTAAGTACCCTGCATACCAATTCCTCCGCCAGCACCATCACCCGTCTGGAGGATATGGGCATCGAATCCTACCTGATCGCAGATTCCGTCATCGGCGTTATCGCCCAGCGACTGGTACGCAGACTCTGTCCTTTCTGTAAAAAGCCGAAGCAGGCCACCAGGGATGAAAAAGAGTTCATGGGCATGAGGGAAGAGGAAGATGTAACCATCTACGAGCCCTGTGGATGCAGCAAATGCGACAATACCGGCTTCAAAGGCCGTATCGGTGTCTATGAGATCATGCAGATCACTCCGAAACTGAAAACCATTATCAGCAAGCGGGAGGGTGCCGATATCTTAAAGGAAGAAGCATTAAAAGAAGGAATGCATACCCTGCGTATGAGTGCCACGGACTATGTACTGGATGGCACCACCTCCTTCTCCGAGATGGTAAAGGTATCATTTGACGTATAATTCTATAAAAACCGCAATATTTTATAGAAATTTATCAAAATTTATAAAAATTTTTCAAAAACCTGGACCTTTTCAGGACCGGGGCTCGTCTTACGTAGTTGGGGAGACAGTTAAAGATAGAGACGCATTGGAGGGAAGGCACATGGCGACCTATGGCTACAAAGCCATCACAAAGGCTGGAAAAGAAGTAAAGGGAAGTTTGGAAGCGGATAACAAAGATCTGGCAATGGCAGAACTGAGAAGGCAGGAGCTGACCGTTATCGATCTGGGAGAACAGAGCTTCCTGACGAAAGACATCGATATCCAGATCGGCGGATGGCCCAAGGCCAGGGATCTAAGCGTCATGTGCCGCCAGTTCGTCAGCATGACCAAAGCGGGTGTCAGCATCCTCGAATCCCTGAAAATGCTCTGCGAGCAGACAGAGAACAAGAGATTACAGGATGCACTGAAGGAAGTCCGCATCAGCGTGGAAAAGGGTGAGACCCTGGCAGATTCCATGGCGGAACACCCGAAGGTATTCCCGGCGATCATGGTGAACATGGTGGCTGCGGGTGAAGCATCCGGTAGTCTGGATACGGCTATGGATCGTGTGGCTGTCCAGTTGGAAAAGTCCCATAAGACTCAGGCTATGGTAAAAAAAGCAATGATTTACCCAATAGCAGTGTGTGTGGTCGCAATTATTGTTACGATTGTAATGTTGGTAAAAGTTATTCCTTCCTATGAGGATATGTTTAGTCAGATTGGTGGAGAACTTCCTTGGATCACAAAGTTCTATGTGAATTTGAGCCATGGTATTATCAACTACTGGTTTATTATTGTGCCGGTGATCGCAGTTATTGTGTTTGCAATCAGAGCATTTGCCAAAACAGATATTGGTAAACATTTTTTTGGAAAGATTGCTTTGAAGATCCCTCTGTTTAGTAAGCTTACGATTAAGTCAGCGTCTTCTCTGATGGCGCGTACGTTAAGTACACTAATGGGTGCCGGAGTTCCACTGATTGAAGCAGTGGATATTGTATCCGGAGTTATGAGTAATGTATACTTCAAAGAGGCATTACAGGATGCAAAGGAAGAAATTACTATAGGTATGCCATTGTCTAGACCTTTGCAGGAAAGTGGATTGTTTCCTCCTATGGTATACCAGATGATCCGTATCGGTGAGGAATCCGGTAATACGGAAGAAATGTTGGACAAGCTTGCCGATTATTATGAGGAAGAAGTAGAAATGGAAGTACAGTCCCTGATGGCAGCACTGGAACCTATGATCATCATTGTACTGGCTGTTGTAGTCGGCGGATTGTTGGCTGCATGTATGATGCCTATGATGTCCATGTATGAAGCACTGGATGCAATGTAATTATATTGGATTATCCGTCCTGTGTAGGGACAGGACGATAATTAATAAAATGGGGCGGAAAACTTACTACCCTGAAATTAAAAAACACATAAAAAGGAGAATGTTATTATGAACAAGAAACAGAAGAGCTTAACAAACAAAGGTTTCTCCCTGGTAGAACTGATTATTGTTATCGCTATTATGGCAGTCCTGGTTGGTGTACTGGCACCTCAGTACATTAAATATCTGGATAAGTCTAAGATTTCTTCTGACAAGCAATTGACAGACAATGTTAGACAGGCTATGACAACTACTTTATTGGATCCTAATGTTACTGGTGCACCTGCAAAAAGTAGTTCAGGCAACCTGATCGGAGGAGCTTCCGTTGCAACTCCTACAGGAACAACTAATGAATATTGGACAGAAGTTTATTCTGTTCTTGGATTGGCTGATTCTAGTAAGTTGGCAGCAGAGTACAAGTATGCTTCACCTACTTCCGTTACATATACTATTGATGCAAATGGTGGAATCAAAATTGATGTACAGTATAAGGCAGCTGCTGATGCAAGCGTAGATTTCTCTATTCAATAGTTTTGCAATGAAAGGCACCTGACATGCTCCCAACAATTCTTCTCTACATAGTGATTTTCCTTTATGGAATCGTGATCGGTAGCTTCCTCAATGTGTTGATCTACCGTATTCCGAAAAAAGAGAATATTGTAACGACCAGGTCTCACTGCATGAATTGCGGTTATCAGCTGCGGTGGTACGACCTCGTACCGCTGTTCAGCTACCTGGCGCTGGGAGGCAGATGTCGGAAATGCAAGGCACATATCTCCGTTCAGTATCCCGTCATCGAGGCACTGAACGGAGTGCTGTACCTGCTCGTATTCTGGAAATTTGGGATGAGCGTGGATTCCCTAGTCTACTGCTTGTTGTTTAGTACACTTCTTGCTTTAAGTGTGATTGATTTCAGAACATATGAGATCCCTGTGGGATTTAACTTATTTATACTGGCACTGGGGCTGATCCACGGAGCTTTCCACTATACACAGTGGTTGGAGTTTGGGATCGGCTTCCTGTGTGTCAGTGTATTTTTGCTTCTATTGTATTATGTTACCGGAGGCAGAGCCATCGGTGGCGGTGATGTGAAGCTGATGGCGGTCTGTGGGCTGTTACTCGGCTGGAAATTGATTATTTTCGCATTTTTACTGGGATGTATCATTGGTTCCGTGATCCATCTGATCCGTATGAAGGTAAGCGGCGAAGGACATGTCCTCGCCATGGGACCGTATCTTTCTGCAGGGGTGGCAATCGCCGTCCTCTGGGGAAATGAATTCTTACAGTGGTATCTGAATTTTTATTTATAAGAAGATACCTGCATTTCGAACATGATTTCAGAAAGTTCTTCAAAAGCTCCGCACCAGCGGAATGCTTTCGAAATACGATAAATACCGGGAAGAGGAAGGGTAGAAATATGGCAATGAACAATCGCGTATTGAGTATTGAGATCGGCAACTCTTTTACGAAGATCTGCGAGATGGACTACAAGGTGAAGAAGCCGAAGGTCTACAAGGTATTGACGGTGGAGACACCGGAAGGCATTGTGGTAGATGGTATGCTGCAGCCGACACAGGAGTACGCAGACCGCATGGTGAATGCACTGGGGACAAACGGCATCCGGACGAAGAAAGTGATCTTTACCATTTCTTCTACCAGAGTGGCAAGCCGTGAGGTACAGATCCCCAACGTTAAGGCGAGTAAGATCGAGGCACTGGTGAAGACCAACGCCAATGAATATTTCCCGGTGGATCTGACCCAGTATGAGATCGGACATTATCTGGCCGGCGGACTGACCGAGAACGGGAAGCTGCGTGTCATGGCACTGGCGGTGCCCAAGGCACTGTTAGACAGCTATTACCAGCTGGCGCAGATGTGCGGCTGGGAGGTGGAGTGCTTCGACTACAGCAGCAACAGCTTATACCAGATTCTCCGCGATGAGAAGTCCGAAAAAGTTACCATGGTCATCAAAATCGATGAGAACAGCACCATTGTGACCGTGCTTTCCGCCGGTAAGGTGTTATTACAGAGAACGGTGGCTTACGGTGTGCAGGATGCTATTGATACTATGATCGCTTCCGGAGCCTATGCCGTGAACGATCCCATGAGTGCGGTAGAACGTTTCCAGAAGAAAACATGTCTGAACAGAGTACTCCATCAGGGAGACAAAGTCTGGGAAGAAAATGCCGGACGCTGGGAAGATGAGGACGCCGGTAATGTGGAAGTCACAGCAGCAAGACAGAAGATCACCGCTGCCCTGGAGCCTCTGATCGTGGGTGTGAGCCGTGTCATTGACTTCTATGATTCCAGGAACAGTGAAAATCCCATTGAAAAGTCCTATGTTACCGGTCTGGGCGGCAGCTTCAGCGGCATGAGCAAGCTGTTCACCAACTGTCTGGAGCGCAAGGTACATACCCTGTCCGAGATGGATGACAAGATCGGCATGAGCAAGGCCATCCGTTCCACCAGACCCGCAGCCTATATTTCCTGTCTGGGTGCGGTGCTCGCCCCCGTGGGACTGATCGACAAGAGCCAGCAGAAGGCCAAGGGCATGACCGTAGTCAGCGGCACGAATTATACCTTCGTCAGTGTGGCGGTACTGGTGTTGGGAGTGATCCTGTCCATCGCCATGGCAGCTACCTCTGTGACCAGATATCTGGGAAATGTGGCGCAGAATGTGTATCTGCAGAACCGGGTACAGGAACTGCAGCCGGCACAGGCAGTATACAACGATTATCTGGCGGCAGAAGCCCAGTATGATAAATACACATATTTATATGCTTATACCCAGACTCCCAATGAGAATCTGGTGGGGTTCATCAATGAACTGGAACAGATCCTGCCGGACAGCTTCTATACCAATAGCTTCAGCTCCGACCAGACCGGTATCAGCATGTCAGTGACGGTGGAAGGGAAAGCAGCGGCAGCCCGTACGATTCTGAATATCCGCAACATGCAGAGCATTGATGATGTAGAGATCAGCAATATTACGGACAGCAAGGATGAGACCGGCACGTCCATAGTGACTTTTTCCATTACCGGAAGCTATAAGGAGCTGACGGATGAGACCGAAGAGAGCGGTGAGGCACAGGCCGACACCCAGACAGCACAGTAGGAGGCAGCGGAAGATGAAGGTTAAAAAGAGTGAAATTCAGCTTTTGATCGCAGTGATCGGTGTTCTTATTGCTGTGTGTACTTATTTTCTGGTATATTCCAAATTTAATGAAAAATCAGATGCTCTTGAGGCGGAGAATGCCACTTTGTCATCCCAGGTGGCAACGCTGGAGATATTAGATCAGCGTAAGGCGGACTACATTGAGGCTACCGAGAAGATGCAGTCCTATATCACGAATTTTGAGAACCGCTTCCCGGCAGATATCTTACCGGAAGACAGCATTATGATGGTAAAGACATTGGAAGATTATACTCGTACCGAGGTGGCAAATATTGCATTCGGTTCCGAAGCAGAGGTGGTGTATACTCCTGCAGCGGATGCGGCAACGACGACTGCGGATGCAACAGCTGCCACGGATGCAGCAGCCGATGCTGCCGCAGATACCACAGCAGCTGCCGCAACGACGGCAGCAAGTCCGGTATCTACGGACGGTACTGCTTATGCAGATACCCATATGTATGAGGTACCCCTGAGCATCAGCATTTCCTGCACCTATGACGATTTCAAGGGACTGGTAAGATACATTTACAATCAGCAGGAACGCGAGAGCATCCAGGGCGTCAGCATCAGCTACAACGAGACCGACGGAATGCTCACCGGCAACATGACCATGAACACCTATTATCTGCTGGGAACCGATAAGGTATACAGTTCACCTTACATCCCGGATATGCAGATGGGCGTAGACACTATTTTCGGAAACGTGGAATAATAGATTTGCAATCATAGCAGTATACGACTGCTTGCAGGCAGGATACTGCTATGATTAGCAAATCAAACAACCATGAGCAGGGAGGACGATAGTCCGGAGTGCAAATGGTTGTCCGGTTTCGGGAGCACGGAGTGCGGAGAGACCGGTATTAGTCAGAAGCAGGAAGGACGACTCACATGCAGAAGCACACGGAGAGAAGACAACTGAATAATGAAGGCTTTTCTCTGATTGAACTTCTGATCGCCATCGTGATCCTGTCGATCATCGTTGTGCCGCTTTTGCACAGCTTTGTGACTTCTGCCAGAACCAATGCCAAGTCCCGCAACACCATGCATGCCACGGCCATCGCAGAGGATGTCATGGAGCAGTTCGAGGCACATACACTGGAGGAGATGGCAGACACCTATGAGACGGCCACTCCCACTGATTTCACTAACAATGTGCAGAGAGATGTCTCTCTGGATGTGGACGGAGACGGCGCAGCAGAAGATGGTATCTGGCAATATACCTTCCGTGATGAGAAGACGACTTCCGGCACCTATGATGTGGTAGTAACACTGGATCCTAACGGTTACACGGCACTGAATGAGAAGGATATTGTAAATATCCAGAACCTGGCAGGCAATCTGAATGCGGTATATTCCGAATCGGAAGATGCCGCACAGGAGGCTTACGGTTATTTTGAAGCGTATTCCGGCGGCAGAGACGTTATGGAGATTGCCAGGAATACTACCAAGACCATCGAAATATCCATAGACAGCAGCCGCATTTTACTGGATCTGGGAGACGGAGAGAGTGTAGAGACAGATGTGTATCTGGTGACGGCCTCCACAGTCTATCATTGCAATTCCGCCATCCTTACAGGCATCAGCGGAGATTATCCCCAGAACGGCTCGGATTATGTGATCTTTTCCAATGAAGAGGCGGTAAGAGCCAAAGCGGCGGAACTTAAGAAGGAGAAGGAGAGTGGGAACCCGGTGGACAGTGAGGAGATCATTTCCCAGCTGGCCAATATCATTGTGTGCCTGCAGCCCAGAGTGGAGGCTACCCAGAGCATAGTGACTTCTGCAGTTGATAAAGTGATCGTGAACAACCCGAAGAATGTACAGACGAATCTGTTCCTGGTGGAGCAGACTCCGTCAGCGGAGAGAATAGACAGTTTTGCGGATGAGAGTACCGGTTTTAACCCGTATTCCTCCTGGGACAACAATTACAAAGCGGCATTTGAACTGCGGGAGACCTGGCCGGGCTGGATGTCCTCTGCCGGAGCCAGCATTGATTCCGCCTGCAGACTGCGGACGAATCTGGTGAAGCGAAGCAATACGGAATACATTTTCAATGACCTCAGCGTGTCCGGTGCGGCAGGAAATGCTACCGGAGACGTGGCGAAGGATATTATGGGTGCGGACGGCGGTCTGACACCGACGGAGCGACGCAACCGTATCTATGACATGCGGGTACAGGTGTATGTAAAAGATATGATCGGAGTGCAGTCCCCCGTACTTACCATGACGGGAACCGTGATCGAATGATCTGACGGACGCAAGATAGAGGAGATACCGGAAGGAAGACGAGAAACATGAAGATATGCGGAAGAAATCCCAAAATATTTTCAAGGGTAAGACAATTCCACAGACGAACGGACAATAAGGGCTCAGCAATGGTCGTTGTGATCATTGCCATGGCCTTTATTGGCATTTTAGCCAGTGTTTTGATGTATATGTCACTGCTGAACTATCAGATGAAGGTGAACAATCTCAAGGCGAAGGACAACTTTTACTCCGCAGAGACTGTGCTGGATGAGATCCGGACGGCTATGGGAGAGCGGGTGTCCGCTTCTGTCGGAAGTGCCTATGAACTGGTCCTGAAAAATTATGAGGCAACCTCCGCAGAGGAGAAGCAGAACAAACTGAGATATTATTTCCTGAAGGATATGCAGGATTATTATGCAGTGACAGGAAGTATGAATATCAACAACTATGATCTGACCAAGCTGTTCAACAGCCTGTCTTCGGAGATAAAGCGGGGGACGGTGCTAGAGACATTGAATGACTCCGGGGAAGTAGTGTACCGGATGGCGCTGGACAGCAGCGGCAGTCTGAAGGTATATGTAATGACAACGGATCCGGTGACGGGCAACAAGGAGAGAGTGGAGACCACGGATATTCCTACCGGACGTTTTCAGTTGTACACCGACGGACTTTCCTTCTGCGGCCTGAAAGTGACTTATACGGATACCGATGGCTATGTGTCCGTGATCCAGACCGATATCCGGGTGAAGATGCCGGATATGGATTTTGCACAGGCAGTGACACTGCCTTCCATTACGGGAATCTCCATGGTGGCGCAGGAGAATATTCAGGCACTTCCTTCTGATTCCACGCTGATCAGTAAAAATGTCATTGGCGGCAGCTTTTATGCGGAACGTTTTATCGTGGGCAGCGAAGAGTCCGGCAAGGGCAACGGTGTGACGGTGGAATGGAAAGAGACCACCGGCAATGAAAACGAAGACAAGCGTATGGTGATGGCTTCCGACTTATATCTGGGAGAAGGAGCCACACTTACCACAGATCAGTACGGTGAAGTATGGGCAGGTTCCATTGCCATGAACGGAGGTATTCCGGGCAATACGGGAAGCAACGGAACGTTGAGCTTTCAGGGAAACAACGTATATGTGGCCGGAGACCTCAGGATGACCGGGGAACGGAATGTATTTACCGCCGGAGCACAGATCGACGGAGAATATGCCGGACAGTATATCGGCTTCGGCAACGGAAAGGGCGTGGACAGCAGCGCCATTCTGGTCAACGGCACGGATACGGAGATCTATCTGAATGAATTGAAGAATCTTACGCTGGCGGGAAATTCTTACATTTCTCTGACGAAAGCCAAGGATGGAATTACCAGTGAGGATGGTGTGAGCAACATCGGAGTAAAGGATGTGATGATGGGACAGTCTATCGCTGTGAAGAGTGACCAGCTGGCTTACCTTGTCCCGGCGCAGTGTATCGGCGTGGATGCTTCCGGCAAGACCGTGTTAAACGGTGCCAGCAACCCGATCACGTTGGAGCAGTATAAGGACAAGATCAGGGACCAGGCGGATGTAACGGAAGTGGCATTGAATATTCCGTCCGCTACCCTGAATGGCCATGCGCTGGCCGAGTACGGACTGACCCAGAACAATATCCAGAAGATTTTCAAGCGGATCAACAGCAAGATCACGCTGGTGTATTATTATGTAAGCTTTGACAGCACCTCTGATACCGCGAGAGCTAATGCCAACCGGTATTTTCAGGATTATTACGGTGCCAACCAGCAGACCATGGAAGCCTATACCGGTCTGTATACCAAAGCCATTCAGGTGCGTGGACAGCAGAACGGAGCGTACATCATGCATCTGGCAGGCAATGTGGCCATGTATGACAGCAGTGCGGCTGCGGGAAGTCAGGAGAAGCTGTTGGATGCCACACTGACCAGTGATGGTGCCAATGCAGGATATCAGGCACTTTTGGCATCGGATCAGTTGAAATTCCAGGCATTGTCCAAGAAGATGATCGATGTCTATGAGCAGCTGCTTCCTTCGGAGAAGACGGATGCAGCCAATGCTTATACCAATCTGGTAAATGAAGGGGAGATAACGACCTTCCATGCTGTATTAAACGGCAGTACCGGAAATAAGGTGGAGTCAAAATATTTCGGCAATACCACAGGAAGCCTTGCGGAGCAGGGATATAAGGCAGTTATTGTAAAGGGTGATTATACCTATCCGGAAGCCGGATTCGGCGAGTTCAGTGGACTGATCATTGCTACCGGAGATGTCAAAGTGACAAAGGAATTCCAGGGAACGATCCTGTCCGGCGGAACGATCACGCTGGATCAGAATGTCAATGTGGAACCTGACCGGGATGCGGTGCTTCATGCCCTGACCTATTCCAGAACGATCGTAGATGCTGCCGGTAAGACACAGGAATATCATGTGGTAGATTTTTTAAATGGCGGAGACGGTTACCTGAGCAGTAACGGTAAGTCCTATAAGAACAGTGATATAAATCTGGGAGATTTGATAGTTTATGAAAACTGGCAGAAAGAATAACAACAGTGGTTTTTCCCTGGTGGAGCTGATCATTGTCATTGCGATCATGGCGGTGCTGGTGGGTGTGATGGCCACATCCATTACATCCCTGACCGGCAGGAAAGTCCGGAAATGTGCGGACGAAATTGTGACAACACTGGAGCGGACCAGAGTGCTGACCCTCGGAAAAGAACAGAATCAGGTGGAGTGCGTTATCAGCTATAATGATACGACCAAGGAATATACGGCACAGATCCGGCAGGGAGATGTGGAGGTATCCAACAGGGTACTGGGAAAAGAACCTATTGATATAAAGGTATATTTTGAGGGAGATTCCACGGGATATTCCCTGACGGAACTGAAGGGATCCGACAGCCTGTTACCTTATGTTTCATCTTCAAATGGGCTGCATCTGGTGTTTAACCGTGCATCCGGGGCCTTTGAGAAGAATACCTGTATCGCAGGCAGTGTATTGAAGGAGTACTGTCAGAAAATCGTCGTAAGCAACGGAACGAGAACCATAGAAATCACAACGGTCGGCAAGACCGGCAAGATCCTGACGAAGTAAGGAGGTTGACCATGGGTATTGGAAAGAAAGGATTTACTCTGGTAGAGATCATCGTATCTCTTGCCATCATGACCATAGTAGCAGGTGCGGTGGGAGCATTCGTGATCGCCGGCAACAATTCCTATATGCGGGGAAACAAGGAACTGACTCTGCAGGAAGAAGCCCAGCTGACCGCCAACCAGATGATCGATCTGATCATTGATGTGGAGAAGGGTATCAGCTTTTCCAATCTGACAGATCAGGAAGCGGTTGATGTTGATGGCAATGTGGCAAAAGACGTTAACGGCATGGAAGTAACAAATGCCAGTGTCAGCGAGCTGCGTCTGATCAATAATGACAACAGCTATATGATCCGCTGGCAGGGTGGTGCCGGGGCGGATTACGCCGATGCCAATCAGGTATATCTTTACGAGGTAACAAATACTAAGGACGGCGAAGGCAAAGTTGTGGTAGGAGATTTTGACGCGGCTAAGCCCGCACTGATGGCAGAGCATGTCAGCAGTTTCAGCGTGGACCTCAGTGAACTGGATAAGCGGAAAGTCGTTCTGAATATGACCTTTACCTATCAGGACAAATCCTATGATATTTCCGAGACCATCAAGTTAAGAAATGATCTGAGCTCCGAACCGTCCAGCATCTATTCCTGGATCAGCGGCATCCGTATCATTCCCGAGCACGCAGATCTGAAACAGGGACAGGCCTACGTCTTCAATTACGAGATCACCGGAGACGGGGAAGCCATCGCTCAGGGCGTGACCTGGGCCGTAAGTTATCAGGATGGCAGCGCATGTAAGAGCACCATCAGCGGTAACGGTAAACTGAGTGTGGCAGCGGATGAGACCATAGCAGAGAATATTCTGACAGTAACCTGTACCGCCGTAGCGGATCCTACCATAGCGGCAACGGCTACCGTAACGGTACAAAAGCATATGGTGGATTCTCTGGATATAGAACCGAAAGATGCTTCTGTGATTCAGGGGGACAGCCTGCAGTACTCTTATACTATGGAAGGAACAGAAGAGGCTAAAAATGCCGGGGTGACCTGGAGCGTGGCAAGAGTGGACGCAACTGGACTTAAGGCAGGAACCACGATAAATGGGAGCGGTCTTTTGACGGCTGACAGATATGAGCCGACCGGAACACTTGTGCTACAGGTAACCTGTACTTCCGTGGCGGATTCCGGAATGTCTGCATCCACAAAGGTATCGGTATTACCCTATACCAACATTGACGGAAAATATGATGCAACACTGATTGCCAAGAATCTGACCACATATGATTTTACCGAAGGAAGTACGGAAAAGATCGGTTATAAGGCATTGATTGAATGTCTGCCGTCCTGGGCGGATTACAGAAATGGTTATCCACAGATTGAGTGGAGTGTGGTAGATGATTATGCCAATAATTACAAAATAACCGGTTTGACAGATTCTGATGGTCGACAGTTCCAGGCAGAACTGGAATGTGGAAATATGACGGATACGGTAGTACGTGTACGTGCGGTGATAGCTTTATCAGTAGATATTAAGATTACCAGAGAAATCGATATTACAATCCCTCCCCTGAAGACGGTTGTAAACGCGAAGGAACCGTATATTTACTCCAGTCAGTTTGTATTAAACCGTAATGGAAAAATTAATTGCGAGATTCGAAATTATAAAGGGGAAGTAAATTGGAGATTTGCAGATATTCCCAGTGAGCTGAATAATGATTTCAAGGTATGGAACGGAATACAAAAATCATATCATCCGGCCTTACGGCCTGAGCGAGTTCATCACCGGCTTCATCGCCTTTGCC
>OHAI01000781.1_pt1 | contig 25304 bp, 17 predicted proteins | sample 1577091 | NCBI WGS metagenome assembly OHAI01 (sample SAMEA3541548, study PRJEB24748) | human gut metagenome | biome: human gut; feature: human-associated habitat; material: faeces | place: China | collected 2012
CCCCTGTGTTTTATCAGCTTTGCGACAGACTGGGGCTTTATGTTATTGATGAAGCGGATCTGGAGTCACATGGCTGTGTGGAGGTCTATTATGACTATAAGTGGGACTATTCAGATTACAACGGCATCGCCATGCTTGCCTCTGACGAGAGGTTTGGCAATGCCATAAAAGATCGTGGGGAATGTCTTGTAAAGCGTGACATCAACCGCCCTTGCGTGGTGTTCTGGTCGCTGGGCAATGAAAGCGGATATGGCAAAAATATGCTTGATGAAGCTGAGCTTATAAAGAGGCTTGATGATACAAGGCTTGTGCATTATGAAAGCACACACTGCCTTGACGGAACTTCCGACAGCGTGCTTGACGTAGTTTCAGGTATGTACTGGGATCTAAACGGGCTGAAAGGCTATCTTGAAAAGCCTGAGGAAAACAGACCTCTTGTGCAGTGCGAATACTGCCATGCCATGGGAAATGGCCCTGGTGATCTGGAGGATTATCACAATGTGTTCTATTCCAATGAGCGTTTTTGCGGTGGCTTTGTGTGGGAGTGGTGCGACCATTCTGTACCGCTTGGTAAGACGGCTGAGGGTAAGATAAAATACGGCTACGGCGGAGATTTTGGGGAAAGACACAATGACAGCAATTTCTGCATGGACGGTCTTGTTTATCCTGACAGAACGCCCCACACGGGACTGCTTGAGGTAAAGCAGGTATACAGACCTGTGCGAGTAACAAAAGGGGAAAGCGAGGGTAGCTTTGTTTTTTCAAGCACGCTGGAGTTTGTGAACGCCGGGGATATTCTCGATTGCAGCTATGAGATAACGGACAAAAATGGTATTATACATATCGGCAGAGTGGATTTTGACATCGAGCCTATGGGAAGCACTGTGGTGAATGTTCCCAATGATACAGCGGAGTATGAAAATGAAACATTCATAAGGTTTATTTTCACTGCAAAGGAGGACACTGACTATTGTGAAAATGGCTATGAGGTGTGCTTTGATCAGCTTAGGATAGCAGAGGGCAAGGCTTGTAAGGTCGCTGAGGTGAAAGAAAATGTTGAGGCTGTGGAAACGCCTCTTGATATCACTGTGACAGTGGGAGATGTTGTTTACCGCTTTGACAAGCGTAAGTCGGCGTTTGTTTCTGTGAAATTCGGCGGCAGAGAGCTTCTTGACAGACCTTTGCAGTATAACTTCTTCCGTGCGCCTACTGATAATGACGTCATGAAGTACAATTGGTACAAGGTGCATCTTAATGACTTTGATGTGAAAAGCTACGGCTGTGAGCTTTCAGCGGGCGAGAACAGAGCGGAGATAAGCGTCACACAGTCTTTTGGCTGGTCCATACAACAGCCGTTTTGCAGGCTGAAAGCTGTTTATGTTATTGACGGCAGTGGGCTTGACATAAAATGCGAAGCGGAGTTTTCAAATAAGATAGATATGCTTCCAAGGTTCGGTATAAGGCTTTTCATGCCAAAAGATTTTTCAAGGGCGGAATATTTCGGATATGGTCCTACAGAAAGCTACATTGACAAGCGTCAGGCTTGCTATGTGGGCAGATTTGCGGCTGATATCGGGGATATGCACGAGGATTATATAAGACCGCAGGAAAATTCATCGCACTATGGGTGCAGATATCTCACTGTGTGCGGTGGGGACACTAAGGTGAAGTTTACCGCTGACAAGGAGTTTTCATTCAACGCTTCTCAGTTCACGCAGGAGGAGCTTGCGGCAAAGGCGCATAACTATGAGCTTGAAAGGTGCGAGAGCAATGTTATCTGCGTTGACTATGCAATGGCAGGGGTAGGTTCTAACTCCTGCGGACCAAGGCTTGCGGAGAAATATCAGCTTGAAAAGCCTTTGATAAACGCACATTTTCATATTCAGATAAGTAAAATATAAAGGAGTTTTTATGGATATCTGTGAAACATACTCAGACAGAAAGCTTTTTTGCAACGATTGGGAATTTTACAAGGCGGCTTTCGGCTCTGACTACTCAGAGAACTTTGCTTTCAAGCCTGTGGACATTCCTCATGATTGGCTTATTTATAATACAAATGACCTGTATGAAACTTCTACTGGCTGGTACAGAAAGAATTTCTCTTACCAAAAGAAAGAGGGCATACGCACTTTTATCCGCTTTGACGGAGTTTACATGGACAGCAAGGTGTATGTGAACGGTGATTTGGCAGGAGAGTGGAAATACGGCTACTCGGCATTTATGTTCGATATCACCGACCTTGTCAAGAACGGAGAGAATGTTGTTACTGTCCGTGTGGATCACCACGCGCCAAACTCCAGGTGGTATTCAGGAGCAGGCATTTTCAGAAAGGTTTGGCTTTGCGAAAGCCCTGAGATACGTTTCGGCAATGACGGCATTTATATCACCACGTCAAAGGACGAGGACGGCTGGCAGGTGACTGTGAAGGCTGAGATGCTTCGTCCTGTGGGTACTCCTCTTGGGGAAATCCGCATCAGGAACACTATTTTTGACAAGGACGGCAAAGAGGTGGCAAGCTATGAGTCTGACGCTTGTGGGGCGGATATTTCCTGCATACCTGAGGCGGTGCGTGTGAAAGGCGTGAGCTATTCTCTCACCGCTCAGACCATGACAGTGAAAGACCCTGAGCTTTGGGATATCACTTCGCCTGTGCTTTACACTATGGTGTCTGAAATTCTTGTGGACGGCAGCTGTGTACAGCGTGTAAGTCAGAAATTCGGCTTCAGGACTATCAAATTCAAGTGCGACAGCGGTTTTTATCTCAATGGCAGACACGTTAAGCTCCACGGCTCATGCGAACACCATGACAACGGCTGTCTTGGGGCAGTTTCCAATCCTGCGGCTATAAGGAGAAGATTTAAAAAGCTACGCAAAATGGGAATCAACGCTATCAGGACCTCTCACAATATGCCTGCGGAGGAGTTTATGGACATTGCTGACGAAACAGGTATGCTCATTCTCTCTGAGGGCTTTGATATGTGGGAGAGGTCAAAGACCGACTATGACTATGCTAGATTTTTTGATGAGTGGGTAGAAAAGGACGTTGCTTCATGGGTGCGCCGTGACAGAAACCGCCCTTCTATCATAGGCTGGAGTGTGGGAAATGAGATTTTTGACACTCACGCTGACGAGAGAGGTCAGGAGGTAACGGCTTGGCTCAAAAGGCTCGTTAAGCTCCATGACCCTGAGGGCAACGGCTATGTCACATTCGGCTCTAACTATATGCAGTGGGAGAACGGTCAGAAATGCGCTGATATTCTCAAGCTTGCAGGCTATAACTACGGTGAAAGACTTTACGAGGAACACCACGCCGCTCACCCTGACTGGATGATATACGGAAGCGAAACGGCTTCTGTTGTTCAGAGCCGTGGAATTTATCATTTTCCGTTGTCTGAAACCTTGCTAACTGACGATGACGAGCAGTGTTCATCTTTGGGCAATAGCTGCACAGGCTGGGGAGCAAAAAACACGGAGGCTTGCATTATCCCTGACCGTGACGCAGAATATTGTGCAGGTCAGTTCATTTGGACAGGCTTTGACTACATAGGCGAGCCTACTCCATACAGCACGAAAAATTCCTACTTCGGTCAGTTCGACACAGCAGGCTTTGCAAAGGACAGTGCATATGTTTTCCGTGCAGAGTGGACAGACTATAAGACCGAGCCATTCGTGCATATTTTCCCATACTGGGATTTCAGCGACGGACTTCCTTGTGACGTGAGAGTTTGCTCAAATGCTCCGAGAGTTGAGCTTTTCAAGGACGGCGTTTCAATGGGTGCATATGATATAGACCACAAGCATGGCAAGGAGCTGACAGCGAACTATATCATACCATATGAAAAGGGCGAGCTTAAAGCTGTTGCATATGACGAGAATGGAAATATCATCGCAGAGGATATGCAGCGTTCATTCGGGGACGCTGTTAGAATAGAAGCTGTCCCTGACAAGACAGAGATACTTGCAGACGGCTCTGACCTTGTTTATATTGAGATATCCGCATTTGACAAGGACGGCACTTTCTGCGCAAATGCCAACAATCGTGTGAACGTCAGCGTTGAGGGTGCGGCAAGGCTTATGGGTCTTGATAACGGCGACAGCACTGACTATGACCAGTATAAGGGTACGTCACGCAGGCTTTTCTCAGGAAAAATGCTTGCTGTTATTGGTGTGGCTGATAAGACGGGGGAGATAAAGGTAACGCTCACATCAAAGGGTCTGCCTGACTGTGTTGTTACCCTTAATGCTGTTAAGGCGGAATATGACAGCGGCACATCATCGCTGGAGAATGTGGGCTTTGCTCCTACCGAGTGCGGCAGGACAGACGAGATACCGGTGAGAAAGATAGAGCTTTATACTGATACTCTTACTCTTGACAAGGATAACCCTGAGATAACAGTGAAATATAAGGCACTCCCTGCCAATTCGGATTATGCTGAGGATATAGAGTTCAGGGTAACAAATGAAAAGGGTATAACATCTAATCTTGCAGAATGCGATGTAACAGCAGACGGTGTAAGGGTGAAAGCAAAGGGCGACGGAAGCTTCTGGCTCAGGGCAATGTGCAAAAACGGCACTGATCGTTATCACATCATTTCTGTGCTCAAATTCACTGCACGGGGTCTTGGAAGCGCACTTACCGACCCATATCAGTTCGTTATCGGCGGACTTTTCACAAGGGCGAGCGACAACGTTTCAAGCGGCATGAAGAAGGGTGTAGGCTTTGCAATGGGCAAGGTCACATCATGGGCGGCATATGATAATCTGGACTTCGGCAGTGCAGGCTCTGACACTGTTACGGTGCAGATATGGGCGAACACCCTTGACCCTGTTAAAATAAGCTTCTATGACGGAATACCTGAGGAGAGCGGAAAGCTTCTTGGCACATTTTGTTATCACAAAGAGCCTGAGTGGATGATCTTCAAGCCTGAAACCTTCAAGCTTTCAAGAAAGCTCAAGGGTATTGAGACACTTTGTATTCTTACTGAGGACGGCTTCCAAGTGGGCGGTTTCAACTTTGAAAAGGTGAGCCGTGAATTTGCAGTGAATAATGCGGCTGATGCTGACAACATTTATGGTGACAAATTTACAAAGGGCGAAAAGTGTGTGACCGAGATAGGCAACAATGTTATGCTTGATTTCGGCGAGTTCGATTTCTCTGAAAAGCAGCCGAGCAGGCTCGTTATAAGCGGAAAGTCACCGCTTGCCCTCAACAGCATACATCTTATTTTGAACGGCAGCGAGGGCGAAAACCGCATACTCTGCGAGTTCAGAACAGATGACAGCGAAAATTATGCCCAGAAGAGCTTTGATATCTCAGGTATCAGCGGCAAACAGAAGGTTTCATTTGCGTTCCTGCCGGGAAGCAACTTTGACTTTGAATATTTCAGATTTGAGTAACAAAAACGCTCCGTACAGATTTTGTACGGAGCGTTTGCTAGTTCTGAAAGTTTATTATCTCGCCCGTTATCATAGGGTAGGCAATAAGCTTGGCGGAGTCAAGGTCTTCTTTGTGCATATCAACGGCGGATATCTGATGTCCGTTGTAGGTGGTGTAATAGTAAATGCCCTTGTCAGTATTGCAGCAGCTTGTGTAAATGGTTATCTCATACTTGCTCTCTGCCACCTCGCAGCAGCCTCTTTGCTGGTCAACTGAGTTTAAAATGTGGAAGAACTGGCTCACACTGTCCTGCTCGTCTGCACCTGAGCGTGAGTTCATTTTCACAAATGCGGCTCTTATAAATCTTGATTGTGATGACAGGTCGCCCGGTAGTCCCATTGCGCCCATGCCACGGCTGTAGGAAGTAAGGTCAAGCTTGTCTGAAAAAGTGTTTTCAGGCTGTTTTGGAGAAAGTCCACGGAAATCGTTTAGTCTGAACATCTGCATATCAAAAGGAGGATTGTTCGTCAGCACTCCCACGGGATCGTCATAGACCTTTATGCCTTCTTTTACAGATTCCACTACGATACAATCGTTCTTGTCTGCTATTATCCAATGGAGCTGACCTGACGGCATTTGTGGGCTGAACTGAGTTTTGGTTATGTTTATCTTTTCTATAAGCGACCTTGCTTCTGTCACGTTTGCACACTGACAGAGTATCCACGGGATAAACTCGAATTGTGCAACATTGTCCTTGCCGTCTATATCATCACGGTAAAAGGCATTGCCAACAAAGTTAAGACCTGCCATGGCAAGACCTTTTTCGTTGGCGGCGTCATAGAAAAGAGGATAATCCTTAGCAACATGAGCAGTGCCTATTACCGCATAATGGGTAGCTATCCTGCCCATATTAACAAAGTTAAGGGGAAAGTTTCTTGGCATTATGACTATTTCCTCACCGTAGGAGCTTTCATAGTCAAGAGTTCTTCCAAAGTAAAAATCGTTCGTTTTATAAGTTGCCGCAGTACACATTTTGTTACCTCCAATTATATTATTTTCGTAGGGGCGGACAGTTCGCCCACCGGCTGACAAAGCTATCCGCAGGACATATCTCATATTTAATATAACACTTTTTAATAATAAAATCAATGGCGTTGACTTATGTTAAAAAAATTGTTATAATAATGGTAACATCGCATAATGATAGTGTTTTGTTGTCCTAAGATGATAAATGAAAGGAGCGAAACGGAGTTGACGTGGAACAATGTAAAGAAAATAGCAGGCAGAGTGGTGGCGGTGATAGTTCCTGTGGCGATGCAGTTTTTGTGGTATCTTCTCATACTTAAATGGCTCAGCAAGGCGGCAGGGCTTTTGAGCATCGTGCTTACTGTGCTGTCATTTCTGTTTGTGCTTTATATCAACACAAAGCGTGAGGAGAGCAGCTACAAGACCCTTTGGCTTATTGTGATACTTACTTTTCCTGTGCTTGGTGCAGTTATGTATATAATTTTCGGCAATAACAATACTGCGAAAAAGCTTGAAAAGAATATCACAAAGGCAAGGCTTCACATGGACTATGAGCTTTCTGACGGGGAAAAGTGCATAGGGGAGCTTGAACGTGAGGACAAAAGGCTTGCTCAATCGGTGAAAAGGATAAGCGACGCAACGGGATTTCCTATGGTGAAGCTTGACAGCGCAGAGTATTTTTCCGTGGGCGAGGAAATGTTCGCTGATATGTGCAAGGAGCTTGAAAAGGCTGAGAAATATATTTTTGCTGAGTATTTTATTTTGCAAAACGGCAAGTTCCTTAACACTGTGGTGGATATCATGGCGAAAAAGGCGGCTCAGGGCGTTGACGTCAGGATAATGTATGACGACCTTGGAAGTATCGCAACATATTCTCTTGCAGACGCTTTGAAGCTTGGGGAGAAAGGTATAAAATGTGTGCCTTTCAATCCGTTCCTTTTTATAAAATCACAGCTCAACAACCGTGACCACAGAAAAATAATGGTGGTGGACGGCAGAGCAGCATACAGCGGCGGAATAAATCTTTCGGACGAGTATATAAACATAGGCTCGAAATATGGTCACTGGAAAGATATCGGCTTTAAGATAACAGGCGAGGGCGTAAAAAGCTACACCTATATGTTTATGGAGTTCTGGAACGCTTTTTCAAATGACTTGATACCTCATGACCTTGTGGGGGAGAGCTTTGAAGAAGAGGGCAAGGGTGGCGACGGTTATGTTTTGCCTTATTATGATTCCCCTATGGTGGACGAAAATGTGAGCAACACGTTTTTTTCTGAGATGCTCTATGCTGCAAGCGATTATGTGTGGTTCTACACACCGTATCTTATGCTTGGTGACAGCCTTTTTGACGCTTTTATAAGGGCGGCTAAACGTGGGGTAGACGTGCGCATCATAATGCCCGGTATCGCTGACAAGAAGGTAGTTTTCAGGCTTTCGAGAAGCTATTACCGTCAGCTTATCGAGGCAGGAGTGAAGATATATGAATACACGCCGGGATTTGTTCACGCAAAGGGCTGTATATGCGATGACAAGCTTGCGGTGCTTGGTTCGGTAAATCTTGACTATAGAAGTCTGTTTTTGCATTTTGAGTGCAGTTCTATATTCTATGATTCGTCTATAATAAAGACTTTCAAGGCGGATATCCTTGAAACCCAGAGCAAGTGCAAACAGCGCACGCTTGAGGACACAAAGCGTGGTTTCTTTGGACGGCTCATTGACGGCGTGCTAAGGATATTTGCTCCATTGCTTTAACAATATTAATAACCACGCTGAACGATCTGGTGGCAGTTGTGGCTTACTATGGAACTAGCTGGATATTCCTGCTGAATGTGTTGAAGTTGGGGTAGAAAAAAATAGAATAAGATAAAAAAGCCGATCGCATCCATTTGGGTGCGGTTGGCTTTTTCAGGTTTGGCTATTAGATTCAAGGTAATGCCTATCTTATTGAATAATTTTGCATTTGGAGTTTTCTTCAATTTCTGAAAAGACCTTTTTTTGATCGATTATTGAATCATAGTATGACTTCCTTATTTCTTTGACCAAAACTAATTTGTTATTCTCAATCATGTTAGTTTTATACAAGTATAAATTGCAAAATGTATTATAATTTCGGGTTATAAGTTTATTTGTTGGTATCTTGAAAAGTATGTCAATATGTGTTATACTTAGTAACATAAGTAACTCAGGGGGAATCAAATGTTAGCTGTATGTATGACCTTGATAGACAACGATAAGGATCAGACGTCTTTTGAAGATTTTTATTACAGAAATCGTCAGATAGCCTATGCTTTTGCATACAAGATCTTAAATAATTCTGCGCTGGCAGAAGAGGCTTGTGCAAATGCTTTTTTTAGCATCGCAAAATGTTTTAAAAAAATTCACAATTATTCTTTGCACGATATGGACGCATATCTTATTAGAACTATTAGAAACGCCTGTTATGCGATCTACAATAAGGAAAATCAAAATCCAACATCGTCTATATTTGATCTTAAGGTGGAAGATGAGCCGAGTGAGGATTTTTATGATGATATTGACTTAGATCTGCTTATAGATGCGGTAAGAAAGCTGGATGATAAACTAAAGTCTGTGATAGCATATAAGGTTTATTATGATCTGACTGCTGATGAGATCGCACAGATCATGGGCATTTCTAAGAGAACGGTATTTAATTATCTGAACAAAGCCAAAAGACAAATTTTAGATTTGATCGGTGGTGATCGTTTTGAATGATAAGTTAAGACGGGCAATAAAAACAGGCATAATTGATGAAGACTATAAGGATTATTTGGCTGTCGAGAAAATTCCACATGATTTTTCGGAAAAATATGAGCAGAGAATTGGCGAGCTGATAAAAACTAACAGAAAAAGCGGTCACAGACATATAAAGATCACTCTAAGATTTGCTGCGGCGATAATAGCTGCGGTGCTTGCAGTCGGCTCTGTTACAGTCGCCGCCGTACCGCCGCTGCGTGAATGGTTTGTTGGAGTTTTTGTACAGGATAATAATAGAAACGCTGAAATAACGCATATAAAAGATAATTCTTTGGACGATTTTAGCATTTATAATTTTGTTAAGTATGTACCGACATTCGTACCTAGCGAATTTGAAATCAAATCTGTTGTCACTACCGATACAAGGCATGAAATACATTATATATCAGGCGATAAATACATAAACTATTCGCAAAGTTCTTTGACAGTGTCTAATCAGGTAGATACCGAAAATATGAAGACTGAATGGGTAGATATTAACGGCAAAAAAGCATTCATTTCATATGACAGTGAATATACAATAATTGCATGGACAGATGAAACTTATGCTTTTGAAATAGACGGTAATTTGTGCAAAGATGACATAATTCGTATGGCAAATTCAGTTAAGTCTACAAATTAAAAATTCGTGATTTATTGCGAAACGAGAAAGGAAATAAGTATGATTATTAAGAAAACTGTTACGGGAATTGTTGCATTGGCTATTGTAAGCACTATGGCTGTTACTACTGCATTAGCAACTACGTCAGCAACCAAAGAGGTATATGGTCAGTCATATGCTTATTATATCCATAGTGTAGAAGTTAGAACAGATAAGGATAATCAGTATACTATAGACGATGTTTATTATCGTATAAATCAAAATAAGTAATATTAAGAGGACTAAATGAAATACGTTTTTATTAACCTGAAAAATTTTGCCGTAAAGAATGTACTTATCTTTATTCTATTTATTGTTTGCGCCGTTACTGATGTGCTTATAATATTGTTTTCACATGGTGCATTTCAGAATTTTAAAGCAAGCAAGGATTTTGAAAAGCAAAAGAAGTATGTATTTAACTATACTTTTTCATTTGGCGATATAATAGATACTCAGGAAGACAGTGATGGCAGGATCTTGTCTTATTTTGGAACAGATTCTATAACTCCTGTTCAGCTTCGGGAGGTGCTTGACAAGCTTGATGATAATTCTAAAGCGTCAATGCCGGGTATGTATTTTAGTTTAATGTTTGATCAAGACGAGCTTAAAATTGATGAGTGTTTTGACGGCGGTCAACCGTATCTTCTGTCTGCGGTGCGCATTCAATATGATAAGGAGCTGAATGATTATAGTTTATACGAATCGTATGTCGACAACATGAGTATACGCAAAGGCAGATATTTTACTAAGGAAGAATATGCTTCAGACGAAAATTTGGTCGTGCTGCCTAGCGGCGCAAAAGACGATATGATCGGCAAGAATGTTGAACTGCTTGGCAAAAGCTATAAGGTCATAGGCATATTCGGTAATACTGTACAAGAGGAATTTCAGGTGCCATTTAAAACGTTGGGTGATAACTGCACTATTTCAAGCATAAGTTTTCTTGATGACAATGCTCTAGATACAGAAAGCTTTTTTAAGCTGAAAAAAGCTTTCAGCGAAGTTCTAACGTGTAATGTTAATTTTCCTCCGATAGACACGATCGATATGACTGAAATAAAATTCTACAATTCCGTTATATTTATGTCCGTAGCCGTTGCGATAGCTTCTGCAATAAACCTTGCAATGCTTTTCAGATACATAATAAGATCCCGTGCTAAACAGACTGCTATATTCATGCTGTGTGGCTGCACGTCAAATAAAATAAGAAGGATGTATATAGCCGAGATAGGTATGATATCAGTGACGATATATGTGATATTTGCATTGGTATTCAATTATGCGCTGCTTCCTAAGCTTACTTTGTTTTTTGAGTATATCAAGGTCGCATATAATTTCAGGGTATATATGACCATATTTGGAATATATATTATTTCTATTTATTTGTTCCTTAACATTGTGATATTGTTTACAAATAAAAGATCCCCTGTGAAAATGATGAAAGAGAGGGGAAAATAATATGATAAAATATGGTTTAAAAGAATTTGCAAGAAATATCTACAGCAATATTTTTATCGCTGTTCAGCTCGCCATTGCATTTATTATAATGACGGCGGCTGTTTCTTCTGTTCTTTCAAGAATAGAGTTGTATACTCCTGTAAAGAAATACTTTCCTGATGGCAAGGGACTATATATATGTAATATATATGATGCTACTCTTCTTGACGGTGAGCTTAAAAATATTGATGATGTGGAGTCGGTGACAAGCGGATATGATACAAGCTTGTATTATTCTCCGTCATCAAAAGATCTATCTAATGGACTTGGTGACGATAGAATGAGCGTTAATGCTTTATCTGAAGATATGATAAAGTCATTTACGCCGCAGATGAGTTCGGGAAAATGGCTGTATAATGCGTCGGCTGACGGAGATTTGATACCTGCTGTTGTGACTGAAAACAGCAACTACAAAACGGGTGACATAGTTACCATTATGCACAAAGAGAAAGTAGGGGAGATGTCCCCTGATGATGAGGATTTTGACTATGCTGATCCTTATAAGTATGAGTATGTTAAGAACAAGGTGGAAATTGTCGGTGTCATAGCTGACGGCTCACAGTTGCTGGGGTTTTCATCTGCATATTTAGGCACTGAGGATAGTATAAAAGAAAAGCCTGATTTCAGAGATCTTTATGCTAATGTCAATAAGCATGGCAACATGATGCTGATAGTTCCGACAGATTGTCTTAAAGATATAAACTGTAAAATATATCCTTGCGGCAATCAAATAGTAACGTTAAAGGATAATGTAAGCAATGAGCGTTTTAAGGAGCTTGAATTATATCTGAGGGATTATGGCAGGGTTTTTGACTTTGAGGATTTCAGAGAAAATTCGCTTGTCTATATTAATGGTCAGCTTATCAAGCTTGTTCCAATGCTTATATGTGTGATAGTTCTTGTTATTGTAAGCTCAGTTTCGGCTTCGGCAGTGAACATAAAAAAGAGACTTGGAGATTATGGTATCTATTATCTCTGCGGAGCAAAGTGGAACGCATATATCAAGATAGATCTTGTGTGTGATCTTATGACCGCAGTTATGGCAGCCGCCATTGCAGTGTGTATTTCAAATGTTCTTACTATGAGCAAATTTATGGGAAATACAGTGATAAGTTTTGGTTGGCTGCACTTGATCGGCTGTGTATGTATCGTTATCTTGAACATTCTGATCTCACTTTTGATACCGGGCGTTATAATGAGACGAAATACACCAAATGAGATCTTGATGATAAATGAATAAGAGAGGCATTATAATGATAAAGCTTGATAAAATAATAAAGATATATAATCCAAAGAAAGCCAATGAATATGAGGCTTTGCATGGGGTATCATGCGAGATATCAGACGGTGAAATGGTAGCGATAATTGGAAAATCAGGCGCAGGAAAATCCACACTTTTGCATATCCTTGCCTGCATAGACAGCTATCAGAGCGGTGAGTACACAATTGACGGCACTTTGGTAAAAAATTTATCGGAGGGGCAGTATGCACAGATAAGGAATGAAAAGATAGGCATTGTAATGCAGGACTTTGCACTTGTTGAGGATTTTTCTGCCCTTGAAAACGTATTGATTCCATTGGATTTTGCAAAGAAAAAGATAAAGAATAAAAAAGAAAAAGCTCTTGAAGCATTAAAAGCTGTTGGTATGGGGGATCTTTCTAAGAAGCCTTGCAACAAGCTTTCGGGAGGACAGAAGCAGCGTGTTGCTATAGCCAGAGCAATTGTCAACGAGCCTGCCATGATACTTGCGGACGAGCCTACAGGAGCGCTGGACACAAAGACCTCGGCCGAGATAATGGAGCTTTTCAAACGCCTTAACAAAGAGGGAAAAACAGTCGTTATCGTTACTCACGATCCAAAAGTCGCAGAACAATGCAGTCGTGTTATTGAAGTGTCTGACGGTAAGATCATATAGAAAAAATCCAATTCCCGCACATCAAATGCAAAAATCACATTTTGATATCGGCTGTTTAGCGTGATATTTTGTGGGTGTGACATATCCTAATAATATGATACGAGCTTTTTTATCTTTCTGTTCTTTATATCTGTTTAATAAGAGTAAAATTGTCAGAATAAAAAAATTGACCGCACCCGTGAAAGGTGCGGTCATTAGTATTTTGTGGCGGATTTTGTGGCGTAGCGTTAGTTTTGGTTTGGTCTGTATGTTTTTGCCATGCGTGAGAAGTGTGAAAGGAGCTTGCTGTCAATGAACTTGCTCACTGCTGTGACGGCAGGTCTTGCACCTGATTTGATGTTGTAGGTGTCGGCTGTTATCTTATCTACTGCCTTTGCAAGCTCGTCTGCACTGAACAGGGAGTCCATATTCAGCTCAGGGTGAAGCCTTTTGATGACTTTTATTTCGCTCGCAAGCCGTTTTTCGACTATCTTTCTGTACACCGACCTTGATATCTCGCTGAAAGTGTATTTCTGTGAGAAGCGGTTGATAAGCTCGACGTCAAAATAGTCGGAAAGGTCGCTTATGAGTTGTGTTTCTGATGTGCTGTCTGAGTTGAATCCAATGCTTCTGCTCTTTGCGGTACAGCCTGCGTTGGTGGTAGCTATTATTATGGACTTTGAGAAGTCTATAACGTTTCCTTGACTTGTGGTGAGAATGCCCTCGTCAAAGACAGACATGAACAGCCTTTGCACGGATCTATCGCACTTTTCAAACTCGTCAAGGAGTATCACCTGATAGGGATTTGATTTGAGCTTATCAAAGGGCAGTTCAACATTGCTGTCGCTTCCAAGATAGCCTGCAGGCGAGCCTATAATGCGGTTTATGCCTGCGTCATAATAGAATTCCGACATATTCAGTGTGATAGGTTTCTCGCCTGCACAGTTTTTGGCTATTATCTTTGCAACCTCTGTTTTGCCCACTCCGCTTGGTCCGATAAAAAGCATTGTAAAAGGCTTTTTGGTCGGTCTGATGTGGAGAGAATGGAGCTTAAGCACATTGACAAGGTCGTCTATGATAGCTTCCTGACCGCAGACGGCTGAGAGGTCACAGCGAAAGGCTCTCTCGTTAAAGGTGTGTGGCGTGCTGTGACCTGATGTCATGCGGAAAGCCGTTTCTTTTATATGGCGGTCGGTGAGAGTAATTTTCATCTTCTTGTCAGAAGCGTTTTTCACCACGGCGGAAGCTATGGAGCGGTCAAGAAGCGTTATGGCGTTGTCAGGTCGGTGTGAGCCTGAGTAGCAAAATTCGTCTGCGATATCAACAATGCGCTCTGCCTTGCTTCTGCTCAAAGCAAATGAGATGTTATAGTGGCTTGCAAAATGCTCGTTCATGCTGAGAAGGATCTCCACTGTCTGCTCATGGTCTGCTTCGTCAACTATTATCTTTGTCATACGCCTGCAAAAGGCAGGGTCGCTGTCGATGAGATTTGCTTCCTGGGTCGTTGTCGCTCCTATGAGCTTTATTTTTCCACGGCTCAGAGCAGGCTTCAAGATCTGAGCGACGATCCGATATGCCTTTTCCTGAAAAAGCATATGTATTTCGTCGATAAACAAAATTCGCTTCTCGGCCTGGTCGCTCATATAGTTTATGAGCATTTTGACCTTGTTTTCAAGGTCGCCCATAAGACCTGAATCTGCCACGATATCAGAGAGCTGGAGGGCATATATCCTATAGCCTTTGAGCTGTGGTACGATGTTCTCGCTGTTTTTGAGCCTGTAGGCAAGCTCCTCCACTATCTTGGTTTTTCCACAGCCTGCAGGACCGCAGAGCAGTGCGTTGGGCTTGTCCGAGCTTATGAGAATAGACATCATCAGAGAGAGTATATTCTCTCTGAATTTTGTTTCTGTCTTTCTTGCTTCGGCAAGGTCGAAAAGCATTGTTTCGGGGTCAAATACCTTTGCTGTAAATGGATTTTGGCTCATGTTTTGAAGTTCCTCAGGACTAGGCTCATAAGGCTCGTCCTGTGGGTCAAAATCATCGTCCTCGGAGGCGTTGATACAATCATACGCCTCATATTTCTTGATGTATTCTATATCTTCTGTTTGTGGCATTTTTATTCCACTCCTTTCTTGGTGTTTTGTTGACGTCTTCTACGCCTTTTGAAATTTTCACGCATACGGGCAATGCTGAACGGCGCTAATATCAGCTCCTCGAATATCGTGTATGCGCAGTTGCTCGGTATAGTGTCTCTTGCCGCTATAAGCATTTTGCCCACTGTACAGCCAACGTTGTTCACAAGCTTACTGCAAAATGGATATACGTCAGGGGTGATGTTATAGAGTCTGCCTACCTGTGCAAAATAGTCGTTCAGCTCCATTGAGCAGAGGACGTTCAGTGCGCATATCATCTTGGCATTGTCTGTGAAGCCTTTGATGTTTATCGGGAGCGGTGCTTTGCCCTCCATGACAAGCCTTATTTTGCCTATCCTCTCAGCTTGCTCTGCCATATTGCACATATACTCTATGGTGTCGGCAAGCTCGATGTATTGGTCTGCGGCAGACCTTATTTCGCCCCTCATTGTCATACCTGTGTCTTTGAGAAAGCTTGGGTATACATCAATGAAGTCTCTGAACGTGAACTTGTCACGGGCGGTGGCATAGTTACATTCAAGCTCGCTGAAAACTATGTCCTTGTCATTCTCCGTCAAGTTAAGAAGCTTAGACAGCGGTGTGCCCATTATCACAGTAATGGCGTTTTCAAGAGTCATGTTCTCGTACTCCTGAATGATGTCCTTGATGTCAAATATTTTTTTCATAGTGTTGGTGTCCTTTCTCATAGTGTTAATGTCCTTTTTCATGGCATTAACCTCCTTTTTGTTGTAAAATTTTATTTAGCAGGCTATTGCCTACCATTGTGTAAATTGCAGCGGCAACGCCGCTGGGAGCGTTCACACCAGTGTAAGGCGGTGAACGTTTGTAAAGAACAATGCCGACATGGCTGTGCCGAACAGCAGTGAGCCATGTCATGTCTGCCTTGGTAAGCCTGCGGCAGACAGCTTGTCCTATTTGCACCCTCAGAACAGAGAGCAGATCATTTAGCAGAGCATAGAAGCAGGTGATTGAAAAAATCAAGGTAAAGAAAATTAAGAATCGTTGGTTATATGTTACTGTACTTTTTCTATGTCCTGCGATGATATGGCACGCTGTTATGTGGAAACGGGGTCTTTGGTAAGCGGCAGGTCGCCATTGTAGTGCGCTATTATATCCTCCGCATTATAGGGGTATGACAAGATGATATCAGACGCCGACGCTATGAGCCACCACCTCATGTCATAAGCGTCACGGATCTGCTCGACGTAGTCGTCAATAAAAATGCACCATGGGATCCAGAATGCACAGGCTTTTCTGTCAAGTATACCAAATGCACTGCCTAAGCTCATGGTGGGGTCTTGCTGCATTGCATTTTCAAGCCTCATCTGCAACTTCAGCACAAGTTGTTTGTCATTGGCAGGGTATCTGGTGTTTGAGCCAATGCAGAGAGTGTCGAGATAATTTAAGTAATCTTTGAAACTTATGGCGTTATATATCTGCACTTCCGGGAGCTGACGATTTAAGACGAGCATTTTTCTCACATATGCCGAATAGCATCTTATCTCGTCATCGCTGTCGGTATCAACATTTATTATCTGTGCATATGTGTCAAGCTCGTCCATAATAGCCACAAGCTCGCCGAAGGTCATTTTCATGCAATCGCTTGCTCTGATATGGAAATATTTCTCTATCTGCTCGGCGATAACGTCAATGACTCTCTTCTCACCTGCTGGGGTGCTGTAAGATGTCAGTTTCTCCAGAGGAAGTTCCATTAGATCTCTGACGGCTTGCTTTATGAAGTGCAGGTCAGAGAATTGATTTGTATTTAGTATCATTGTTTTTGCTCCTTTTCGTTTTTTACATACTTATCTGATGATCTTTTTGAAGCATACTGTATGGTGCGATCTTGTCTGCAAGCATAGCCTGTCTGCCTGAGAATATCACATAGACCTTGTCTCTTGGCATACAGAGTATGTTGTCCATGGTCTTTGACGCTCTGTCCGCTATCATTCTTGCAGTGTCAGGGTCGTTGCAGCCCATGAAAAGCAGTGTGTCGCAGTTGTTTATGATAGTCTTGGCGGCGTTTGCGTCATACATGGTGGCAAGCTGTGACAGGCTCTGTATTATCAGCGATGCGTAGATATCTCTCGACCTTATGGTGGAGATGTTCTTGTCGAAGTTACTGATATATGCGCTTGTAGCACCAAAGTCGTCAAGTATCATATGCACAGGCACTGGAAGCCTGCCTTTAGGGCTGTTATCAGCTTCTCTGCACAGTGCCTGCAAGGTCTGGGTATAGAACAAGCTCACAAGATTGTCGAGATTATGCTCTGTGTCACTCGTTTTTATGAACACAGCCGTTTTTCTTCTGCCTATGTCTGCAAGATCAACGGATACCTTGTTGTCAAAGATGTATCTCAGCTCTTTCATATTGAAGCAGTTGAGATGTGAAGCGGCTATTCCTGCGGTGGAAGCGAATGTTCTGTCGGAGGGTCTGGTCGCCTGTGTTTCTGAAAACAGCCTTGTAGACAATGTGTTGGGATTGTCTTTTATCCATTTGACGAAATAAGCGTCGCCGTTGTTTTGGATATATGTGTGGAAAAGCTCCAACACTGATGTCATGTTGTGATACTCTTTTGGCAGGGCCTCAAGAGCGTATGCTATCGCGAACTCTATCATTGAGGCGGCACTCATATCCCAATATGGCTCTTTACAGCCACTGCTCACAGGAGATATTGCGTCGGCAATAGCTTTAACGTCAGGCTCGTATATACTGCCGTCTTTGTTCCTTTTTACCGTCGCCAATGGGTTATAGCCCTGACTTTTCTCAGGCTCTGTAAAATCGAGTTTTATAATGTTATAGCCTTTAGCTCTCAGTTCGCCTGCGAACATATCATAGAGCAGACCCTTGACGTCCTGCAATATGACTGATGATTTGATGTTTTTTAGCACAGAGCAGATGTAAGAGCCTGTTTTGCCGCAGCCTGAATTGCCTATAACAAGGACGTTGTTATTAAGCCCTGTGACCCTTGTGTCCTCCAAGAGTTCAACGCCCTTGGCGAGAGTTCTTTTACCGTATCTTTCTCTTGGTGCAGTGTAAGTAGGACTGCCGCCTGTGATTCTTTGTTTACTCATTATTTGTTACTCCTTTAATTTAATTTGTTAATTATCTTGTGTGCAAGACCGAATTCCACGGCCTCTTCTGCGGTGTAAAAAGAGTCATACTGTGTGACCTTGTAAATTTCCTCAAGAGTTTTTCCTGTGCGGTCTGCTATTATGGTTGCAAGGGTCTTTCGCATTTTGTTCAGCCCCGCAAGATGTTCTTCTATCTCTTTTGATTTCTGACCACTGAAATCTGCTTTGCCGAAACTTGGGTCATGTATCATTATGCGGGAGTGCGGAAGTATCTCACGCCGGTCTGCCGCAAGGTATATGACAGCTCCCATTGACGCACATAGTCCCACGCATACGGCTCTGACCTTTGAGCGTGTCATTCTTATAGCGTCATACAGTGCAAGACCGCTTTCGCAATCGCCCCCGGGAGAGTTTATATACAGCGTTATTTCCTTATCTGCCTGACCGTCCATTAGCATAAGAGCCTTGATGATGTCAGTGCAGTTTTCAGAGCTGATATCTCCCTCAAGGAATATCTTTCTTTCACTTAGCAGGTGATCGTCAAGATTTATGCGTTCGATACCTCTTGAACTTTCGAGTATTCTGTTTAGATCTGATCTCATTGTTATCGTTCCTTTCTTTGGTATGTGATGGATTTGTAAAGTGTTATTTCCTTTCATTATACAAGTAGGAGTGGCTTTGCCACTCGACCCTGCCTGCATAGCATTAGCGTCAATACTCAGGGACGCTTGAAGAGTGAACGTCCCTTTTCTTGACAATGACGTAGTACATAAGTACAGGAGATGAAAAATACTATGAATGGCAGACTTACCAGCTGTCTACCATTATATCCACCGGAGCAGCCTCGCTGCTCCCCCTCGTTCCTATAATAGTGTTACACAGTGTGAAATAGGAACGGATATGTGACAGAAAAAAGAAGTCATACCTGCGTACACAGATATGACTTTAAAAAAAGGAAATGTATCAAAAAAATTGGAGAGGATGATAGGTTGGAGTACCTATCAATAAATATACAGGAGTAGCCTGCTGCTCCATGTAGCGTTCCTATAATAAGTGCAATTCGGCGGTTATAAGAACGTCTGTATATCAAAAAAGGGAAGAATTTTTTCAACACTTTTCTTCGGGTGCTGAGTATTGGAAGCTTCAACTTTCTTTTTCTTTTTCAGACAGATGGATAGGAAGCGGAATTCAAGAGACGCCAATAGTTTACACCAAGCTGTTTTTACCGACTCCGTGCGTTAAACTCGGGAACTTAAGCGCCCGCAGAGGCGAGATAGGAACGCCTGAGTTGGCTGTAAAGAATAAGTTTGAAAAAGTGACATATAAATAAATTAGGGATAGTTTATTTTGTCGTAAATCACGCAAAATAGCCGTTTTAGTGATATTGTGAAAATATTTGATGTGCGGATATTGATTTTTTTGAAAATGTGCAGTATAATATAGGAAAAGCCGTAAATACGTTGATATAGGGGGATGAAAAATGCGTTTCAAAAAGGCAGAGCTTGATGTCAGAACAAGATACATTGCTGACTTGGAGAAAAGGCTTACTACATATTTCAAGGATTATAGGAACGAGCAGAAAAGCATAATAGAGTCACTGCTCAAGGGGCATGATACTGTTGTAAGGCTGAGAACCGGCGGAGGAAAATCTCTCTGCTTTCAAGCTCCTGCTATCATATCTCAGGGCGTGACTATCGTGATCTCTCCATTGCAGGCACTTTGCAATGATCAGGTGGATAACTTCAATAAAAAATACTGCACTGAAGCTGTGACGGAGTTCAATAAAAAGTATGCGGAGGCTCACCCTGAGTGTGCAGGCTTTCTGTCTGATAAAATGCCTAAGGCAGAATTTGACCTGTCTGTAAGTAAGCTGGTCAAAAATAACAACGATGATAACACAGAATGTAAGCTTTTGTATCTTTCCCCTGAAATGCTCAACAAGCCAGTATACAAGCAGGAGCTTATTGAAGTTGCCGCTTCTGGCAAGCTGAAAATAAGCATGATAATATTTGACGAGGCACACTGCTTATCAGAGTGGGGCTTCAATTTCAGAGAAAGCTATTTTCAGATATGCAGTACCATAGCTCGCTTGAAAAAATATCAGGAGATACCTATGGGCATTTTTTCTGCATCGCTGACTCCTGCAAATGCAGAGCAGCTCAAAGTTTTGCTTGATATGAAAAAAACAAAGGAGTTCGGTATTTGTACTGATAGGTCTGTTGACATGGGAGAAAGCTCGCTGTCGGTGAAGCGTGACGACCTGAATGTTTTTATCCTAAACTGCGATAAGAGCAATTTGGATAATGATAAAGACCTGCCAAAGCTTTATTATCTTTTGGTGCTTCTTAATAATATAAGCTTCAAAAAGTGCATCGTATACTGCAATACTGTAAAACAGGTCGAATATATAAGTAAGCGTATTTCAAAAAATCTTGCGAAAAAGGGCGGGAAGCTGTCAAAGGGCAGTATAAGCTATCACGGCAAAATGTATCACAGTGAAAGGCTCGGTGCGGAATATAAATATGCAAACAAGGAGCTGGGTTATAACATTATCGTTGCAACAATGGCGTTTGGAATGGGTATAGATAACAGCGACGTTGACCTTGTTATACATTATGCTGTCCCTGAAAGCATTGAAACATATTATCAGGAGATCGGCAGAGCAGGGCGGTCTGCTGATGATAGAAATAACAACGTAATAATGCTGTATAAAAATGAAGATAACTCGAAAATAGAAAAAGGCAATGAAAAAGAAGAAACAGAGAACCAGGAGGAGAAAAAGGAAAACGATACAGCTCAAGACCAAAATGAAATCAAGAAAAGACGTTTGGTGAGAATTGAAACGAAGAGAAGGTATGTGTATACTGTAAATAACGTGTTCTTGGAATCGTCTGTTATATCAAGACTTGATGACCGCACAAAGGGCGCTTTTAAACTGTCAAGAAGATATTCCTTTGACATGATGAAGCGGTATGTTATGGAAAATCTGGAGCATCAGCCTGTAACAAAAGAACAGGCGGTAGAGTGTCTTGGCAACAAAATGCAAAAATGCTATGATAAAATGGCACTCATACCATGCGATCAAACTGTTATTGACGAATACTTCAATGGCACAGAGCTGGAAAATATCATAAACGAATATATACGAAACAGTATCATGAGGGCAGAAGTTCCAAAGAAAAAATTACTGCTCCAACAGGTCAAGCCGAAAAAACAGACCTCAAAGATAACCTCTGCCGATGAAGTAAACAAGGACCTTAGGCGTGTTATCGGTCAGATAAACGAGCTTTATATAAACAATACTCTTCTTGCCAACGAGATACGCAATTTCAATTGGTTTTATAAGCCTGATGAAAATGGGACAGTTTGCAATAAAGGAAATGTCATAGCAGAAAGGGTCTTTCTTGAAGCTGAGGTCGGCAATATAGAGGGCTGTCGCTTTTACGACAGGTCAATGGAATGGAAAAAAGAGCTTGAAGGGGATTTCATGCTTGCAAGGCACGTTTTTAATGACAGTGCGTTTATATATGTAAGACCTGCAACATTGTCGGGGAAAAAGGAATTTGAAATAAGATATCATGCACAGAAGATACTTATGGACGATCTGAAAAGCCAGAGGGAAGAATATTCTTTGAGATATGTGTATTTTTACACAGACGTGAACAGGGGAGGTGCTTCTAAGGGCAGACAGAGATTTGATCTTGTTATCACTGTGGCTTATAAGATAGATAAGGATATTTTTGACGGCATTATAAGCAGTAATAAGGACAGCACCGACAAGGATTTTTTGCAGGTATTAGGTTACACACAAGGCAATAAGTATGATATCCGGCTTGGTTTTGACAAATGGGAAACGGATAGGCTCATAAGAAAATATAAAAGGGAAAATGATGACCTTTCAGAGATAAAAGAGGACGAGCGTGCGGTATCATATATAGACAAGAAAATAAACAGGCTTTTGGGAGAGAAAGAGATACAAGGGCTTTATGACGGGCTGTCAGGCAAAAGAAACGATCAAGAGGACTATAACTACAGAGTAGCTTTTGTGAAAGGTCAGCGCAGAAATGATATCTGTTGTACCTTATGGTATCAAGACTGCACGGCTTATGAAAAAGCACCGCTGACATACTTTGATATGTGTGTTTTTGACGCTGTTTGCACTATATGGAACAATAACAGAAAGGATTTTTATCTCAACACCATATGGGAACTTCTCAGCGGAAACGAGGACATTAGATTTTCACGAAATGCACTTAAAGACAAGCTAAGAAAAAGCGTGGAAAAGCTCCAAAGGCTGAGGATCTTTATAGCCAGCACTGAAAATGCTCCGCAGAAAGTAAGTGACGGCATTTGGGAACGTTTTATCAACGTGCAAAGGGGCGAGGATTCCAGCGGCAGAGAGGTCTATGAGATAAAGTCCTGCCCGAGGCTGTGGACATATGCAGTGGAAACACAGGAGGGGCAGATAGCACGAGTGCCTTTATACAAACTAGACGGGCGGAGATATTTCAAGATGGACAGTGGGCAGGACGGTTTCGATTGTTCTAATATCTCAGCGCTGTGCGACCTTTTGAATGATCCCGATGAACGTATTAAGATCATCAGGAGAATGAAAAAAGAGTCAATACTTGACCCAGAATACAAATGCAGCATATGGAAAGTTGTTTTGCATTTTTATCTTGCCCACAGGCTGTCTATAATAAAAAGAAAGAACAAGATGAGATTTATAAGCTATGATACGATAGTGAAGCTTATGGAGGACTATTTACCTGAAAGTCTGAAAAACGGCAAGAAGAAGGAATTGCTTCGCCAGTGGAGCTTTTGCTATATGACGTGGGCGACCTTGCCAAGGCAAGAGTATCATTGGTGGGTCTGCGAGGAATACTTTGACGAAAAAACGGATAGTCCGGTGGGGATAGTGATAAAAAGAAAAAAGCTCGAGAGGTGGGGGAATTGATAGGTGATAAAAGCAAGGCTCGGCTTTTTTCCCTATCTTCGTGTGGTTTTTTTTGTGTATTCATACAAAATATTGGCGTTTGGCGCAAAATGTCAGGATAACCCATTGACGTGTCGTGCATAAATTGGTAAAATGATATCAGAGTGTTTATATACAGCCATTTTTTTCGTTGTACTCTGCGAGATGCACCAATTGTTGTGCATTTCGCGTGATATAATTATCTCATAAAATAAACAAGGTGTTTATATAATGAGTACATAACATGGTTTGATAAAATATGACAAGCGTCAGCAGCGATATTGCAAAACGCATAACTACAGCGAGTCGCTGTGGAAGTTTCAGGGAATAGTAGCTTTATCAAAAGCTTTTTCACCGAATCGGATTTAATTCCATTAAATAAAATTCGGCTCCAAAGCATTTGAATCTTGTGCTGACGCTTGTTATTATTTTTTTGAGGTGACAAAATGAATGATATTGATAATGATATCATAAGGATCTCAGAGGAACTTGATGTTCCTTTGAAAAAGCTTTATATGCTTAGCAACAACCGAATACGCTATCATAAACGAAATCAGAGAAAGTGTTATTCAAATTACCGCAAGGTGATAATACATCGTGGCAGAGGGCATAAAAACAGGGTGTTAAAAGTGCCGAACGAATATCTCAAGCTCGTTCAAAGAAGGATACTTGAAAGGTATCTTTACACGCTGTCCGCATCTGAGTATGCCACTGCATATTGCAAAAACTCTTCGCTTTTGAAAAATGCAGAGCCGCATATTGGTCAACAGAGAGTGCTTAAACTTGATGTTTCAGGCTTTTTTGACAGCATTGATTTTGGCAATGTCTATGGGGTCATGTGCGAGCTTGGATTTTCTAAGCCTGCTACAACGCTGCTGACAAATATATGCACTCATAACAGCATACTGCCACAGGGTGCGCCAACATCTCCGCAGATATCGAATTTGGTGATGAAAAGATTTGATGAGAGGATAGGCAAGTGGTGTGGAGAGCGTGGCATAAATTACACAAGATACTGTGATGATATGACATTTTCAGGTAGAAAAGCTGAGCTTAACGCCAAAGAGATAACGCAACTTGTGAGCAGGGCATTGCGGAAAATGGGGTTTAAGCTAAATATGAAAAAAACGACGCTTATCGGTTCATCGCAACGTCAGCAGGTAACGGGGATAGTAGTCAACGAAAAGGCGCAGATCTCGTCGAAACAGCGTCGGGAGATACGTCAGGAAATATATTACTGTGAGAAATACGGAGTTTCCCAAAGCCTGTTTTTCAAAGGTGCTGACATTACGCCTGAGAAGTACATAAATTCGCTGCTTGGCAGGATATCCTTTGCATTGCAGATAGACCCTGCGGACGTGAAAATGCATGAGTATTTCAAGGTGGCGAAAAAACTCAAGAGTGAGGTGTGCGGGGAAAAGTAGGGCAGAACATGGAAGGTATGAAACTTCAGATAACAAAAGCTCGGAAACAGCACAATGTGCTATCTCCGAGCTTTAAACTTTGTGTTGCGACTATGAAATAGATGTACCCCAGCGGTGCATTGTTTGGTATACAGAAAAACCGAGGCGGGACAAGCCCGTCACGGCGAGATATCAATATCTTTCGTTCGGCAAAACTCTCTCAGCGGCCAAGAATACATCCTACACAACGTAAGATGTAAATATGGTCCAATGGCAAGCCCCTGGCGTGATATTTGCCTGAAATAGATGACATTAATTTTCAGTCGTTTTTGCGGTCCACAGCATGTAAAGTTAACTTTTCGCATAGCATACAATGCACATCAGCTGGATTAATATTTGATTTTCCATACTGACCGTAACAGTAACTATCGTTCCAAAACGATGCATTATCATCTTATCTCGTTAAACGTCACAAACTTTTTTTG
>OHAI01000791.1_pt1 | contig 25140 bp, 20 predicted proteins | sample 1577091 | NCBI WGS metagenome assembly OHAI01 (sample SAMEA3541548, study PRJEB24748) | human gut metagenome | biome: human gut; feature: human-associated habitat; material: faeces | place: China | collected 2012
TGATATCAAAGACGGTTTTTATCATTCTGATGTTGTTTATCAGAAGATTTAGCAAAACAAGAAAAAGCTATGGTCTGATTACAGGAAAAGAGTGGTTTCAGTTTTTCTGTGTTCCTGTATTTACGGTAGTCGGTTTCATTCTTATGTATTATTCAGAAAACGATGATATGCAGAAGGTATTTTTATTTCTTTCGGTGTGACGTTTTGTTGTGGAGAAAAGGACCATAGTTTCTGCTCCAAGCATAACCGTAAATATCGGCAAGGACGCAGTTGACAAGGTAAAAACTCAGATAGTCGATGGCAGAAAATGCCTTATAATCAATCTTGATGACCCTGAGATAGAGGTCAACGGACTTGAAACTACAATAAAATAAGCACAAAAAAAGGCAGCCTTAGGGCGGCGCACATAAAGCAGTTTATGTGATTTGAAGATAAGGTTGCGTAACATCGCAGTTACGCAGCCTTTTTCTTTTTTTCGTATTCCCTGCTGTCAGCTATTGCCGTAGCGACAGCAACATCAAAGCGGAAGTGTATCTCTATCTGCTGAGTACGATGCCCATCGCTCTTTTCAGGAGCGTAAACAACTATCTTCTCGATAAGTTCATGCATGATCTCGGGAGTAAGCTCCGTGATATGCTCATACTTCTGCACTACCTTTATAAATGAGTTCACATCAGCACATTTCTGCTCTGCTGTTTCAATAAAAGCAGTAAGTTCTGATGCTTTCGCTTTCAGCTTCTTCTGCTCGTCCTCATATCCTGCGGACAGTACAGCAAAACGCTCGTCAGAGATCTTACCCGAAATATTGTCCTCATAGAGCCTTACAAACAGCCTGTCAAGTTCAGTGATACGCTTTTCAGCTTGATTAAGAGCTTTCTTTGCTTTAAATACATCAGAGGAATGCTTTGACGCAGAGTTGTCCATGGCTGTCTGCACAAACTCAGCTTCATTGTCTTTGACATTATCAAGGAGCTTGTTCAGAGCATTCAAAACCAACTCCTTTAGCACCACAGTCCTGATATAATGTGAAGAACAGCTATTCTTATCTGCTGAGTGCGTAGAGCATTTCAGATGTTCCTGTTCTTCGCTGAGACTCTTGGAATGGCATAAATACAGCTTCTTCCCACAATCAGCACAATAACAGATGCCCGAAAACGGATTTACAGTTTCCTGCTTCTGATTTCTGCGCTTATTCTTACGCATCTTCTGAACAAGATCAAACTCCTGCTGTGTGACGATAGGCTCGTGGGTATTCTCAAAGATGAGCCAGTCTTCTTTCGGATTTTCAATCTTACGCTTGTTCTTGTAGGACTTGCAGCGTGTACGGAAGTTCACCGTATGACCGATGTATTCGGGGTGCTCTAAAATGTCAATGACAGTTTCAGTACACCAGCGGTCAAGCCTTGAATTCTTGTTGGCTGGGTTTCTTCCCTGCGATATAGCGTAAGCCGTCGGATTTGGGATACCTTCCTCAGTCAGCTTACGAGCTATCTGAGTCGGACCGTAGCCGCTGATGCAGAGCTTGTATATTTTGCGGACAACCGCTGCAGGCTCATCATCAATGATCCACTTGTGCTTATCTTCCTCAGATGCCTTGTACCCGTAAATAGGCAGAGAAAGCGGTTTGCCCGACTGACCCTTTGCCTTGAATATAGCACGGATCTTCTTCGATGTATCCCTGGCGTACCAGTCATTAAAAATGTTCTTGAAAGCCATCAGCTCATTCTCGCTCTTGAGAGTATCCACGTTATCATTGATAGCGATATAGCGGACATCATAGTCAGGGAATATGATCTCAATATATTCACCTGTTTTAAGATAGTCACGACCAAGCCTTGAAAGGTCTTTGGTAATGACCGTTCCGACTTTGCCTGCTTCGATGTCAGACATCATAGCCTTGAAGCCGTCACGTTCAAATGTCGTTCCCGAAACTCCGTCATCAACGTAGTAAACGGGATTGCTGAAACCGCTATCCTCCGCATACTTTTTGAGGATAGCCTTCTGATTGGTGATACTATTACTCTCACCCTGTAACATATCGTCCTGCGAAAGACGACAATACAACGCTGTTATCTTGTCTGTCATATTAAACCTTCCTTTCCGACAGATAAAGCGAGCTATGTTATCATTATAGCGCAATATACCGTCAATGGCAATGCGCTATAACGCCAATATTACACAGCCTGCTTCTCAGGTTCTTGTCCGGATTCACCGAGCATTTCTTCACACTCACGGTCTATCAGCCTTTGCAGGATATCCGTAAGGCGTTCCTTTGAAGCAGGGTTGAATACTAACTTCACGATGTAAGTTGTTCGTCCGATCTTGTACTCGGACACGTTGTTTTCTTTGTTCATAGCAATCTTTCCTTTGCTTATATATCTCTACGCATTGGTGAGGGCATCGCTTTCTTTCTCTTACCCTCTACGCAGCCGCAAGGTCGGTATGTCATCCTTTCAGCCGACCGAGTACTTTGCGACTATGAATATTATAGCGCGTAATGAAGCCTATTGTCCAGCCGCATTGCGCACGAACTTTAGGTTGTATTTCAGTTTTCCCCGGGGTAATTTGCACTGGAGAAATGAAAAAAAGCACCAAGTATAACCCTTGATGCTTGAATAGATTTTATAATGATTTTTCCAGTTTCAGCAGCTCTATCTTCTTGTTAAGACCTCCTGCGTATCCGTTCAGACTTCCATCTGCTCCGACTACTCTGTGACACGGGATAATGATCGAGACAGGACTATGCCCCACAGCACCGCCCACCGCCCGGGCGGACATACGCTCCACACCATTCTGCTTTGCGATGATATTGGCTATCTCACCATAGGTCATGGTATGCCCGTAGGGTATCGTAAGTAGAATATCATATACTGCCTTGCGGAACGGTGTTGTGTTCAAGCTGATAGGCGGTATGAAGTCTGGAATTCTTCCACTAAAATATATATCGAGCCAGTTGCAGGTTTGAGTGAATATCGGCAGCTCTGATTCGATGCTTTCCGATATGAGCTTATGGGAAAAGTTTTTCTGTCCGTCGAACCATAAGCCTGTGAGTGATTCGCCGTTGCCGGCGAGGGTAATAATACCGAGCGGAGAAGTATAATGATATGTGTAAACCATATTCTTATGAAATCCTTAGTTCTATATTATCATACATTATAACTGCATTTTTCAGGAAGAATGCCATTCAATTGATACTCATGAAAAATAATCCTGCAAAGACTAATAGCTATATAATCAAAGCTTTGAAGCATTTTCCATGTATTCTTACTGTTTTCGATCTATATTTGTCCTTGTGCTATCATTTCATAAATATCAATGCTTTTAGGGATAAATTTTACAATGAGTTTCTTTCTGCCGTTTGGCATTTTCTTTATCTTCTCATGTATCTCAGCTTCAATTAAACAAGACTTGTTGATAGTAATAGTGCCATCATAGATCCTATCCGAATTTCTGAATTGTTCTTCGTTAAGATTATACGACGAATAAGAATAAATAATCATATTCTCATCTTCGAGTTCTCTTTTGCAAGAACCTCCGCATCCTAAGCTCATAGACTCACTCCTTGTTAAGACAGTTGTACATGATAATAGCTTTATTATATAGCACTGCTTTGAAAAAGTCAACCAAAAGAGTGAAAACGTTAGTACATCTATGCAATGGCATTTCAAAAGTAGCAAGCACGGCATCCCTGCACTACAAATTTCAAATTTGAATGCTGTGATACATAGCTTGACAGGGTGCTCCCCCTATGACCCCGACCGATAATAGATGAAGATCTGATGCAAAATTATTGACCACAAGTGAGCAAGAATACCGAGCCTGATGGCTCGGATACAGAGAAGCCCCAAAGGGGCATAATCAATCCCAGCAAGCTCGGTATCTCCGCATTACAAATTTTCAGATTTGAATTCTCCGATACTCAGCTTGCCAGAGGGTTCCACCCCTTGGACCCCGAACATCAAAAAGAAAAAATGACCGAGCTAAACAGTCCAGAAGAAAACAAAAATCCAAGTTCAGATTCACACCCAGCAAGCTCGGTGTATTGTGTACACAAGAACTGTGCAAACAATACACGATGCTTGCTGAGGGAAACTTCCCCATACCCCTGAGTAAACAAGAGCAAAAAATTGGAACAATCAGTCGGAAAAAATATGATGCCTACAAGGTCAAAAATCACCCCCAGCAAGCTCTGCACATTGTAATACAGAAACCTGATAAACAATGTGCTGGAAATTCTGGTGACAGCCACCATTCTCCAAAACCTGAACAGAGAAAAAATCATCGAAATAATCCACTCTGCGGAGCGTGGATTGACGTGACTTCCGCACGTGTTTATAATAAAAATATCAGCATAAAAACTGAGAGGCGGAAGAAGAAAGATCACTATGAAAATACTTGTTCTGAACGGCAGTCCCAAGCGTGAAAAAAGAGACACGATGCACATAACACGGGCGTTCCTTGAAGGCATGAAAGAAGCTGCTCCGCAGGAGATTCACATCGTTGATATTATCGACAAGCATATCGAATATTGCACAGGCTGTTTCGCCTGCAAGCGTAACGGTGGAAAGTGTATCCATAATGACGATATGAAAGCACTTCTCGACGAAGTTCTGGAGAGCAATCTTTTGCTGTTCAGCTACCCGCTTTACTGCTACGGAATGCCTGCATCTTTAAAGGCTTTTGCTGACCGTACAATGCCGCTTTCAAGTATGGCGATGAAGAAGCAGGGTGACAGGTATGTTCACGTCGGGCAGGCGGATTTTTCGCGCCTGAAATACATGATGACCTGCGGCTGCGGTTTCCCGAACACCAAGCAGAATTTTGAGCCTGCAGTCATGCAGTTCAAGCTGATGTTCCCAAATAACCACACTATCATCACCGTCACCGAAAGTCCGATGTTCAATGCTCCCGAAGCAGCAGAGGTAACTGTGCCGAGATTTGAGCTTGTGAAGCAGGCAGGAAAGCAGTATGCTGAGACAGGCGAAATAGATGAAAATTGCTTGCGGAGATATGCTCACCGATGATACCCGAAGATATGTATGCGGAAATCTGCAACAGAGAAATGTGAAACCAAAAACACGGACAGCCATTTATGCAACGGCTATCCGTGTTTTTAATCTATCCAGTAACACCTGAAGTTCCAGTCAGCATCCCAGCGTGCGTCAATAAAATGTCCGAACATAAAGCTCTTATTTGAAAAAATAAACAGCTATAGACATATCATCAATATCCATGGTAAAAGAGTCGAAAACTAATTCAGTTTTCATTTGTTCAGGAGAAGATACAGCGTTTTTATCAACTCCGTAAAAATCGTAGAATTCTTCTCTGAACATCTCATTGACAAGCTTCTCTGCATTCTGCACAGCATATCTCAGCTTGTCGTAATAGATGTCAATAATCTTCTCCTCGAAATCTTCGGTATATCCCTTACGAGTATACATAAAGTAAGGATCCGGATCGGAATAAGCCGAGAAAAACCTGCTGTTTCCATGAATTATACTGTTTATATGATCCTTATCCAGCTTCATACGAACTCCTTCTTACTTGCTTTTAAGCTTCTTGTGCTTTTTATATCATAGCACATACCACCGAAAAAGTCAATCATCATTACAGCGCAATGCACCGGGGAAAATCAACTTTTTGCTGCGCTTTTCACAAGAATTATTACAATCCTTCCACAGAGCTGGACTCAGGTAGTTTTATCGGATATAATGGAGTCACAATAAAACTTTTGGAGGTAACAGCCATGTTGAAAACACCTGAATTGGCAATGCCGAGATCAAACAAAGTCACTACCGTATGCAACGGTAAGCGTGAGGTCTGGACAGACTATGAGGAAGCAAAAGCATATTTTCTGGAACTTATGATGTCCACGGACGGTGAGGAGCATGAACGTGCAGCGTGCGTTTATATTCAGCTTATGCATGGACTTGACGAGTGTTTTGACGAGGATTGAAAGGAGCAGACTATGTTGAATAAGATCATGATGTCAGGCAGGCTTCTAAGCGAGCCTGCTGTTACTACCAAAGATGACCCTAAATACTGCAAATTCAGTATCGCCGTTGAGCAGCCTAAGCAGAAAGGCGTTGAGGATGTCGAGAGCGATACTTTCACCTGCCTCGCTTTTGATGATAATGCAAGTGCTGTGAGTTTTCTCTATTCCAAAGGCGGTACAATTACATTTGTTGGTTCGCTCATGAACGCTCCCGATAACACCGCTGTTCTCATCGTGGAGGAACTGCACTTTCAGAATAAGTTTGCTGTTAAGGTGGACGTTAATTCGGAGCAAATTTTCTGATAGTGCAGGAGGTATGCTCTCAGGCGAACGAAAATGGCTCACTGCGGCTGTCAGATACAGCATCCGTTCTGATATCTATAAATACGAAACGAGGCTCTCAGAGTGAATTCTGGGAGCCTTATTCTATATACCAAGAAAAATGCAAAATGCATATACATAAACTTAGTATAAATATCACGAAATAACACTAAACCTCTTGTAATTTTCAAACCGATATAGTATAATTATAATGGATTATTATATATTTCATCTACTACAAGAGGTGATAAAATGGAAAATAGTTCTGTTAATGAAAAATGGATAAGCCTTGAAGAGGCAGCTGAACACTTAGGAATCAAGCCTGTTACTATCCGAAGTTGGATTCGCAATAATAAAGATATCCCTGCCCACAAAATCGGTAAGCAGTGGAAATTCAAACGCTCGGAGCTTGATGCATGGGTAAAGAGTGGCAAAAGTGCTATTGAGTAAGAAATATAGCAACTTAATTGTAAGGAGATTCGTATTATGGCGGTTAAGAAAACGGAATTATATAGTTCACTATGGGCAAGTTGTGATGCACTGCGCGGAGGAATGGATGCATCACAGTATAAGGATTACATACTAACCCTTTTGTTTATGAAGTATGTAACGGATAAGTATAAGGGACAGAAATACGGAGATTTGACCGTTTTCGATAAAGAACATGATCCCAATCCTGATCCCGAAAAAAGAATAGGCTGTTCTTTTGATGACTTTATTGCACTCAAGAACAAGAAGAATATTGGCGAAGGTATAGATAAAATCATCGCTCGCCTTGCTGAAGTAAATGACAGTCTAAAAGGTGTAATTGACATCGCACATTTCAATGATGAAGCAAAAATCGGTAAAGGACAGGAAATGGTCGATAAGCTCACAAAGCTTATAGCCATTTTTCAGCGTCCTGAATTGGATTTCTCAAATAATAAAGCTGACGGTGACGATATCATTGGCGATGCTTATGAATACCTTATGAGAAACTTTGCCACCGAAAGCGGTAAAAGTAAGGGGCAGTTCTATACCCCGGCAGAAGTATCACGCATTCTTGCTAAGGTTATAGGCATAGATAAATGTACTGATCATGATGCTACAGTATGTGATCCGGCTTGCGGTAGTGGTTCATTACTTATCAGAGCACTTGCGGAAGTTCCGTTTGAGATATCGGGTTATGGACAGGAAAAAGAGAGTTCGACGGCAGGTCTTGCTAAAATGAATGCCGTTCTCCATAATAAAGCTACTATCAAGATCATGGCAGGGAATACATTCTCTGATCCTCAGTTTATAAAAAATGAAGATGCTTCCGAACTGGAACGATTTGATTATATTGTTGCCAATCCGCCTTTTTCTCTCAAAAACTGGTCTGATGGCTTGAAAGAGTTCGGCAGATTCTCCGGATATGGAGATAGACCACCTGAGAAAAACGGCGACTATGCCTGGTTGATGCACATATTAAAAACACTGAAATCTACGGGTAAAGCTGCTGTCATTCTCCCTCACGGTGTTTTATTCCGTGGAAATGCCGAAGGAACGATTCGTCAGGCTATTGTTGATAAGGGCTGGATCAAGGGGATCATCAGCCTACCGCTTAACCTGTTTTACGGTACAGGAATACCTGCCTGCATTATAATAATTGATAAAGAGGGTGCCGAAAATCGCTCCGGTATCTTTATGATAGACGCAGGCAAGGGATTTGTAAAGGACGGAAACAAGAACAGACTGCGTGAACAGGATATCTATCGCATTGTCACTACATTCAATGAACAGATTACAGATGATCCTAAATATGCTCGCTTTGTTCCCAATAAGGAGATCAAAGAGAAGAATGGCTATAACCTGAATATTTCCCGTTATATAGATTCTTCCGAGCCTGAGGATATTCAGGATATTTATGCTCATATTCACGGCGGTATCCCTGCTGTGGATATAGATGCACTGAGTAAATACTGGGATGCATTCCCGACGCTGAAAGATGAGTTGCTCAGTTCGCTTAGTGATAGCTATTATAAGCTGAATGTGGAAGAAAACGACATTCGCAGAACGATATATGCTAATGATGAATTCTCGGCATACGGTGAACTTATCGACAAGGCATTTACAGACTGGAAATCTTTTGCAGATACAAAGCTGAAAAAACTTGATAGCTCCGTTTCTGCCAAAACTCTCATATCCGAGTTGGCAGAGAATATAATGAAAGCATTTGAAGATATCTTGCTTATCAACAAGTATGATATTTACCAGATACTTCTTGCATACTGGAACGAAGTGCTTAACGATGATGTTTCTTTGATAATCTCGGATGATAAGGGCTATGAAATTGCAAGAGAGACCGAGAACATCATGAAGGAGACAAAGAAAACCGATGCCGACGGCAACCCTGAGTTAAAGGTTGTAGGCTGGGAAGGCAAGCTTATTCCGAAGGAAATAGTTATCTCAGAGCTATTCCCCGAGGAGAAAAAGGCGATTGATGACCTTATGGATATTGTCGCAGAGACCGATTCAAGACTCATGGCAATGATCGAGGAATCGGCAGAAGACTCGGCATTATCAGAGATTGCAGATGGCGGAAAAGTCAAGAGCAAGGATATTCAGGAGAAGATAGACAAGATCATGGAAAATGTCCATACTCCGCTCATTGACGGTCTTATTCAGTTGCAGAGCCTTCTTCCGTCAATGAAAAAGAAGGAATATACACAGTATATCGACAAGCACGCTGAACTGAAAGTTGCGTATACCGATAAGGGGACTGTAACCAAAGCATCCATAAATAATGCTTTAAGTGCTGCCCGTGCAGAAGCGCCTGCACCTGCTGCATACGCCGATGACTATGAAGAGTTAAAGAAAGCGTTTGAGCTTGCACAAAGGTCTGAGGAGTCTACAAAGCTTATAAAAGAAATGGATAAGGCACTTGATGAAAAGGCTCGTGAGAGATATGCGTCACTTACCGATGATGAAATCAAGGAGCTGCTTGTAGACAAGAAGTGGTATTATGCCATAGGCAAGGGAATTATTGATCTGTACACAGCAATTTCTCATAAGCTTGCCGAGCGTATCACCGAGCTTTCAAAAAGATATGAGCTTACACTTACAGACCTTGACGGTCAGATAAACGAAGCAGAATCATCACTGTCAGATATGCTTGGTGAATTAACAGGCAATGATTATGATATGAAAGCTTTTGCAGAGTTAATAGAATTGCTCGGAGGTTCAAACGATGTCGAATAATAACAAAACTCCGGCAATAAGATTCAAAGGATTTACTGACACTTGGGAACAGCATAAGTTGGGAGAAGTAGCTGATATTGTTGGTGGTGGAACACCCAGCACTTCAAATGATGATTATTGGGACGGTGATATTGATTGGTATGCTCCTGCGGAAATAGCTGACCAAATCTATGTTGCTTCAAGTGAAAGAAAAATCACTCAGCAAGGGTATGATAATAGTTCTGCCAAGATGCTACCCGTTGGAACGGTGTTGTTCACATCTCGTGCGGGTATAGGAAAAACGGCGATTTTACGTAAGGAAGGCTGCACTAATCAAGGCTTTCAATCAATTGTTCCACATATAAATGAACTTGACTCATATTTCATTTTTTCTCGCTCAGAGGAAATGAAAAGGTATGGAGAGACAGTCGGTGCTGGCTCAACTTTTGTCGAGGTATCTGGAAAGCAAATGGCAAATATGGAACTTATGATGCCTATAACAATGGAAGAACAGGTTACCATCGGCTCTTTCTTCTCCAACCTTGATTTCCTTATCACCCTTCATCAGCGTAAGTGTGACAAGTTGATTCAATTCAAAGCGGCGATGCTGAAAAAAATGTTTCCCCAAAATGGTGCTGATAAGCCTGAAATAAGATTCAAAGGATTTACTGACGCTTGGGAACAGCGTAAGGTTCAAGATGTTGCTGACCGCTTTGATAATCTGCGTATCCCTGTTGCAGCAAATCTTCGAGTTCACGGAACAACGCCGTATTATGGTGCAAACGGAATTCAGGATTATGTGGAGGGATTTACACACGATGGAGAATTTGTCCTTGTTGCTGAAGATGGAGCGAATGACTTAAAAAACTACCCTGTAAAATGCGTAAACGGGCGTATTTGGGTCAATAATCACGCTCACGTCCTTCAAGGAAAGGCGGGAATTGCCGATAATAGCTTTCTTGCCTTTGCCATAAGTCAATCAGATATTGAATCACTTTTGGTAGGTGGCGGTCGAGCAAAGTTGAATGCAGAAGCTTTAATGAGCATTGAGTTTAGACTGCCCTGCTTGCAAGAACAGTATCGAATTGGCGAGTATTTGACACAGCTCGACAACCTTATCACCCTTCATCAGCGTAAGTGTGATAAATATAAAAGCATAAAATCAGGATTGATCAGAAAACTTTTTCCATGAAATAACAAACACATTAAGGAGGAATGTACGTATGAGTATCGGTGATACCGAGAGAACCACGCAAAATCGTGTAATTGATTTCTTTAAGAACAGAAATATCCTCGATTATAAATATATAGGCAACCTGAAAGACAGAGCAAATAAAAATATCCAAGAAGATCGACTTCGTGCGTACCTTCACCTTAGCGGTTATAGTGAAAGGCTGATAGACGGTGCTGTTTCCGAACTTATAAAGGCTGCTGATGATATGACACATGGGCTTTATGATGCTAATCATAAGGTCTATACGCTGCTGAAATACGGTGCCAAGGTCAAGGAAACTCCCGAAAGCTCCCCTAAGACGGTTTACTTCATTGATGTTGATAACCCTACAAATAATGATTTTGCAATAGCCGAGGAAGTAACGGTTATTGACCGTCAGGAGAAAAGACCCGACCTTGTTATTTATGTCAACGGCATCGCTATGGCAGTTATAGAGCTGAAAAAGAGCAGCGTGTCCGTATCAAATGGTATCAGGCAGAACCTTACCAATCAGAAGGACGGCTTTATTGCATCGTTTTTTACAACAGTGCAGTTTTGTATGGCAGGCAATGAAATAGAAGGTCTGCGTTACGGCACTATTCTGACGGGTGAAAAATACTATATGGAATGGAAGCCTGACGGATTCCATGAAAACGAAGACGAGCGTGATCCTGAAGATGCACGTATTATGGAATACTGCGATCATATAGATAATCTTCTGCTTCAGCAGCTGTATCAGATGTTCGATAAGAAACGCTTTATTGACCTCCTTGAGAATTTTGTAGTTTTCGATAAGGGCATTAAGAAGGTATGCCGTTATAATCAGTTTTTCGGCATAAAGCGTACTCAGAACAGATTAGCAAAACAGCGTGGTGGTATTTTATGGCATACTCAGGGCAGCGGTAAAACGCTGACAATGGTATGGCTGTCAAAATGGATCCTTGCCAATTGTAAAGAAGAAAACCCTCGTGTGCTTATCGTCACTGACCGTGACGAGCTGGACGAGCAGATCGAAAAGACATATATTGGCGTTGATGAAAAGATCACCAGAACCAAGAGCTGTGATGATCTGCTCCGCAAACTGAATTCCTATGACAGTTCACTCTTATGTTCATTGGTGCATAAGTTTGGTCGCCGTGGCGGAGAAGCTACTGAATCCGATTATGACAAGTATATTGATGAGTTGAAGAAGTCGCTCCCTGCTGACTTTAAGGCAAAAGGAAAGATATTCGTCTTTGTTGATGAATGTCACAGAACGCAGTCGGGCAAGCTACACGCAGCAATGCAGGCAATCATGCCGGATGCGATATTCATCGGATTTACAGGAACACCGCTCCTGAAAAAGGATAAGAAGACAAGTATAGAGGTGTTCGGCACTTATATTCATACCTATAAGTATAACGAAGCAGTGCGTGACGGTGTTGTACTTGATCTGAGATATGAATACAGAGATATCCCCCAGGAGCTCAGTGCACATGACAGAGTTGACCAATGGTTTGATGTTAAAACACGCTCTCTTTCAAGCAGAGCTAAAGCAAAGCTGAAAGAGAAATGGGCAAGTATGCAAAAGATATATAGCTCACGTTCAAGACTGGAACGTGTGGCATGGGATATTATTCAGGATTTTGATTTGAAGCCTCGCCTAATGGACGGAAATGGAAATGCAATTCTCGTTTCAGATTCGATCTATACTGCTTGCAAGTATTACGAGATTTTTCAGCAAAGAGGTTTCAAGAAGTGTGCGATCATCTCCTCTTACACTCCGCAAGCCGGTGATCTGAGAACTGATACTGTAAGTGCTGATGATGAAACTGAAACTTTTGAAAAATACGAGATATATCTCCGTATGTTAGGACTTGATCCTGATAATCTTCCCGAAAAGCTTTCAATACAGAAAAAAGTCGAGGACTTTGAAAAAGATGTTAAAGATAAGTTTATCAACCAGCCTGCAAACATGAAACTGCTCATTGTGGTTGATAAGCTGCTCACAGGATTTGATGCTCCGCCGTGTACATACCTGTATATTGATAAAAGTATGCAGGATCACGGTTTGTTCCAAGCCATTTGCCGTGTTAACAGACTGGATGGTGATACAAAGGAATTTGGATATATTGTTGATTATAAGCAACTTTTCGGAGATTTAAAGAATGCGATGGACACCTATACATCGGGTGCATTTGAAAACTATGATCCGGAAGATGTTGATGGACTTATCAAAGATAGAAGTTCTGAAGCAATCAAGCATTTCAATGAAATCTATGACCAGTTGGAAGAACTATGCGAAGGCGTAGAAGCTCCAAAGGGCGATTTACAGTATATGCATTATTTCTGCGGAGAATCCGGCATGAGCGAAGAAACTGATGAGATCTATTCTCGTCTCAGAGAAAGGCTGTATAAGCTTGTAAGCGGTTTAGTTCGTGCATTTGCAGAAGCCAAGCCATACATGGTTGATATTTATACTGCCAAAGAAGTATCTGCATACGATGAAAAAGTAAAATTCTATGTTGAGCTGAAACAGACAATCGGAAATAAAAGTGGAGACTTCTTGGATTTTAAAGCTTATGAGCCGGATATGCGCAAACTGATCGACAACTATATTACAGCTTCAGATAGCGTTAAAATCGGTGAGTTCGATGATCTAACACTACTTGATTTCGTAGCAGAACAGGGAGAAATCATGACCGAAGAAGATGCCCCCTCAGATAAAAAAGAAGGAGCAGCTGAAGCGATTGAAAATAATATTCGCCGTAAAATGGTAGAAAAAGTTGCGGTCAACCCTAAGTATTATGAAAAGATGTCAGCAATACTGGATGAGCTGATTCAAAAAAGAAAGCAAGGCGTTATCTCTTATAAGGAACTCCTTGAGAAACAAATAAAACTTGCTAAAAATGTTGAACATCCGGAACAAAATGAAGACTATCCTGAAAGCATAAGAAAAAGTAAGGCTTTGCAAGCTCTATACGATAATACTGACGGTAATGAAATATTAGCAATCAAACTTCATAATGCTGTTCTTAGCAGTAAAATGAGCGGATTCCGTGGTGATCCTATAAAAGAAAATAGAATAAAGAAAGCTTTATTCATTATTCTTAATGATGATTCTGAAGTCGAAAGATTATTTAAAATCATCGAAAAGCAGGAGGAATACTAATATATGACAATTATGATTTCTGGCATACCTATTGATATCCATAAAAAGAATATCAAGAATATGCATCTTCAGGTCAAGCCTCCTGATGGACACGTCGTTATCTCTGCTCCGTCATCTATTGATGATAAGGCAATAGAAATATATGCCAGAACAAATCTTATTTGGATCAAAAAACAGATTGAAAAGTTTCAACATCAGGCAAGAAGCACTAAACGTCAGTATGTAAGCGGAGAAACGCTTTTCATATGGGGAAAACAATATTATCTATCCTTTCAGCCTAATTCACAAAAGAACGGATTTGAAATAAAAGGAGATAAGGTAATACTCTCTATGCGTGAAGAAAGTACAGTAAAGCAAAGAGAAAACTATGTGCGAGAGCAGTACCGTATCTTACTAAAAGCGGAAATTGAAAGATTACTTCCGAAGTGGGAAAGGCTTACCGAGCTATACTGTGATTCTTGGCAAACCAAATATATGTTAACTCGCTGGGGAACTTGTAATACAGAGAAGAAAAAACTATGGTTTAATTTACAGCTTGCACAGAAACCAATCGAGTGTTTAGAGTATGTAATATTGCATGAACTTCTCCATTTAAAGGAACGTACACATAATTCAGTTTTTATTTTATATATGGATTTGTACATGAAGGATTGGCGGGCTGTACGAAAAGAACTTAATGATTTAAGACTAGATTATTATAATAAGGTTGAATGATGCGATTGTTTGCCTTAGGCAGAGAAAGGAGTAAAAAATGTTAGATCAGCCCAAAGAACTAATAGAAAAGCATATAAAAACGCATACGGAAAGATCAGCAGAAGACGAAGCTGCTGTCTCTACATTAGAATTCTTTTTTCGTTCAAATGGGCGGATTAACCCATTATTTGCATCTAATGATAAGTGGCCTAATACTGATGGAACGTTTGAATATGTAGCAGATCCTGATGTATCAAGGCGACCTAAGCAAAATTTCTTTGTTCAGATAAAAGGATCTCATTCATACAGAGAGGATAATGGGAAAATCAAATATTCATTGCAAAGTCTTGGTTTTCCTGCAACGATGGCTATGGATGTCACCTTAGACCCAGGAATACTCTTTGTTGTACTTAATCCTGATGAAAGAGGCTCTGAGCGTGTTTTCTGGAAGTATATGTCGGTAGACTATATCAACTCTATAAATTTCACTCAAGGAAGTATAACGGTTGATTTCGCCCCTTCAGAGGAAATTTATAATACTGATGAAAGTATTATTGATTTTTGTAAAAAACTTGATCGTATAATTGAACATCATTCATTTGTAAATAAGCTTAGTTCAACTCAGCTTAATCTTGATGAGATCAAAAGAATTGTAATGGCTTGTGATAGGTCGGTAGTCAGAAGTATTGATACAATAGAAAGCCTTGGCGCAACTAGAGATGAAGTCTCACAAGATATTCTACCGGGATTATATGATCTTTGTAGAGCGGCTCTTTTACTAAACTCTTATAATCTTGGATGCTCAAAGCCAAATCTTCAATTAGCATATGAACAAGCTCAACTCGATTTGAGAACTAAATATCTTGCTAATTTTTTAAGAGGATTAAAGTATATTGATTGCCGTATTCCGGAAGATGGTCAATCTGAAAGATTGATGCCAAAATACTATAACTTCATGTGGCAGATTAGAGAATTTTTCAATAATATTTACAAGATTTTAATCTTGCAAAACCTTGAAAAGTTCCCACTAAATACGGATCAACTTGACAACGAGTACTATAACATAGTTGCAAAAGCTATTGAATCTACGGATTTATCACCTCATTCTGTGGAAAACACACGTTTTTATGTTCAAAAGAAAACACCATTTTATGTTGGCACCGAACGCTATTATGAAATCACCTTGCAATTAGCCAATAAATATGCTACTAAATTTAATAGAATAACTGTTTATTCAAAGCAGAATATTTCAACTGGTTATTCAATTAATATTGGCTATACCGACACAACGATTGATTTATGGGGTATTGCTTCAAATATAAAAATCATCACAAACTGGAGAGTATCCATTGCACCTACTTGTTTAAACAAACTTGGAAGAATATTAAATATTCCATTAAGGTTGAATGCAAACTATGGCGAGTATGCTGAATTAATGAGTTTTCTCACCAAAACGGGAATGACGTTGCTTGATCTTATTGATTTACAAGAAATGGATTTCCATTCAATTATCGATCAAATATATTGTAATACAAACACTAAACACTTTAGAGAAGTGATTGAGATATTGAGAAGAGATTATTCTTCCGACTCCGTAATATTTGGAAAAAATGTTGTTCGTTATCTTTTGATTAATCTTCGTGAAAAAAGTCTAATTGATGTAATGCCTAATAGATTCACAAAAATGCTAGCTGGTTCCCCTCTTTACCTTGCATCAGGATGTCGTCCATTTGAACGCAATCCGCTTCTAGCAAATTTACCACATAGTAAAACAGCTGAAGTTAGTATAACAAAAATACTTAGTGCATCTGGAACAGAAAAGATCAATATTCTTTTACCATATCTAAGAATAAGAAATGCGATAAATAAATCGGGTGAATTATATTTCAAAGCAAGCGAAATTGCTTCAGATAAATCCATTAACGATTATAATGAGTATTTAGTTGAGTGGGAGCAAGATCAAGGATATAGCATAGTAAATGATAGCGGCTTAGTTACAATATCTGCCTATGAAACCATTACACTTAAGATTCTACAGAGATTGTTAGATTTTACGCAAACAGGAATTAAAGGTCAAAAAGAACTAAACGCACGATTTATAAAAGATCATTCAGCACTCTTTGAGAAGGTTGATGTTTCCAAGCAAAAAGCAATTAAATATGCTTTTGTTAATTCAAGAATACTGTTGATATATGGTGCTGCTGGAACGGGTAAAACAACACTTATTAATTATATATCTAGTCTTATGCCCAAATCAAAAAAGCTTTTTCTTACTAAAACACATGCTGCCATTCAACACCTTCAAAGAAGAATTGATAATCCAGGATCAGATTCTGATTTTATTTGTATTGATAGTTTTACAAGAAGAGTTAATTTGCCAGATTATGATATTATTTTTGTAGATGAGTGCAGTACAATAGATAATCGAACAATGCTTAACTTTATTAGTAAAATTAGTTCGGATTCATTGATTGTCCTTGCAGGAGACATCAATCAAATCGAATCAATTGATTTTGGTAACTGGTTTTATTATGCTAAAGATATCATAACTACACAGGGAGCTAACGTTGAATTACTTGATACTTGGCGGACTCAGGAAGAAAGCTTACTGAGCCTATGGGAAGAAGTAAGGAACAATGATGTTAGAATCACCGAAAAACTCGTCATAGACGGACCCTTTTCAAAGGAAATAGGATCAGATATTTTTACTTCTGATGTTAAAGATGAAGTTGTTTTATGCTTAAACTATGATGGGAAATTCGGGTTAAATAATATAAACAGTTATTTCCAAAATGCAAATCCAAATGGAGAAGCTATAATATGGCAAAGCTGGAGGTTTAAAAAGGGAGACAAAATCCTTTTTAATGATAACTCTCGTTTCACATACCTCTATAATAACCTTAAAGGAATTATTGTAGACATTGAAAAGACAGACGATCAAATAGCATTTATTATTGATGTCGAAACTATAATCACTGAACAACAGTGTAAATCAGACCAGATTGAGTATATTGACACACTTGATGAAAAAACTCGGATTAAACTTATTGTATATGCTTTCGATGAAGATGAAATTGATGACGAGGAAGACGCTAAGAAGACTATTATACCTTTCCAGTTAGCATATGCCGTTTCGATTCATAAAGCACAAGGCTTAGAATATGATTCTGTAAAAGTTGTTATTCCGAGCGTTAATACCGAAAAAATAACAAAAGGTGTATTTTATACAGCGATAACTCGCACAAAGAAAAAACTAACGATTTACTGGAGTTCCGAAACGATGGAAGCAATTATATCAGGATTTTCATCTGAACATAATGGTTTTAAAAGTCTGGAAATCATAAAGAATAAATTAGTTCAGACCACTAGTTCCAGTTAAATCTAATAACGGAAGTCGTTTCTTCTATGTAAAAAGACAGATACCTCTCTTGTGGAAGTATCTGTCTTTCATTTTCATAGCTCGCTGTTTTGGTCTTAATATAGTAGTTGGGATTATACTGCTATATCAGCGCCGCACTTTGAGCTGCCTTTTATTTATGTGAGATCACCGAATGTGAACTTGCCGTCTTCCAGTATCAGATAGCTATGTGCTGAATTTTCTTTCGGTATGGAAACAGAACCGGGGTTTATATAGGTGTAATCGCCGCAGTCTTTAATAACAGGTACATGGGTGTGACCGTGGAGCAGAATGTCGCCCTTAGACAGCGGAGGCAGATTGTCGCAGTTGAATTTGTGACCATGTGTGGCGAATATCCTCAGTCCGTCACAGCATATATAAGCATATTCTGCCATAACAGGGAAGTCAAGCACCATTTGATCGACTTCTGTGTCACAATTACCACGCACGCACAGAAGCTTGTCTTTTAGCGGATTGAGCATGGCTATCACCTGCTTTGGTGCATATTCCTTTGGAAGGTCGTTTCTTGGTCCGTGATAGAGGATATCACCCAAAAGAATTAGTTTTTCCGCACCGTTTTGCTCAAAGGCTTCAAGCATTTTTTTGCACCAGTAAGCCGAACCATGAATGTCTGACGCTATCATAAGTTTCATTTTTTACACTCCTTTATTTTATGTTCTCAGATGCAAGCTTATGCAAAGACACATACTCTGGCTTTATTTTGTTATATATATCGCAGCCTTTTTCCTTTTTGAACTCTTTTACCATTCTGATATAAAGCTGTTGTTTTGTTGTGGCGTCAATGACTGCTTCTCTTATAAGCGCCAGTTCGTCTTTGTTGCATTTGCCGTCGAGTATACGAGTGGCCAGATTACGGTCGTAGGGAGTAGGAGAGCCGCCACGCTGGATATATCCCAGTACAGTTTCACGGGTCTCGAATCCGGTTTCATATTCTATTTCTTGGGCTATATATTCGGCGGCTTTTTTGCCGTCCATGGTTTTGATGCCTTCTGCGACAACAACAATGGAATAGGGCTTCCCTTTTTTCAAGCGTTCAATGATGGTATTGCCTATATTATGAATATCATAAGACAGTTCCGGAATAAGAATCACGTCACCGCCTCCCGCCATTCCGGAATAAAGTGCAATCCAGCCAGCTTTATGTCCCATCACTTCAATAACCATGACACGTTGGTGTGAACTGGCTGTAGAATGCAGCCGGTCAATGGCATCGGTAGCAATGGTCACGGCAGAATCGAATCCGAATGAAACGTCTGTTCCCCAAACATCGTTATCTATTGTTTTAGGTACAGAAACAACGTTCACACCTGCTTGGGCCAGTTTGGCTGCGGTCTTTTGGGTTCCGTTTCCGCCGATACATACGATACAGTCCAGACCTAGATCATGGATATTCTTTAACATCAAAGCCGGTTTGTCCTCCGAGGCTGCCGACAGGCGTTTCTTGAATGGCTTTTCTCTGGAAGTGCCTAGTATTGTCCCTCCCAGATTTAACAAGCCCGATAATGATTTTTCTGTCAATGGTTCTACGTCATTGTCCAGCAATCCCCGGAATCCGCTATGAATTCCATAAACTTCCATACCGTAATGATTTATCGCTGTTTTGCAAACTCCTCTAATTGTGGCGTTTATTCCTGGACAGTCTCCTCCTGATGTCAATATTCCTATCTTCATAGCCTTTGATGTTAAGTTGTAAGCGACCGTAAAGATAACAAAAAATAAAAGTAATGTAGAAAACTATAAAAAAAATAATGTTATCAGCCATTATAATATAGAAATAAGCTATTTTTGCAAGATATAACGAATCGTATACTAAGACAAATGAATTCTACCAGATTAATTAGTACGCTATTCAAGCCCAGACAAAAAGCGACAGCCTTGTATGCAACTCAGGCTGAGGCGCTCCAACATAAAGTGTTTTGCCGGCTGATGAAGGATGCGGCCCATACGGAGTGGGGATTGAAATATGGCTATAAAGACATAAAGAGATATCAAGACTTTCAACGTGTACCTATACAGACTTACGAAGAAATCAAGCCATACGTGGAACGGATGCGTCATGGAGAGAAAGATGTCCTGTGGCGTGGAGAAGTGCAGTGGTTTGCCAAATCTTCAGGAACAACTAATGACAAAAGTAAGTTTATTCCTGTCAGCAGGGAGGGACTTCATGATATTCATTATGCGGGTGGTATGGATGCAGTGGCGCTGTATCTCCAACAAAATCCTGAGAGTCGTTTTTTCTCTGGAAAAGGTCTGATTCTTGGAGGAAGCCATGCACCAAACTATAATGTGAAACGAAGTCTTGTAGGAGACCTTTCTGCCATATTGATTGAAAATGTGAATCCGTTGGTCAATCTGATTCGGGTGCCCGATAAAAAGATTGCGTTGCTGAGTGATTTCGAGGAAAAAGTAGAAAGGATTACTCGTGCCACAATGAATCAGAATGTGACCAATCTTTCAGGAGTGCCGTCATGGATGATGGCTGTACTGAAACATATTCTGGAAGTGAAGGGAACGGATAATTTGGCGGAAGTATGGCCTGATTTGGAAGTTTTTTTTCATGGAGGGGTTGCTTTTACTCCTTATCGCGAACAATATAAACAGCTTATTCGTAGCGACAAGATGCATTATATGGAAACATACAATGCCAGTGAAGGTTTTTTCGGATTACAAAATGATTTCAGTGATCCTTCCATGTTACTGATGATTGACTATGGGGTATTTTATGAATTTATTCCGATGGAAGATGTCGGTACTGAAAATCCTCATATTGTTCCGTTAACAGATGTGGAGTTGAATAAAAATTATGCGATGGTCATCAGTACTTCCTGCGGATTGTGGCGTTATATGATTGGTGATACCGTGAAGTTCACCAACAAACACCCCTATAAATTTGTTATAACAGGGCGTACCAAGCACTTTATTAATGCATTTGGTGAGGAGTTGATGGTGGATAATGCGGAACAAGGGTTGGCAAAAGCCTGCGAGGCGACCGGTGCACAGATTATTGATTATTCTGCTGCTCCTGTTTTCATGGATGCACATGCCAAGTGCCGTCATCAGTGGCTGATAGAATTTGCCGTTATGCCGGATTCTTTAGAGAATTTTAGTCGGGTTCTTGACACTTCTTTACAACAAATTAACTCCGATTACGAAGCTAAACGCCATAAAAACATTACCTTGCAGCCGTTGGAAATAATCGTGGCGAGACCTAATCTGTTCCACGATTGGCTGAAAGAAAAAGGCAAATTAGGCGGACAGCACAAAGTGCCGAGATTGAGCAATACGCGTGATTATATAGAAGAAATGCTAAGCTTGAACCAATAAGAACATGAATTGGAAAAAACATAAATTACCTGCTTTGTTGATGCTGATGATCGTGGTGTATTCCTGCGCAAGCATGGGAACACCGGATGGAGGTCCGTATGATGAGGAGCCGCCCAAGTTTATCAGAAGCTCTCCCAAGCCGTATGCAACAAACAATAAGAATAAGAAGATTGCCATTGAATTTGATGAGTTCATCAAATTAGAGAAAACATCGGAGAAGGTGGTAGTGTCTCCTCCTCAATTGGAACAACCTGATATTAAGGCAAGCGGCAGAAGAGTATTGGTTAACCTCATGGACTCATTGAAGCCCAATACCACTTATACCATTGATTTTTCGGATGCCATTGTGGATAACAATGAGGGTAATCCGCTAGGTAATTATGCTTTTTCTTTTTCTACGGGAGAAGCCATTGATACACTGGAAGTTTCCGGAAATGTATTGGCTGCTGATTTGGAACCTGTCAAAGGTATGATGGTGGGATTGCATGCAGATCTGAGCGATAGCGCTTTTGTCAAGAAACCGTTTGACCGTGTATCCCGTACTGATAGCCGAGGGCGTTTTACCATCCGCGGTATCGCACCTGGTAAATATCATATCTTTGGTTTGATGGATGGTAACCAGAATTATTTGTATGACTCCAAGACCGAGATGATTGCTTTTTGTGATTCTATTATTATTCCTTCCATGGAGGCTGCTGTGCGTCAGGATACGTTGTGGAAGGATACAGCGACTATCGATACGATTAAAACAGTGGGGTATACCCGTTTTCTGCCGGATAATATTGTTCTAAGAGCATTTAAGGGAATAAATAACCGCCAGTATCTGTCCAAGAGCGAGCGTGATAAAGAGAATCATTTTATATTATCTTTCAGTGCGCCGGCCGATACGTTGCCTGTTTTGAAAGGATTGAACTTTGATGAGAAGGATGCGTTTATTATAGAAACGACTCCACGAAACGACTCAATTTGTTATTGGATCAAGGATTCGTTGGTTTATCAGATGGATACGCTGGAGGTTCAGTTGGATTATTTATATACGGATACACTAAACCGGTTGGTTCCCAAAACCGATACCATTTATCTGGCTAATAAACTGACAAGAGAGCAACGGGAAAAATTGCAGAAAAAAGCGAATGAGGAAAAGGAGAAGGAACGTAAAAAAAGGGAGAAAAAAGGAGATACCATCAGGGTGGAACCAACTAAATTCCTGACTATGAACGTCGATGCTCCGTCAGCATTCGATATATACAGGAATATCTATCTATCTTTTGAAGAACCTGTGGCAAGCATAGACACGGCGGCCATTCATATGGAAGTAAAGGTGGATAGTGTGTGGCAACCGGCTCCTTTCTTCTTTATGGCAGACTCGTTGATGCCACGTCAATATCAGATATTGGCAGATTGGCAACCGGAGCAGGAATATCAGTTGACTATTGATTCTTTGGCGTTTATTGGTATTTATGGGCTGCATACGGACAAAGTCCAGCAAACGGTGAAAGTGAAAAAAATGGACGAGTACGGAACTATCTTGTTGAATATAAAAGGAACTGCTCCCCATGCTGTTGCCGAGTTGTTGGATGCGAATGGAAATGTATTGCGCCAACAACCGGTAACGGAGGAAGGAACGGCGGACTTCTATTTCTTGAATCCGAGTACGAAATATTATATACGTTTGTTTAACGACCATAATAATAACGGAGTTTGGGATACGGGAGATTATGATAAGAAGATTCAGCCTGAAGAGGTTTTCTATTTCCCGAAAGTTTGGGAAATGAAAGCTAACTTTGAATTTGAAGAGAATTGGGATGTGAATGCTATTCCTATAGACAAGCAAAAGCTGGATGAAATAAAGAAACAAAAACCGGAAGAGACCAAAAAGGTGCAAGATAGAAATAAAGAAAGAGCTAGAAAACTAGGCCGATGAAAAAAACTATTCTCATATTATTGTGCGGCTGGTTTGCCATTATGGCAACCAGGGCGCAATGTGCGGCACAAAACGAAGCTATCCAGGCAGGTGAAGAATTAGTGTACGATTTAAAGTTTAACTGGAAATTCATTTGGGTTGCTGCCGGACAGGCAAAAATGGACATGCAGGCTATTACTTATCAGGGGAAACCTTGTTTTCGTAGTAACTTGATTTCTGTCAGTAACAGACAAGTTGATTTCTTTTTTAAGATGCGTGATACATTGACTTGTATTACCAGCAGTCGTCTGGAACCTGTTTATTTTCGTAAAGGAGCCGAAGAGGGCGACCGCTATACGGTGGACGAAGTATGGTTCAGTTATAAAAACGGGAAATGTATTGCCGATCAGCGTCGTATGAGGAGGGAACGGGATACGGTGAAATCGAAAGACCAAAGTGATGAGTGTATTTTTGATATGCTGAGCATATTGATGAGGGCACGTTCATTTGATGTAAGTGACTATAAAGTCGGCGATAAAATATTGTTTGATATGGCTACAGGTACTAAAGTAGAGCAGCAAACATTGATTTATCGTGGCCGGAAGAATTTTAAGGCGGAGAATGGTGTGAAATACCGTTGTTTGGTCTTTTCCTTGGTAGAGTATAAAAAAGGAAAAGAAAAAGAGGTAATAACCTTTTATGTAACTGATGATAAAAACCATTTGCCGGTGCGTTTGGATTTATATTTGAATTTTGGTTCGGCAAAAGCATTTCTGAGAGAGATAAAGGGGAACCGTCATCCTCTAACTTCCATTATAGAAAAGTAGCGGTTTGTCTTGATATAGTAATACCGCCGGGCCTTGGCAGATGCCGGGTCGGCGGTTGTGTTGTTGTATATTCATTATGAATGGTATGTTATTCATCGAACAGTTTGGCCTGTCTGGAAATAAGTTTCAAGGTCTTTCCTTCATTTAATGCAGTAAGAATAGTTTCACCCCCTTTGTTCACTTTGCATAAAGAGATTTTCGGTCCCATGATTTCGGTAATCCGTATTTCACCGATTTTGGTTTCTATATTATGTCCTTCCAGTATGCCATCTTCCACTACATCAAAGCGTAATCCTTCTTTGATAGGATCATCATATCCCAGGTTGATATAAATGGTTTTTGCCTTGTCTCTTTTGGTAGATACCACTTTCAGTATTGAACCGTATACTTTGAAGTGATTTTCTACAAAAAGTCCCATTTCGTATGGCACATTGATTAATGAATTCTCTAAAGCGCTATATTGGGTGGCATCTTTACCGGATGCTGAGCCTGTCTCTTCATAATTGCGTGTGCTGATAGTTACTCCGTCACTGGTCCGTATTAAATCAAGGCGCAGGGTGAATTTCTCTTTATAACTGTTCTCACGGCTGTGGTAACGTCTGTGAGAGCTTCCGTCATCGGTTGCTTCCCTTTGTATCAGGTTTCCTTTTAACAGGTACTCTGCTCTGAAGCGGCGTGCATCTTCCAGCGGGCTCAGACTGAGATCACTTCCAGCCGAAACGGCGTCCACTACATTGATGCGGTTGGTGTTGCGGATACCATCGATAAATGCGAGACGAATCAGGTTGATCGCCCTGTTGGGTATTTTGATCTCACTATTGAAGTCATCTACATAAATCGTATATTTTTGTCCGGATGCTTCTAAGGATATGACTGTCAAAATTATTAATAATAGGATATTACGTTTCATGGTTATACGAATTTGTAAGGTTTGTAATGTAGTTCTTTTACGAAAATACACAGTTCGCTGTTTATTTGCAAGTGAACTGCGTTAAAATAGATTTCGGGCATTGATTATTTATTGCCGGTGTTTATTTTTTCATGTTTAAGTATTTGGTATTGACAGATAATGATTATCTTGGTGCATAAATTAAAAG
>OHAI01000820.1_pt1 | contig 24659 bp, 28 predicted proteins | sample 1577091 | NCBI WGS metagenome assembly OHAI01 (sample SAMEA3541548, study PRJEB24748) | human gut metagenome | biome: human gut; feature: human-associated habitat; material: faeces | place: China | collected 2012
AATATATTAATTATAGGGATAATTGGACTTATGCTATACAATATAGGATATGGAGTAGGTACAGCTATTTATAGAATTTTTGGTTGATTAGTAATTGTGTGGTGATGCACAAAAGTAATGGCATCAAATTTTATGTTTGATGTCATTACAATCAAAGGATAATTATGAGGAATATACATGAACAATAAAACTGGTGTATTTTTTATATATTTGAATTTGCGACATATTCTGCAAAATGTAATTATTGTGGTAAAATATTTAAAGCAACGTACTGGCCATTTTTAATAAGTAAAGCCAGTGCTAAGGTGGCATGTGAGGGAAAATTACATAATCATATAATTAATTCACATTATGGAAATTTATAGTAAGGATTCTATGGGAATGTTCAATGAAAAGAAACATATCAATATCTTATCGGACAATTTGTGCAGGGATTTTTGTAATCATAAGTATTATAATACTTGCGATAAATGGAATTTCATTATTCAAATATGATAATGCCACGGATTATGAAAAGTCAGCTTTGCGTCCGGGCGAGTATGTCAAGTTCCAATTAAAGGATTATCTGTCCAAACCGCTTGATGAATACAATTCCGACGTTTCTTCAGGACAGTGTGAGGTAGAGGTGACATTTTTCGGAGATTACTATGTATACAATATTCCATACATGGATAATACTTATGTGAGAGTAAAGCTATACGATAAGAATCTGGAAGAACAGTTAGAGGGAAAGGTTGATTTAATTGGTAAAGTGTTGCCGGAAAAAGATGTTTCTATGGAATGGTATGAACAGGTGCCGGATTTTTCACTCAGCAGCTTGAAAAAGGGCATATGTATACAGGAAGTAGATTGCAAAAAGTATCAAAATATGCTTTGGTTTGGTGGAATTATGTTGTGTGTAAGTGTGGCTGTCCTGTTACACGATTATAGAGTGAATCGGGCCACTATTATTACGGAAGAGGGAAGGATTGCACATATAAATCTGCCTGATTATGATTTGGCGTATACTTTAGAGTATAATCTTCGAAAGTATAAGGAACTGGAGGAAATACAGATTCAGAACAGAAAGAAGATATTTTGGATAGTTTTGTTTGAACTGACAGGAGTATGGTTCTGCATAAATTTTTATTATTGGGAAATAAAAGTTATAGGTGTGGTGTTTATTCTTTGCGGGCTGAAAATAGGATGGAATATTTTTATTAATTCAGACTTGAGCGCGGCAGTAAGGTTATCAGAGTTGTTTGGTCTAGACACGGTTTCACAGAGAAAAGAGCATTTGTTATCATACATACATGAGCTGGAAAAGAGAGTATCAAGATAAATGGCTTGCTTTTTGCAATGGCGAAAACCTTGGAAGGTTCATATATGTAACATTGCACTAAAACAATTTACTAACCTATTAGTAGAAGGAAGGAAACTTTAACATTGAGATATTTATTATATGTCATATCATTAGTAATTAATGCCTTATCGTGCTATTTTATGATGGGGTTGGCGAGTTCATTGACTGTGGTCTGTACGATAACTGCCATATACTATATTGAATCAAAAAGAGCAGAAGATAATAGAGTATTTTTAGCGATACAGGCTTTTTGCATGATATTTAATATTGCCAGATTAGTGATTAGTAGTATAATAAAAGTTAACTGTGGGGACAGTGTGATTGTACTGAGTATATTTGTATTAGGAATAGTTTGTGTTGAGAAAATGATAAAAGTTTGCGATAGGGAATAATGAAAATGGATAGTAAAATAAGGAATATATTTTGGATTTTTATTTCTATAGGTGTAGTAGTGATATTTTTGCTCTACAAAGTATTGGTATTGTCGCTTCTTATGAACGGAATACCAATTATGAGAGAATATTATGATATCGCAAATCTTATTGCAAATGTTATAGATATAATATCTATTATTATTTTATTGCTTATTTTCAAGATGAAAGTGAGCAAAGGCAGTATGAAAGGCTGTGCTAAAGGAATTTGCGTATATGGATTACCCATAACTGCGTTTTCATTATTTTATTCAGTACAGGCAATTTATTGGATTTTTAATGGTCATGCAGGGCTATATGGTCATAAAATGGTTGAAAAACTTGTTGTTAATCTATTGCTATATCTTACGGTTGGTATCGAGGAAGAACTGATTTTTAGAGGTGTGGTGCTTGATTGTATTTTTAGAAAAAATAAAACGATAGTACTGGGGTGCTTATATTCAGGACTACTGTTTGGGCTGGCACATCTTGAAAACCTTATTTGGGGTGAAGATATGAATCCGGTAACTATATGGTATACAATCATATTTGGCTGTATAATAGGATTTGTATGGTCTGTAATATATTTAAGGACTAAGAGTTTATGGAGTGTAATATTACTGCATTTTGCATGGGATTTTTCGGAATATTGTAATTACATGATGGCTATAGAAAGATATCGATACAGCGGATCATATAATTTTCTTGTAAGGCAAATTCCTGTTATTATCATAATGCTTATTGTGGCAATTGTCATATTGCACAGAAAGAACAGCAACAAATAGTTGGAATTGTACGAGGAGAATAATCTAGGAATGAAAAAAATTAGCCGAATAAGTGGAGCTTTGCTTATATCTATGTTGTTGTCAAGCATATTGAGCGGTGTAGTATTAGTTATTATGGGAACTTTAAATTTACCACTGGATATGCAATCAATTAAGGTTATCTGTGGTAGCATCGCCAGCGTGGGATATTTTTATTTTTTTAGGATTTTTACTAAAGAAATCGAGAAAATCAATATAAATGAAATATCGTTAAATAAAAAATTCTCGGTTTGGGATGGCATCGGATATCTGCTCGTTTTATTGGGGGGAACAACAATATTGTCAGGAATTACGGATATTATACTAGAGTTTATTAAGCGATATCTGGTTCATACAGAAAATGTGGGTGCTGTTGAAAATTATATAGGAAATGTACCGGCATGGATACTCCTTGTATGTGTTGTAATTATCTCGCCTGTATTTGAAGAACTATTATTCAGAAAGGTGCTGTTGGAAGAATTACTTCCATATGGCAAGGTTACAGCAATTTTAATAAGCAGTATGCTTTTTGGTATGTTACATGCAAATCTGCAACAGTTTTTATATACCATTTTTATGGGAATAGTGTGTGCGAATATTGTACTTATTACAGGTAAAGTAAGGTATGCGATTTATCTGCATATGGCATTTAATTTATTTGGAGCGATAATATCGGGTTATATACCGAGCGGCAGATATACAATTTTAACAGAAATTATATTTGTAATAAGTGCTGCCATAATAGTGATACTTAAAGCCAAAACAGTGTTTATTATTAAAGATGAAGCCAATGTTAATAAATTCAACTTCAAAAAGGAATTTTGTGGAATTGGTTTTATTATGTTTATGGTTTATTGGATTATTAGTTGTGTGGATGCAATAGCATATTAAAATTAAATCAGATATAAATTGGATATGGTATTTCAAAAGGAAAACTTTCTGGCGGAACATTATATCGAGGCTATGTAGCTGGTGCCCTTACAGGAGGTGCTATTGGTGCATATATGCCAATATAAAAAATGATATTATATTGAAAATTAGCAAAGATAAATTATATATATATGTACCTAAAATATACGAAAGATATTTTTACAATAATTAGTAAAAAAAGCAGAAACAGAGGAACAATAAAAGGATGAAATACTATTGTATAAAATAGCACGATATAACCGATTGTGGAGCAGCGTGTATTGCAACAATCTGCAGACAGAACGGATATAAAATTGGGATAAGTAAAATCCGTGAAGCTGCAGGAACAGGAGCAGGCTTAGGGTATTTAGCAACAAGATAATTTTATAAAATAAGACGAGGTAAAATATGGAAAGACTATTGTTATTTTGTGGTGTATGGATAAGTATTGTGCCTATATTGTTTCAAAATAGTTATTTCGAAGAACATAAAAAATATACATTATCTATGCAAATTATTGGATTTTTTGCATTTTTGATGGGAATATTACATTTCTTTAATATTGTGAAGAAGGGACATTATTTAGAGGTTGTTCTGTTCTGTGTCCTATTTGTATGGGTTGGGAAATTATCATATGATAAAATAAAAAATGAAAACGCAAAAATCATTAGAACTGCATGCTGCATCAGCAATAGTTATTCTTACGTGTTCATTGATAGCTCTTTCTGTATTTCAAAAAAGAAACACTGCAGAATAAAAGCCAATGAAAGCAGAAATGGTAATGAAAAAAGAAAACAATAAATGGTATATTGGCTGGATAATCTTTCCGGCCTGGTACTTGATAGGAAAAAAATATATCATATTGCCTGTTATACAATCGGTATTTGAAGCAATGAGTTATTCGGATGCGTATCTGATAACAAACTATTTATGGAATCTTATAGCTATAGTTATTTTATTCAGCCTTTATGGAACTGGTATTTTAAGGGATATAAAACAGATAAGACAGTATGATATCAAATCAATAGCTTCGGGATATATCAAATCATTTGCTGTAATAGTATTGTTTACAATATTAGGCGGTATTATGCAGTTTGTTTTGTCATCCGGAAATAATGAGCAAAGCATAAATGAAATTACGCTCAGAATGACAATGAAAGAACATTATTGGGCTATTATGATTCTTTCTGCATTTATAGGACCCATATTAGAAGAACTGATTTTTAGATGGTTTATATTCAGCTCCATCAATAAAAGTCTGATAATCAAAGTGATTGTATCATCAGTATTATTCGGATTAATGCATTTTATACCATCTATAGGGGCAATAAGTTTAAATGAGCTTTGTCTGCAAGCAATACAATATGTATTAGCCGGAATTGCGTTTTGTCTGGTTTATATAAAAAGAGGAAATGTTGTTTTTGGGATAGCAGCTCATATGAGCATCAATTTGATGCATAATTTAATGTATTTGGTTAATAGATGGGGTTAAAAAGTGTGTAAAAGACCATAAAAGACTATAAAAGATGTCTGTATAAATTTAGTAAAAAATGAGGAGTACCAAGAGATGAAAAAAGAAAACAATTATATATCCACTGATGTGAATCATAAAAAGCTAATATTTGGAGTCGTAATAATTCATATTTGTTTTTTAATTATTAAGAATAGTGGCATTACAGATATTTTAAAAGAAAAGAATATATTTTATGGGGTGCTGATAAATATGATTTATCAGTTGACTTTGATTATCATGATTGGAGTGGCAATGAAGCAATATTTGATCACTTCATTTAAAAAATTCAAAGCTGACAGAATTTCTGTAAATATAAAAAGAGTTTTGGCAGGTGTGGGAATTGCATTCTTGTTAAGCTGCATCGCTGGAATTATTGAAATGACAGTGTGTTCAAATATATCGGTTCCGGCAAATCAGTCAAACGTTAATGGGTATTTTGTGGATTATCCTATTTTGGCTGTTATAATGAGTGTAATTATGGCTCCTTTTACAGAAGAGATAATTTATAGAGGTATATTGTTTCGGTTTTTCAGCAAATATGGAGAACTGTGTGCAGTATTGGTGACAGGATTTTTGTTTGGAACAATGCATATGCTTTCTTCATTTGGAAACACAAATATACTACTATTTTTGTGTCAATGGTTAGACTATTTTTTGACAGGACTATTTTTGGGATTTATCTATAAAAAATACAAAAATATCTGGATAAATGTTTCAATACATGGCACTTGGAATCTGATTGGTGCTGTAATGATATTAACAAAAATAATGTTAACAAAATAATATGAACAGACCAGAATATTGAAAGGTGGTGAATTATATGCAAGAAATCATTAGCTGGTATATGGAACATAAAACTTATGGAAATATATTAATTATAGGGATAATTGGACTTATGCTATACAATATAGGATATGGAGCAGGTACCGATATTTACAGAATTTTTGGCTAATTGGTAATTGGGTGGATGAATAAAAGAAATATAGAAATAGAACATGAGCTATATAATAATTTTTGGGATTTTGTATAGAAAAAAGCAAAATCTAATATGAGAGTCTTAAATTTATTAGATATAAATTTGGCAAAAATGAAAGGAGTACAAAGAGATGAAAAAATGTATTTTAGTATGGCAGGTGCCGGTAATAGAAGGAGAGCCGTATAATCCGGTGGAATATGCTGTCCATGTGAGAAAAGCAAAAAAGTTTGCGGAAGCATTGAACCGGTATTTTGCGGAAAAAAATATGGACTACAATTGCGTGCTGGACAAATCAGCCTGCAGCCTTGATGAGATATTTTCTCCACAATATCAGGCAGTGCTGTTTGCACCGGAGGCTAAAACAAGACAGTGGCTCTATAAAAAAGAAGTGCAGAATGAGATCGTGAAAAAGTATTATCTGGAATACATGGAGTACAATAGTGCGCGGGTAGAAAAGGTGGTTGAGTTTCTGAGCGAATAAACCGAAAAATAATGCATTTATAGGACCAATATTAGAAGAACTGTAAGGTGGTTATAGGGGAATAACATTACCAAATAGCATTAAAGTATTGAAATGGTAAATGTATGATGATAGGTTTAATTTCTAAAGGGAGACATAATTTATGAATAAAAAGAAAATAATCCTTCTGTTTATATTAACATTAATCGGTATTTTATGTGTTTTTTTAAATGGTAAAGAAGAGCCTGAAATAGGGGTTGGTCAGAATAAGGTGAGTTTTTCAAATAAAACAAATTCATTTTATTATGACCAGCTTGACGAAACCGAAAAAAGGGTGTGTAACGATATTACAGCATTAGTTGAACAGGGAAATGGTGGAAAAATTGATCTAACAGCTCCGATAAGTACATACCGGTATCTGAGGATAGTAAGAACATTATCATTTGATCCGGAATATCAGAACTGGGCGATTTCATTAATTTTTCCGGTTGGAGAAAATAATAAACTAATTGATCGAAACACAATTAACGATGACTGTAATATTATGAAATTATATGTTCTGGTTAATGATTCAAAAAAGCGTAAGGAGTTGAAGAATTTTAAGCTTGTTTTAAATGATGAGAATATAATTACCAATATAGATGAGCTTGAAAAAATATGTAAAAGCGCTGATTTTTCAACAGAATATTATCAGGAAAAATCAAAAGAAATAGATGCTTGCTATGATGAGATTATAAAAGAAATGCCCAAGAATATGAATGAAAAAGCGGCTGTACAATATTTCTTAAATTGGATAAAAGACAACATGGAATATGATTATTCTGTCTATGAATCAAGTATGGAACCATATTATGACAAATTGTATGAAAATGAAGTATATGCTGATGTCTCAAACAAAGGATGTATTTTGGATAAAAGAGGTATATGCGGTGGAATCTCAATAATATTATCAGAACTATGTAACAGAGTGGGAATAACAGCTTATCCTGTTTTTGGTACAATTAAATCAGATGGTACACTCATACCACATGGATGGGTTGCTATGAGAGTAGATGATTCAACATATTATATAGATCCTACATATGTGTGTCAAACCGGCGAAATGGACAATCTGAAGATGAAAAATGAAATGGAACGCATTGGAGACAGACAGTATCAGCTTGAGGATTCATTTGAGTATTAGGCAAGGAGTTTATAAACAAATAGAATTTTTAAACGTTTGGTTCATCTTGATTAACAAGATGAACCTTTTTTAATACATATATTATGGATGATGAGCTTGGACCTAAACTACAGGATTTGGATTTGCCGGTGAGAAAGCGTATCAGGAAGGAAAAGTAAATATGGATACATTGGTGCCTGACACAAAAGAGCGAATAAACCGGAAAATAACGCATTTAAGAAATGAAATAACAAACATTTTGTGTTTTCGTTAAAAACTCGATATAAACATTTCTGTTTTTCGTTAAAAAATAGGTGTAAACATTTTGCATTTTCGTGAAAAATGGTAGGGTTGTAGGTGGGATGCCGCAGGCAGTAGATGCTTATGTTTCAGGGAAAAGTTATGAACAAATTGATTTTGTTAAACGGAATATTCTGAGCCTTTATGAAGAGGAACTGGCAAAATACGATACAGAAAACAGGAAATATCAGTTAAAGTGTGAGAACAGATTCATTATTTATACGAAGGATTTAAAATATCAGGACGGAATTATGTATATACCAATTTATATGACTATGTTACTGTAAGATGATTAGTCGGAATGAACTCATGTTTTTTTATTTTGTCAAGTACAAGCTTGATACCATTAAATTGAAAACAAAATTGTTTGCAGGCAGCAAAAGGGGGACTCTTTTTGCTGCTTTTTTGCAGGATTTTCTAGAATAACTAACTTTTCTATATGCTGAATTGTCATAAAATATAGATTATTAAATTTGAAAGCAGATTGAAGGTGATAAACATGAGAAGTTATAAACGGTATACCAGACGAAAGAGACTTTTGAAGCATATCGTTGTGGTTGCTTTAGTTTTTATATTGGGATTAGTGCTTTTGCGGGCTGTTTCGTATATAGCTATTCAGAGTGAAATTCCAATGATTAATAGTTTCAATCTATTTAGAAGAGAAGCAGATACTTCTTTTGGGTGGATTCTGCCATAGAAATGCAGGAAAAAGGATTGTGTCTGGAGGAATATATCGAGTCACTGAGGTGAAAATTATAAAAAATTAAATGAATATTAATTTTTCACTAACTTTTTATCACCTTAAGTTGTCTTATTATTATAGAGGACAAGAGAGGTGATATGAGATGATTGCTGATTTTTTATTAGTTCAGAAAATCAGAAACGGTGACAATCAAGCAGGCAATCAGTTGGTTGAAAAGTATTATTCTTCTATCTATCAATATTGTTATTTACATACTCATAATCAGGAATATGCGGAAGATATGGTACAGGAAACTTTTGAGAGATTCTTCGGAGCACTAATAAGCGGGGCAGAGATCAAGAAGACAAAGAGCTATTTGTATAGCATAGCAGGGAATATTATAAAGAATAATTACAAGAAAAAGAAGGAAATAATGACAGACCAGTTGCCGGATATAGAAGATGAGAATCCGAAAAACATAGAAATCCGGATTGATATAGAGAGGGCTCTGGAGCAGCTCCCGGAAGAAATAAAAGAGATTGTAATCCTGTTTTTCTTTCAGGGATTAAAACAAAAAGAAATTGCTGATTTATTAAATATAAAATTGTCGCTTGTAAAATATCGTGTTTCAAAGGCAAAAGAATTGCTGGCAAAACAGTTGGAGGTGGAAAAATTATGAAGCAATATCAGAGAAAAATCGAGGAGTATAAATCCTTGATACAGAAGGAATATATACGGGAAACGGCTGTTCACACAGTAAAAGAGCGGTGTTCAGACATTATGAACAGACAGGATAACAGACGAGCATCATATTTTGAATTTTTATTTGAGCAGTTCAAATTTATCAAAAAGAGATGGTGGATTCTGCAAGGAGGAATCTTAGTTCTGCTTTGGATACTGCTTGTGGACTCGGATGTGGGAGCAAATACAGAGAGAACACTGGGGGCTATGTCAGTGATGTTTTCGGTAATGATCATACCGGAAATTTGGAAGAATCGGAGCTTTTCAGCAGTGGAAATTGAAAAAACAGCATTCTATTCACTGCGCCAGATCTGTGCTGCAAGGATATTGCTGTTTGCAGTGGTGGATTTACTTATGACTACCTTTTTTTTCGGTGTTTCAGTTTATACATTACAGATTTCGGCATACCGACTCATCATAGATTTCTTAGTGCCGTTTAATGTTTCCTGTTGTATCTGCTTCCGGTTATTGTACAGCAAATGGAATGATATGGAGTATATTGCTGTTTTCCTAAGTATAGCATGTATACTTATCTGGACACTGATTGTATCGACAGATTCTATTTATCAGAGGATTTCGATGCCAATCTGGGGGAGCTTGTTGATCATATCGTTTGGTTATCTTATTTTTTGTGTTCACAAATCGCAATGTAACTGTGAAATAAACTGGGAGGTGAAGTCGAGTGGAACTGCAATTTAAAAATGTAACAAAAGATTATGGGAATGTACACGCAGTAGAACATGTAACACATTCTATGGGGAAAGGTGTATATGGATTATTGGGAGTAAATGGAGCGGGAAAAACCACTTTAATGCGGATGATATGTACAGCGATAACCCCAACAAGCGGAGAAATCTTGTGGAATGGAAAGGATATCTTTAGTCAGGGGGCATCTTATAGGGAAATACTCGGTTATTTGCCGCAGAGTTATGGGTTTTATCCTGATCTTTCGGTGTATGACTACATGCTGTATATTGCATCTATCAAAGGAATCAGGCCCATCATGGCAAAGAAAAGGGCATTAAAACTGTTGGAGCAGGTCGGAATGGCTGAAAAGAGGAAAAGAAAGATGCGGACTTTATCAGGGGGCATGATCCGGAGGGTCGGAATTGCCCAGGCGATGTTGAATGATCCGCGGATACTTGTGTTGGATGAACCGACAGCAGGTCTTGATCCGAATGAGAGAATCAGGTTCCGTAATCTGATCAGTGAATTGTCGGAAGATCGTCTTGTACTGTTGTCTACGCATATTGTGTCAGATGTTGAATATGTGGCAAATGAGATTATATTAATGAAAGAAGGAAAATTTTTCTATACAGGGACTTCAGATGAGATCATTTTGTCTATGGATATGTTCGTGTGGAATTGCATTATTCCTAAAAGTGAGTTGAACAATTATATGAAAAAATATCTGATTGGAAATGTAAGAACAGTTTCTGATGGAGTAGAGTTGAGAGTCCTTTCAAAGATGCCACCGACCGGAAATGCAGTACAGGTGGAGGCAACATTAGAGGATGCATTTCTTCTGTATTTTGGAGAAAAGGCAGGTGATAAAGATGATGTTCAAATATGAACTGAAAAAGATTTTTTCAAAGAGGATGAATAAGGTTCTGCTTGCGGCAGTACTTGTGATGACGGTTATTTATTCAGGTATGGCAATTGGGAGTATGAGCTATACGGATGCAGACGGACAGATCCACACAGGTATTGACGCGGGACGGCTTCTGGCTGAAGATGTCAATCAATGGAAAGGGAAACTTACAACGGAGAAAATTTCCGAAGTGATAAATGATTACAAGACATTATCGGATAAGTATCAAGATGAGATACCTAATACAGAATATGGTAAAACAGTACAGTCATATTACGATATTTATAGTTTTGTAATTGGCATATTGACTCCGGATTCAGAATGGAATGAAGGTGCAGTGTATCAGCTCTCAGATGAACAATTACAGGACATCTATACAATCTATCAAGATAATATGAAGAAAATGGCAGAAGAGTACGGAACCACACCTGAAAAGAGAAGTTATCTGGAAAACGTTTATAAAAAGATAGAAATACCTTTTACGTTTGAAGCAAAAGGTTCCTGGGCTACGATGACAATGTACGCACAAACTTATGTACTATTAATGGCAGTGATCATAGGTTTTTTGGTAACCGGTATATTTTCCGGAGAGTTCCGCCCCGGAACAGAGGATGTTTTTTTGGCTACAAAGTACGGGAGATCGAAGGCAATAAAAAACAAGATTATTGCAGGAATCTTCGTGTCAACGGTTATCTATTGGATCGGAGTAGGGATATTGTCTCTTATCTCATTTGGAGTAATGGGAACGAGTGGATTTTTCACACCGTATCAGATTGATGATCCATATAGTATTTATGTTATGACATATGGAGAATATTATTTGCTGATACTTGTGGGCGGATATATCGCAACGATGTTTTGTGCTGCACTGACAATGCTGGTGACAGTTAAGATGCATACACCGAATCTGGCGGTTTGTATCCCGTTTTTTCTGCTTTGTATGATACCATTTATCGCAAGAGTATTACCGGCATTTGATGCTTTTTTCAATTTGTTGCCGACCGTATTGACTAATATTCTTAATGTAGTGAGGTCGCCAATTCTTTTTCAGATTGGTCCGTTTGTATTTCGTCAGATTTCGTTCTTGATGTTCTTATACATCTTACTATTTATTGTACTGTTGCCTTTAATATATAGAGGTTATAGTCGATATGGGTTAAGGAAGAAATAGTATGACAAATGTCTGATATTCTTTCTTGTCAGAGATAGAATTGGAAAATGAAGAAAGATCCGTGATGTTTGGTTCATCTTGATTAACAAGATGAACCTTTTTTAATACATATATTATATTTGACGAGTGTAAAATAAAAATATATAATAACTGTAAACTATTTAACGAGAGCAATATGATGATATAAATTATATGGGGGAAAAATGGATATAATTAAACAGACACAGGATTTAACCTATTTAAAATGGTCACATATCAGAAGTTCAAGCGGGACAGCAGGCACTTTTTTAAAGTCAGAATCAATAATGGGAGATAAGAAAATATATTATAAGCTGTCAAATTTTGATCCGGTGAATGGAGTTATAGGGCATGAGTGCATAAATGAAATAATTGTCGACAGATTGCTGACAACACTTGGTGTTGAGCATTTGAATTATGAGCTGATTCATGCTGATATAGAGATTGAGGGAAGAATATATAATACTTTTTTATGTGCTTCCAAGGATTTCAAAAAGCGTGGAGAGAGCAAGATCGCATTGGATGATTATTATAGAGCTAACGCGCGGAAAGGAGAATCACATTATGACTTTTGTGTGCGATGTGGCTGGGAAAGATATATTGACCAAATGATAGTCATTGATTATCTGATTTTAAATAGAGATCGACACGGTGCTAATATAGAGATTTTGAGAAATACCAGAGAACATTCGCTTCGAATTGCTCCATTATTTGATCATGGATTATCGCTTATGTATTCATGCATGTCAGATCAGGATATAGACAAATTTGACATTATGGAAGATAAAAGATGTCAGAACTTTATCGGAGGATATTCGTGTTATGATAATTTGCAGATTGTAGGAGGAAAGAAAGAGCTTTTTACAGGAAAACTGCAGGAGAAAGATAAAACATTTATTTTTGATGGACTTCAGGATATTGTTTCGGATAAATTTATCGAAAAAGCTTGGAACATGATATATGAAAGGTACAAAATATATGAAAATCTTTAAGATAATTGATGAGGAAAATGATCTTCTGTCAGGGGTGCTATTATATTATGAAAAATCACGTACCGCCATTATAGAATTACCTGAATATCTTGATGAGTGGAATGCACCATTGCTTTTTACAGGATATATAAAGAAAAAGATATATACTATTCCACGGGATATGAGCTTTTGTTGGATAAAGGAGCGTGTGATTCCCAGCGGAAGACAGAATATAGGTGATATACTGAATACACATCATCTAAAATCATATGACGAAATGCAGTTTCTGGAGATTTCGGATGGACGGTGCTCACAGGATAGCCTTTATATCAGAAAGACAGATGAAGTACCAATGTTTGTTGAGGAAAGACAACAGAGAAATCTGAAAGAATGTGTAATAGTAGGAAATGGTCGGCTTCTGTGCTTTTTTTATGATGGCTGTGTAAAAAAAGTGGATATCGCAACACTTGACAATGTCGATGCAGATGATATCGCAAAGGTAATCAGACATAAAGGTTTATATGAGTCAGGACAGATAGGGGTTGGTGGATATTATATTACATTCAACAATTCCATCGACATTCCGGCATGGGCATTATATGGGGCGAAAGAAACGCTGCCACTTACACTTGAGGATTTCAAGAAATTTACTCAAAAAAATATGCTGGATACAACGGAAGTATGCAATACTCTGGAATGTAGCAGACAAAATATTTCTTATATAGTTAAAAAGAAGCATATATTACCGATTAAGGAGTCAGTAAGAGGAAATCTGTATGACAAATGTGAGATACTGAGGTATAAATGGTAAAGTGTTTAATGGAAATATACTAAAAAAATGTAAAGGAAATATATAAACGTGAAAAAACAAAATCCAATAGCCCTGTTACCAATAGCAGTATTTCTCGTACTGTATCTGGGATTGGGAATACTTTTTGAATATGTAATGAAAATTCCGATGGGATTTTATAATGTGCCCATCATAATAGCATTTCTCGTGGCAATACTAGTGGCTTGTCTGCAGAACCGTAGTGTGAAATTCGACCAAAAGCTAGAGATAATGGCACAGGGACTGGCTGACAAAAATATCATAACAATGCTGCTCATTTTCCTTACCGCGGGAGCATTCGTGGGTGTAGTAGGACGAAGCAGTGCGGAGAGCGTGGCATATTTCATGCTGTCACTGATACCGGCAAGGTTCGCGGTGATGGTGCTTTTTGTCGTGGCATGCTTTGTGTCTATTGCGATGGGTACATCAGTTGGAACCATAACACTGATTGTGCCGATAGCGGCAGCAGTATCGGACGCATCGGGCTTTGGTCTGCCACTTTGTATAGGCTCTGTAATGGGCGGCGCGATGTTCGGAGACAACCTTTCCTTTATATCAGATACGACCATTGCAGCATGTAACGGACAGGGCTGTCAGATGAAGGACAAATTCAGGGAGAATTTTTTTATTGCACTTCCGGCAGCGGTAATAACGCTTGTTGTTATAGCAATTCTGTCATTTAGGACAGATATAGCGGGCGCTGTATCGCAGGAATATCATCTGTTGCAGATAGTACCGTATATTCTCGTGCTGTTCGGTGGAATTGCCGGAATAAATGTATTTGTAGTGCTTATAATAGGAATCATATCGGGAACGGTCATAATGCTCGCAACAGGAAATACAGCACCATACGATCTGCTTACCAATATGGGAAGTGGAGCGTCAGGCATGTTTGAAACCTGTATGGTAGCAGTGCTTGTGGCAGCCATGTGTGCGCTGATTCGTGAATATGGCGGATTTGATGCCCTGCTTTCTGGAATTTACCGGACATTCAAGGGCAAACGAGGTGGACTGCTCGGTATGGGACTTCTGGTAGGACTTATCGATATTGCCACTGCCAACAACACAGTTGCTATAGTTATGGCAAATCCGATAGCAAAGGAAATGGCTCAGAAATATGACATAACTCCACGTAAAACAGCGTCTATACTGGATACATTTTCGTGTATTTTTCAGGGGCTGATACCATATGGAGCGCAGATGCTCGTGGCCATATCGGCTGTGCATGAGCTGGGACATGAGGTGTCAGCCTTTAATATACTGCCGTATCTGTTTTATCCGATGTTTTTGTTGGTAAGCTCGCTGGTGGCGGTTTTACTTGTTGAAAATGGGAGAAAATTTAATTGTAAATGAAGTTTAAAGCGATATTGCAGGGCTGCGATAAAGTGCAATAAAGTGCTTTAAGGTGACCTGATGCGGTAGGGAGGCAAGTAAGCTATGGATGACACATGGTTCATTTATTATTTATTTTTGATTCTTATAATATTGTATTTTCCGTGGAAAAGACGGAAACGATATGTAGCAAAAAGAATTATGAAAAATAGGGGTGTTTTTGAAAAAAAGCATAAAAAATGCTGCATACGTGGTATACTACCATATAGAGATATCGTATGAAATATGAACGATAAACACATAAATAAACACAGGATATGAGAAGTAATCGCAATCACAAATATATTTTGTGAAATATAACAATTGCGCTCTCATAGGGAAAGGAGACAAAATGCCGGAAAACAGTAGCTGTAGCAGCGCGGGAAGCTGCACAAAATCAAGCTGCGAGGGATGTCCATCACATAATGGCGGACCACAGAGCTTCCTCGTAGAGCAGAATAAATTTTCAAACATCAAGCATGTAATAGGAGTTGTCAGCGGAAAGGGCGGAGTAGGAAAATCATTCGTCACATCCTCACTGGCGGTAAATATGGCAAAGAAGGGCTACAAGGTAGGTATCCTCGATGCCGATATCACAGGACCGTCAATACCAAAGATGTTTGGAGCACATGACCAGATACTCGGAGACGAAAACGGCCTGATGCATCCGTATGAGACAAAAGAGGGCATCAAGCTCATCTCAGTAAACCTCCTCATGGACAACGAGGAGGATCCGGTTATCTGGAGAGGTCCTGTCATTGCCGGAGTAGTAAAACAGTTCTGGAACGAGACAGCATGGGGCGATATAGACTATCTATTCGTTGATATGCCACCGGGAACAGGAGATGTACCTCTCACCGTATTCCAGTCCCTCCCGGTAGATGGAATCGTAATCGTCACATCACCACAGGAGCTTGTCAATATGATTGTCAAAAAGGCCTACAACATGGCAGAGGCAATGCATATCACAGTGCTTGGTGTGGTAGAGAACTTCAGCTATCTCAAATGCCCTGACTGCGGCAAGGAGATAAAGCTTTTTGGAGAGAGCCATATAGACGAGATCGCCAAGGAGCTTTCAGTACCGGTACTTGGCAAGCTGCCGCTCGATACATCATATGCAGCTATCGCCGATAAGGGAGATTTCTACAGCATAGAAAACGACCACCTCGCAAAAGCAACCGAAGTACTTGAGCGCATTTAAATATTTTGTAATGAAGCAGGCATATATCCGCCGGGTGCGGTATATATGCCTGTATTTATATGTAATTATATCCATAACGTAAAAGGCGATTGCCAAATATTAAACTTTCTTTAAATATGCGATTTCCCTATTTACATTTCGTTTCATTGGCTTCATAATCATATTACCCACGGATTAAACAATAGTTTTTATACTCAAAATTTACGAAAACAACCAAAAAAGGAAAAAAGAGTTAATTTTATTATCAATATTTACCCAAAAACAATAATTTTGACGTCAATTTTTATAAAAAAATGCTCTTGTTTTTGTGCATATTTTTGACTATATTATCATGTAGTAAAGAGAAGGTAAAAGGAAGGCAAATAGGAGGAAAAGATGAAGAAAATATTTGATGTATTGAATGTCGTTAAACAAAAGCTCTTTGTAAAGAAAGACAAGATTCATTCAGAAAAATATTATCGCAGAATTGATTTTTTAAATAAATATTCGCTTTTATTTCATGCAATCATAGCTATGGCTATCGTATTTATAGTGGAGATTATCTCGCGCAGGAGCTTTATCTCTGCATGTAAGTTCGTAGATGCACATACACTTGCGTTCATGTACAACTCATTTTTAGTGTTTGTATCATTTTCACTTGTGTATCTGTTCAGGCGCAGGGCTTTTGCAAGGGTAATAATTACAGGCTTTTGGACTATCCTCGGAATCATCAACGGCTGTGTGCTTTCAAACCGTGTCACACCGTTTGGTTATACTGATTTAAAGTGTATTCCGGAGCTTTTAGCCATGAACAATACCAGCTATTTCACAGCACAGCAGGCTACAATAGTTGTATTTGGACTTGGTACATTTGCACTGTTTCTTGTGGCACTTTTTATCAAGGGACCTAAATATACAGGCAAAATCCGTTATGCAGGTGTTTCAGTGGCATTTTTAGCATTGCTTTTCGTTGCAATCCCTGTCACAACCAATGTGGCACAGAATACCAATGTGGTTGCCAGCTACTATTCAAATATCGCCCAGGGCTATGATGATTATGGCTTTGTATACTCATTCTCATCTACCGTAGTGGATCGTGGAATGAAAAAGCCGGCGGATTACAATAAGCAGAATGTGGAAGAGGTGGAGCAGAAGGTTAATTCACAGAAGCAGACCACCACAGTGGACGGAAAAACCGGTCCAAACATCATCTGTGTGCTTTTAGAGTCATTCTGTGACCCGGACGAGATTAATTTCCTTCAGGTGAATGAGGATCCTATTCCTACATTCCATGAGCTTGAGAAAAACTATTCAAGCGGATATCTGACTGTACCTGTAGTCGGAGCAGGAACCGCAAACACAGAGTTTGAGATGCTTACAGGACTCAGTATGCAGTATTTCGGTACAGGAGAGTATCCATACAAGACTATTTTAAAGCAGACAGATTGCGAGAGCCTTGCCTCAGATTTATCAAAAATTGGCTATGCAACACATGTAGTGCACAACAACGGTGGTAATTTCTACAGCCGTACCAATGCATTTTCTAAGATGGGCTTTGATACCTTTACCAGCAAGGAGCTCATGAATATCACAGAGTACACTCCAAACGGAAGCTGGCCTACAGATGATATTCTCGTCAACGAGACTATGAAGACCTTTGATGCGACACCGGATCAGTCTGATTTTACTTATATCATCACAGTTGGCACTCATGGTGATTATCCAAAGGAGCCTGTTATTGAAAATCCTACATACACTGTGTCAGGTGTTGAGGACGAGGGCATGAAAAATGCCTGGACATATTATGTAAACCAGCTTAACGAGGCTGACCGCTTCATCAAGGAGCTCACAGATGAGCTCTCTAAGAGAGATGAGGACACCATTGTTGTTATGTTTGGCGATCACCTTCCTACAATGGGACTTCAGGATTCTGATATGAAGTCAGGTGATATCTACAAGACAAAGTACATCACATGGAACAACATGGGGTTGCCAAAGGAGGATGCTGACCTTTACGCTTACCAGCTTCTTGCCCATACTACAGACACTGTTGGTATCCATGAGGGAACTATCATGAACTATCATCAGACTCAGATGAACAGTACAGATGAGGCGTCATATCAGGATGGTCTTGACCTGTTACAGTACGATATCCTTTATGGAAAGCGCTACTGCTACAACGGCGTAGATTTATATCCTGCTTCAGATCTTGTCATGGGAATTGACAAGGTGGACATCACAAATGTGTCTGATTCATCGACCGGTGATACAGTATATATTTACGGTCACAACTTTACCAACTGGAGTAAGGTTTATATCAACGACTCCAAGGTGGCTTCGACTTATCTCTCAGCAGGTGTGCTTGCTATCAATAAGGAAGACATCAGTGATGGTGATGAGATAACTGTGTGCCAGGTTGGCTCAAGTGATACCATTTTCAGAAAGTCTGAGAATGCGTATACATATGTGGATCCTGCAGTGGAGCACGACAGTGAGTCGGAGACAGATGAACCGACAGAGAATCAGTAGAAAAATATAATCCTTGCCCCGCCGTCCTTGGCGGGGCATTTCTGCGTTTCATGGGCATAATTTCTACAGTATCTAGGCTGCTTCGCTCTTGTAAAATATAGGTATGATGTTTATTAAGATATAATTAATGGGTTGAAAATTGTGTATATTGATGATACAATTTCAACGGTTAATGATTACATTAATTTTAGAATTTAAGTATGGAGGTGAATTTCATGGACAGTAGTGATGGTCTTGGGCGAAGTAAGAACAACATCGGTGCTGATATACAAGTGAGTATTGTATTGGCAGGCATAGTGGATTCTGTCCGTGGAAGGATTCATCACCGGACAGTTTTTAGTGGTACAGTGTAGGCATATTAAGGAATATCGGCTTACGCCGTGCTGTGTTTTGCTGTGCACAAATGCATACTTGTTTATATATCAGAGCACCGTTAGGTGCTTTTTTCGTGCGCAAATTTATGGAGTGCACGGGTTTCGTCCTTTCTATCATGGAATGATTTTTATGCTTCAAAATCCCGGGATTTTGGAGAACCACATATGTTTATTTTATGTGGAAAATGCTATCGAAATGAGAAAGGAGAGAAATGGAGATGAATACAAAGAAATACGAAGAGCTTCTTGTTCTATTGAGAAGCCACAAAACGGATAAGGAAATTCTGGAGGTTTTGTCAGATTATCATGAGAATGATATTGCTGATATGCTTGCAGGAATGAACGAGAAGGAGCGCAAACGTCTTTACAGGCTCCTTGGAACACAGCGGACAGCGGAGATTTTTGCATATCTTGATGAGCCGCAGGCTTATTTTGATGAGCTGTCTGTGGAGCAGGCTGCCAGGGTAGTATCGCTGATGGATTCGGATGATGCTGTCGATTTGCTTGAAAATCTGGAGGATGAGGACAAGAAGGAGATAGTAGAGCATCTGGATGAGGAAGCGGAAAAGGATGTCAGGATGCTTCTGTCATATGACGATGATGAAATCGGCAGCTATATGACAACCAACTACATATGTATTCCGGGCGGTCTGACAGTGAAGCAGGCGATGAGCCAGCTCGTGAGGCAGGCGGGCGAAAACGACAATATCATGACTATATATGTGGTTGATTCAGATGAATGCTTTGCGGGAGCTATTGATTTAAAGGATTTAATCACAGCCAGGGAGGGCATGAATCTGGAAAGCATTATAGCCCATTCATATCCGTATGTGCTAGACCATGAGAAAATCGATGATTGTATCGACACAATCAAGGACTACGCTGAGGATTCAATTCCGGTGCTCTCAAAGGATAAGCATATCCTCGGAGTCATCACATCTGATGATATTGTAGAGATGGTAGACAATGAGATGGGTGAGGACTATGCAAAGCTCGCCGGACTGACATCAGAGGAGGATTTGAAGGAGACCACGCTTGAGAGCATGAAAAAGAGAATGCCATGGCTTATCATCCTGCTTTTCCTTGGAATGATAGTGTCTTCCGTAGTTGGAATATTTGAGAATGTGGTAGCGGCTTTGCCGATAGTCATCTGCTTCCAGTCGCTGGTGCTTGACATGGCAGGAAACGTAGGAACACAGTCACTGGCTGTCACAATCAGAGTACTCATGGATGAGAATCTAAGCGGTAAGCAGAAGCTTTTGCTTGTAGTAAAAGAGGTAAGAATAGGCCTTGTAAATGGTGGCTTGCTTGGAATAATGGCACTTGTATTTCTGGGAATATATGTGCATCTGTTCAAGGGCTACACATGGCTTGGAGCATTTGCGGTATCAGGCTGTGTAGGAGTTTCACTGCTTGTGGCAATGGCAATTTCAAGCCTTGTGGGCACAGTGATTCCGATGTTTTTCCACAAGATAAAGATTGACCCGGCGGTTGCGTCAGGCCCGCTTATCACGACGGTAAATGATCTGGTAGCAGTTGTGACCTATTATGGACTGGCATTTCTTTTCCTGATTGAATTGTAATATCTGACGTGGTGCTTAAATATTTAGAATATATAAAAGCATGGAAAGAGTTGAGTTTTTATTGGCTTTATTTGGTAACTAGTGTATACTATTTGCATATAACAGCTTCGTTAAGCAGATATAAATACACATAAAAGAAAGGTATAATCATGGACATCGTATTAGGAAATTACAAAGGATTAAAGGCAAACATCCCTTATATTGCATATACAGAGGAGGATGTTAATTCACAGATAGCGACACTTCTTTCAGGAAATCCTGTCAGAGAGCAGAAAACAGGCCCGTTAGCGATGGGCGACACGGCAGTAATAGACTACGAGGGCTTTAAGGACGGAGTTGCGTTTGAGGGCGGAAAGGCTGAGAAATATCCTCTGGGAATCGGTTCAGGCTCTTTTATTCCGGGCTTTGAGGAGCAGCTTGTAGGCATGGAAATCGGTGAGGACAGAGACATCAATCTCTCATTCCCTGAGCAGTATCATGCGCCGGAGCTTGCAGGCAAAGCGGTTGTTTTCAAGGTTAAGCTGCACGAGATTTACAATGAGAAGGAAGCAGAGCTGAACGATGAGTTTGCAGCATCTCTCAATTTCCCTGAGGTACAGTCAGTGGGGGATTTAAAGAAATATATCAACGAGTATCTTGAGTACCAGGTAGAGGCAAGAAAGGCTGATGCGGCAAGAGAAAAGCTCTATGACCAGATTCTTGAAAGCAGCTCATGTCTTGTTTCGCCACAGGCAGTAGATACAGCGGTAAATATGCAGCTTCAGCAGATGGCAGCATCATTTGCACAGCAGGGTGTGGCTATGGAGCAGTATCTTCAGATGACAGGCAAGACTATGGATAGCTTAAAGGATGAACTCAAGCCGGTTGCACAGAAGCAGGTAAAGCTTGAGGCTGTTCTCGATGAAATCATCAGAGTGGAAAATATCACTGTATCTGACGAGGAGATGGATGAGCAGTATGAGCTTATTTCACAGAAGTATGGTCAGCCTGTTGACGTTGTAAAGCAGGTGATTCCAAAGGCACAGCTCAAGCCGGATTTACTTCGTATGAAGGCATCACAGCTCATCATAGATGCGGCTGAGATTATCATGGAAGAAAGCGGAAAATAATGTATAGAATATTTTTGGTTGAGGATGACGAGACCATAGCAAAGCTTGTCAGAAGACATTTGGAAAAATGGGATTATGATGTGCATGTGGTGCAGAAATTTGATGCTGTAATGTCAGAATTTGCAGCATTTGATCCGCAGCTTGTGCTTATGGATATCGGTCTGCCGTTTTACAATGGGTATCACTGGTGTACGGAAATCAGAAGGGTATCAAAGGTTCCTGTGGTTTTCCTGTCATCCGCTGCTGATAATATGAATATAGTGATGGCAGTCAGTATGGGGGCTGATGACTTTATAGCAAAGCCGTTTGACCTCGATGTGCTGACTGTAAAGATACAGGATATCATTAGGCGCTGCTATGATTTTGGCGCAAACAACAGTGTTTTGGAGCATAATGGCGCCATGCTCAATATATCTGATGCCACCATAACCTATGACGACAAAAGGCTCGAGCTTACAAAGAATGAGCTCAAAATATTGCAGACACTTTTTGACAACAAAGAAAGGATTGTATCACGCAGCCTTCTAATGGAAAAGCTGTGGGAGAGTGATGCGTATGTGGACGAGAATACACTTTCGGTGAATGTCAACAGGCTGCGTAAAAAGCTGGATTCTATAGGGCTTGAGAGCTTTATTGTCACAAAAAAGGGGCTTGGGTACAGGCTGGGGTGAGAGGTCATGGCAAAAATACAAAACAAACCGCATCTGACAAATTTTATAAAACAAAACTATATATGGATTCTGATGATAGTCACAATGTCATGTATCCATTTGCTTTACATGTACCTGATTGGTGCGCGCAAACAGGATCTGGTGTATGCGGCAGTGCTTGATGCAATTCTTCTTCTGATAACAGTTTTGGTTGGATTTTTCAGATATAGCAGCAAGGTAAAAGCTCTAAGCAATGCTTTAAAGCGTCCGGTTGAGGAACAGGCACAGCTTCCGGAAGCAACAGATGATGTGGAGATACTTTATCATCGGCTGCTGGAAAATCAAAGTATTGCAAGAAGTGAGTCAGAAAGCAGTGCTGCAATCAGACAATCACAGATGAGAGATTATTACTCTATGTGGGTGCACCAGATAAAGACTCCGATATCGGCTATGAAACTACTGCTTGAGGCAGAGCGGGAGGAGCTTGGGCAGCTTATATGTGATGATGAACAGAGTCAGTGCCTGCTGTCAGATAACATGGACTCGTTTGAGGACGAATTATTCCGCATAGAGGAATATGTCAGTATGGCTTTACAGTACCAGCGTGTAAGCAGCACCGAAAATGATTTTGTGCTTGAAAAAGTCAGTGTGGATGGTGTCATACGTGATACCATCAAAAAATATGCAAAAATTATGATACGAAGGCATATTGGGATGAATTATTCAGGAACCGTGCAGGAGGTATATACTGACGGAAAATGGCTTGCATTTATACTGGAACAGCTACTTTCAAATGCTATAAAATATACACCACAGGGTTTTGTTAAAATAGAAACAGCTAAGGAGGCTAATCGGTTTTTTATTACAATAAAGGATACCGGAATAGGAATCAAAGCCGAGGATCTGCCACGTGTTTTTGAAAAGGGCTACACAGGCTACAATGGTCATGCCGATAAGAAGGCTACGGGAATTGGGCTTTATCTGTGCAGGCAGATGGCAGATAAGCTAGGGCATACAATCCGCATGGAGTCAGAGATTGGAAAAGGAACTAAGGTGTGGATAGGGTTTGATCTGGATTATGCGGATACGAGGGATTAGGATATAATGATATGAGGGGCAAAAGGTAATTTGCCCCTCTTTTTGTTATTCCAGATTAAGTTTCTTTGTCATATTGTATATCGAGCCTGCGACATACACCACAGTGAGAAGCAGCGATACGGCAAGTGCACCGATGACCGCTCTGTTTATAAGACATGTAATCTCCTGTGGGTTTAATACCGTTAAAATATAAGTGATAGATCCCTTTGATGACAGCGGAATAAAAAGTGTAAAAATCATCACTATAATATTTGCGACCTGACCGATCACATAAAGTATGATGAAAGTAAGCACAGAGTTAGCATCTTTGCTTCCATTTGCCCTGTAGCCGGTAGTAAGGCTGAAAAACAGCATAGAGATCGTGTAGAGCAGGGATATTACTGCAATACTGCCAAACATTACAACAGGACTCATTGTAAATCCGGCATTGGCAAACTCATCAGACATACTTCCTATAATATCTTTAATCCATTCAAAGCCATGGTTCATTATAGAAAATGTTAAAACAGCAACTATCAGATCGAGTATAAAAAGTACAAAAGCCGTCAGGAATTTTGATACATACAGCATCCATGGCGCTACAGGCAGCGTATTCATGAGGTAGCCTTCGTCTTTTAACAGATTGCGTCTGAAGTAAATAACTATGATCACTAAGCTGCAGATCAGCATGGCGATTACTGACAGGCTATGCAGTGCCCAGAAAAATACTGATACAAGATCAAATTCAAAGCTATCCAAAATTATTTCTGTCAGGGCTGACACAAACACCAGTGCATAAAGTCCGATATGCTCCCTGAATTGCTCCTTGAAATCATATTTAATTAATTTTAACAGCATGCGAACACCTCCCTGAAAAGCTCATCAACACTTTTCTTGTAATTAGTGCG
>OHAI01000825.1_pt1 | contig 24624 bp, 23 predicted proteins | sample 1577091 | NCBI WGS metagenome assembly OHAI01 (sample SAMEA3541548, study PRJEB24748) | human gut metagenome | biome: human gut; feature: human-associated habitat; material: faeces | place: China | collected 2012
AATCACCAATTTATTACGTTCACAGAAATTGTTTATTTCAAAACGCTGATTCTCTACAGTTTGTTTATCACTGCTTACTCTAATATATCCGTAAATCATAATTTTTAGAATTTAATTACTTATATAATATAGAATCCCTTTGTAACTTATAAGAGAGCAAAGGGATTTTAAAGTAAGCAATAGCATTAAAAGAAATAGAACAAAAGACTAATTACTTTTTTCAGTAGTAGCCCACTTTTCAACAAAAGACTGATGTTGCTCCTTTACCGCCCGATACATGGAATAATATGCGAATGCTTCCTCCTTATATTTCATGCTGCTGAATGAAGCCGCCACAGCCCATGCAAAAATAGCAATGACAACAATTATCACATAACGAAGTTTGAAGTGATAACCACGCAAGAACAGGCCGTTAACATTAGGCGGAATAATGGTCAGCGGACGCCTTAGTTCATTGACTTTGGCAAGTATCTCATCCTGCCGTTCAAGGATTCTCTCCGTATTGGCTTCTATCTTCAAGCGATTCGTGTTGTAATCGCAAACATGAACATAGAGATAGTCTATCAGACTAAACTTCTGTTTGAGCAAATTTATCAGTTTGGGTATCCACTTAGAAAAAGGAACTTTGTCCGGCTGCTCTTTCCTCACAGATTTCTTTAATATCGACAAAGCATCGTTCCAGCAGTTGCAGAAACTTTTTGCCACACTGTTGTAAACCGTCCGTTCGTCAACGGCTGATTGGGTAGTCTGTACATGATTTTGGGAAGTATCATTCAGCTTATTGACGGTTTCCTTCAATTCATTCACACTTTGACGCAAATTCGCGAGATTTGCGGCTATAACATCTTCTTTCATCATCTTCCACGTTTAAGGGGTTTATAAAAAGGTTCATTCTTTGGGCTGTTCTTGTCTTTTTCATCACGCCATCCGAGGCTGTTGCTTGTTTCCCCACCAGCACTGGAAGTGATTGCCTGATGAGGTTGAAGTAGCAGTTCCTCCGTTAAGCTACCCAATGTCGTGCAAAGGCTGTTAAAGCTCAAGTCACGGTCAAGCGTGGAGCCTGCCAAACTGATACCGTCTTGACTGAAAGAAACACCATGCACTTTGTCTGACGCTTGATTTCGGTTAAAACGGATGTCTATGTTCCGCATTTTCAATGCAGACAGAAAGTCTTTCCATGAATGGGATTCTGCCAATGCATCCAAAGTTGCGGAACGGAGATTGAGTTTCCGTAATTGGTGAGGCCGCAACCTGTTTTTATTTCTCGCCTTACTATTCTTCGGTGCAAGGTAAAGGCCATATTCTTCCGTCAGCGCACGGCATACTTTCGTGCTGCGTATTCTTTCGTTACTGTCGGAAATGAGATTGCCGTTGTTGTCTATCCGGTTAAACACCAAATGGCAATGGGGATGCTTGGTGTCATGGTGACGGGTTATGATATATTGCGTGTTGCGAATCCCCATCCGTTCCATCCATTTCTGGGCAATCTCCATCATGAGCGCATCCCCTTTTTCATCGTTGGGAAAACGAGCCGCATCTTGTGGTGAGAAGGCCAAAGAAACGTGCTTGACAGGACTTTTCACTTTCGGGCGCATGGATTCCTGTATCTGGAAAGAGTCCGCAATAGTCTTATTACTGACAGTACAAACGCCCTCATGTGCCAACAGCGTAGCACTCTTCTTCTTGTTCTTTTGGTCATTGGCATAGTTCACGATGCCTCCGAAGTCCACTCTCGTTTTAATGTTCGCTATCATGGCTGTCGTTTTTTATCTGTGCAATAATTCTGCTGATTTCAGTAATGATGGTAATACAATGTTGCTTGACTACTTCCAATCCATGAATGTGCATCTGATGTGCAATCTGATTGACATTATTGGCTATGCCGGACAAGTTACGGATGGCAGAAGCCATTTCTGGGCTGATACGTTGGGTTACCTCACAACCCATTGCCGCCTGATGGCAAAATTCATTGACAGACAGTCCGGCTTGTTCCGCCTTTGACTGAATATAAATGTAGTCGCTCTCATTGAACATGATGCGAAAACATCTCGTGCGTTTCTGGTAACTTGCCAGCTTCGGACGACCTCCGGGCTTTTTATTTTCTGTATTCATACTGTTTGTTGATATTGATTTTTTGAGTATTTTGAGTGGGCAGTTGTGCCGCTTGCCTCATAGGTTTTAGTGACACTAAAACACAAACTGGCCACTCAAAAAATCTTCCGATATTTACCTTGTTCAATCCGACGCAATTTGCCACTTCTGATGAAGGCTTCTATCCACTTGGCAGCCGTACTGCCGTTCTCACCCAAAGCTAAAACAGCCGCATCGTAATCTTTCTTCGTGAAGGTTTCAGGCAATATATTATAAAGGGTGTTCCTCCGCGCTGCAACACCTGTTTCCTGTAAAGCGGAAGAAGTCTGTTTGCTCTGATTTCCTGACAGTTTCCGATAGATAAAGACGGCATGATAGAGCAATGTATCGCAAATATTCATGGCAACGAAATAGTCGGACTCTTGGCAAACCAATTGGATAATGCCATTGGAATCCGCTTGCACATTGTACACGTTCTCCAAATGGCGGACAGCTGTCAGTACCATCATGATGCGGTAAGCAATCAGTCCCATCCGTCTGACTATGCCCTGCATCCTGTTGTCCACTTCGTCACAACATTCTTCATTCACCCGACTAAGGTATTCGATGAACTGTTCCTGCAAAGCAGAGGGAAGGGAAAATGAATAACTGCCATGATTCACGAACTCTTCATGCAGATGACAGAAGCGGTCGCCCAATATACGGAACATGGTATTCTTGGATTGGGAAATATCGCTTGTGGCAAACACATTTCTGATGCCACGCTTAAAACGGATGATGTAAAAACAGAACCGGCTCATCAGTCCGTTCTCCGCATCGGGTATCAACCGCCTTACCTGTTCGGGCGTTCCGGCCAACGCTACAGACACCCTCGGATTGCTGACTTCGCAATATTCCCTGTCCTTGCGTCGGCTCAGACTGACCAGCTCATGGTGGAACGCCTTGCGCAGCACATCGGAATAGTTTCCGTAATCCGACTTCAATGTCTGGCTTAACGTGTCACCTTCAGATTCGAACAACAGCCCGACACCGTCATTATCGCCCAATATCTTCAACAAGGAACTTGCGCTGCTATTGGCCGGGATGATAAGCATACGCATAGGCGGTTCAGTCGGCATAGTTGCACCGTCCGACTTCTTGCTTTTGATATAGGTATTCATCGCTTCCTTGTATTCCTGCTCCATCCGTTGCGAAAGCTCATGCAGATTACGGTTAATGGGAGCCACTAACTCACGGCATAAAGTTAACGCTCCTTTACCCATTCCGGCATCAGCCACAACAAACAAGTAAAGGTTGGGGTAAACAATACGCTCATCATACACACCACAGACATTATAGAAGCAAACCGACAGACATACTATCGCTCCTATCAGAATGGTATCGCGGTCGTCCTCCGAAATGGAGTTACCGACAACTTCACATAAAAAAGGCGGCAGTTGCTCGAACACACATTCGGGAAATGCAGGAAGCTCATCGGCTGATTTTATCCATTTGCCCGTTTTTCCATTTTGGATATTTGGTAAAATGGATAAATACTGTTCCTCTGCCGAACTTAGCGGAATACCTGCCTGCCCAGCCAAATGAAAGAACGAACGGATTGTTATGCCTTGTCCTTTGGCTTGCAGGCAACGGGTATATTGCTTGTCTGTTTCTTCCCTTTGATAGTCTGAATGGAAGCGGCTGATACGATGATAATATTCTCTACCATTCTCACCGAATCCGTCAATCAAGGCAAAGCCCAATTCCACCCAATCCTTGTATTCAGGTGCGATGTCAACGGCACGTTGTTCTATTTCGCAAATGATACGTTCTATTTCTTCCTCTTTATTATTAGAGGTGGAATTTGGAGCCGGAAGTAAATTAGGAGATGTTGGAACACTATTCTCAAAAGGGACATTCTCCCAATCTTGGGCGGAAAATATTTTCTTTGACATACTCGTTGTATTTATGGTTTATATATGCTTGTGGGTCGTAAGGCAGGAAACAGGCGCGCGCCACATCGCTCCCCGACATATCCACCTTTGGCAACCCGGTAGCACGGATGCAGTTGGCAACAGCCTTGAAAAAGCGTGAATGTTCCCATCCTTTCAAATCCACAGGTATAATCCACTTCAATCCATTTCCCGAAGGACTGGTGAACAACAGTTCCGTATCAAAATATTCGTGATTGAGAATCTGCTGCTTCACTTCCTCCATATTCTCTACATGGTCAAAATCCAGACACATCAGTCCTGAGTGCGTTATCAGTTCCTTTTCATTCCGCTTGCGGAAAAGACCGGAGAAAGTGCAATAGTCAAAGTGAGAAGCCTTATATTTTTTGACATCTGCAGGAGAAGTCATCGAGCGCAGAGTTTCCGTTTGTGGCTGGGCATAATGGCCAACTACATATCGATACACATCCACAATGCCTATTGCCCTTAACGGCTCAATGTTCTGAATGGGCTTGCGAAAGAATGAAAAACAATAGTCCGTCTCTTCCATGTTATCTGATAATCTTTTTAGATTTGACAAATTGTTCGGCTTCCAACATAAGGTCGTCCTGTGTCTTGTGGACTTTGCTCTTCAACCAATCATCTATTTCCGATTGTAAAAAAGCCAATGCTTTATTTATCTTATGTACAGGTATCTGTTTGGCCGATACCCATCCATAAACCGTTTGCTTGGCCGGATGTGACGGCAGATAGGCGCAAAGCTCATCTATATCCATCCATTTAGGTGAATCACTTGCCTGTTTATGCTGCAAGGCTTTAACAGAGGATTGCAGTTCTTCAACAGTCTTAATCAGATAGGACAATGCGCTCGGCATTTCCTCGAATGAATTTACGGTATAACTCATATTCTTTCAGTTTTTAAGTTGATGCCGCAAAACTATATGAATGCTTACGGGTGCTAAATAGGTGCCGGACAATCACCACTCTGCCCCTTTGTTACCACATGCAGATTTAAGTTTCATTAAGACACCTGCTCTTATGAAAGGTAACTGATGGAATAAAAACATGAGCGGAATTAGAAAAACAATAGGACTTCGGGGATATAACAAAGAAACCCCCTCAAAAAGCATGGTGCTTCATGAGGGGCAAATGGGTGGTAAATAGAGAATTCCTTTACATAAGTAACTGATGCTCAACGGTGGAAATTAGCACTGCGACCTTTATATTGGCAAGTTATCTATATGTAATGTATTGGCTGCTTTCTCCTTTGCCGCATCCACAATATGAGTATAAATTTGAGTCGTTTTGACATTTGTATGTCCCATTAAAGACTTTATCGTATAAATATCTACGCCGTTTTCAAGGAGCAACGAGGCGAAACTATGACGTCCGCAATGAAAAGTTACGTGCTTCTTTATGCCTGATGCCTCTATCCATTCTTTCAACGGATGGGAAATCCAAGAAATATCTGTCAGACCCTCGAACACCAAGCGTTCATCATCATCCGGGCGTTCACCACACAGTTGCAACGCCTGTGCAGTAACGGGCTTACAATCGAGCTTCTTTGTCTTTTGCTGCACAACCACGGCCTGCCACGTTCCTTTGCTTGTCTGCTGAATCTGTTTCCACTTCAATGGCTTTATGTCACTGTGGCGTAAGCCGGTCAGAATTGAGAACAGAAACGCACGTTTCAAAACATCATCTTTACAGGGCGTGTCAACCAACATCTGTACCTCATTCATAGTAAGAGCAACACGAGGCTTTTCAATCGAACTAATGCCTTTTACCTTTGCGCTGATGTCAACCGTGAGATATTCATCTATAAAAGCCTGTTTCAGTCCTGCTTTGACAATGGAGAAATAGGTGGATGCCGTATTCTGTGAGATTGTGCCTTTCTTATTGCCTCCCATTGGGGCACGGAGCAGGAACATCTTGATGTCCTCAAGTAATTTTACGGAGATGGATTTGAACGGAATGGGATTCCCTTGCGAATAGATTTTCAGCAACTCGCCCACACGCATCCAATTGACGATAATCGAATTTGAACTGTTGGGATGGCGTTTGCTGATGATACCGTTGAAGTATTTGATGAAGTCCTGTTCACTACGTTCATTCTGCGCTGCAAGTTCATTCTCCTTATCTGTATAGAGAATGGCACTATCGTACTCATGCTGACGCAACTTCCGGACATTATCGGCATAGATACAAGCTTCCTGGTAGATTGTGGAACGGCATTGAATAATTCCGTTCAAATCCCTCTTCGGCTTGTAGTTGAAACTGCCGTCCGGCAGAATTCGTGCGATGGATGACTTGTCCCAAATAGGTGTGGATATAGTCCGGTTGATTGACTCTACCACTCGGCTTGCTCTGTTTGAGCCGCGTTTGTACACTGGGTATGATTCGATAATCAGATACCACTCTTCCTTGTATCTTGACCTTCTGAGCTTGACGGTCACTTTGGTGTTAGGCAATGCTTTCTTCATTCTATCTCTGATTTATAAAGGTTATCTATTTCTTGTTTGGGTACATACACATAGTTCCCGATTTGCCGGGATGGGATGGAGTATTTTCTGACGTGCACCCATACGGAACTGTCATTGATGTGATATTTCTCACAAACCTGAGTAATGGTATAACAGTCCTCCGGCTCCATACTGTAAAGTTTGGGGATAGGTTTCTCTTTTTCAGCAATCCAGGCCAAGTGCAAGCATGGTTTCAATGCTTCCCTGATATACAGCAAGAACTTTCTCCGGTGCCTTTTCATAGGTTGTTTCGATTTCATTTCCATCATAATCATAGGTTGTGATGGTCAGAGGATATTCTGTCTTTGTACCTTCTGCGTCTGCTGTCTTATCTGCATCTGCTGAATCCTGTGCGTCTGCATCTTCCTGTGTATCAGAGTCTGCATCTGCTGCCGGCTGATTGTCCTCTTTGATTGTCTCAGAGTCTGCTCTCTCTGCTGCAAAAGCTGCCGGAGCTGCGGAAACTGCCATAGCTGCTGCCATCATAATTGCCATGATTCTTGTGGATAAATACCTGTTTTTCATTTGACTTCCTCTCTTTTCGTATATGTTATTTACCTGTTCGTGTAACCGAAAAGATGGGACTTCAGAAAAAGTAAAATAGAAGTGATAAAAATAACGGATACTTTTTACGGAAGCTCCTTCTTTACGCTGTCAGGCAGGTTTCCTGACTCACAGATCACAGAAAGTTCCCACAAAATAAAAACTGATACAACATCCATGCTTCAGCAGTTCATGAATGTTGTATCAGAAATATTTCCAGATACTCTCTGACAGCCGGATTCCGCCTTCTCACATATTTATGCAATGACATATTACAATCCCGCTTTTTTCTGTATACAGTGGCCGCAACCGTTCAGGCATTTCACCTGATTCCCTCTCACATTATCATACACAAAATCTGCATATGATAGTGTTCACTTAACAGCTTATTCAATTACGCTGATACAATTCTAGCACACTGCTTTTATAATTACAACTATATTCGAGACACATCAGAATTCTTTCTTCTTCATAAGCCATACACCAATCCAAAAAGACCCCATATATACAATCACTGTAAACAATACAACTCCAGCCAATACCATTCCCCGGTTAAGTCCATTCAGCCATGCATCGACTGCGTCTGCTGAAAGTCCCATTGTTTTTATCAGAATATAAACTACGGCAAATATAATAGCCCACATGACTATTGCAATATAACGTCCTTTTTCCGCTCCAAAATGTATTACAAGCGGGAGCGATACCGCCAGCATAAGAAGTGCCAGTGGAATGTATATCAGGCTGCCAATGATAGTCTCACTCAGACACCCCTGAAGTTCTGCCACACCTTTGCAGATTACTCCCGTTATCGTTGCAATTCCCCACGCTACAGCCGTAAGCCCTGCTCCCAGCAGATATTTTTCCGCCACATACTGTTTTCTGGTAACCGGCAAGGTCATAAGAAACGCAAGACCATTATCAAACTCATCATAACTTATAGTCGTAATGGCAAAAATTGCTGTGACAATCGTAAAATATCCTGTAGCAAAACTGACACTCCCGCTTCCTGCCAGATTCAGGATGACTTCCATTACAACAACCAGGATAAAAAACTGTTTCTGCTGTTTCATCAGTTCTATATCCTTTACAAATAATCCCTTCATACCTGTTCCTCCATCATCACTACCAGATCATCAATCTTTCCATTCTCAATTACAACATCCGGATAATTTTCCATATAAAATTGTTTCTGGTTTGTCAGACACCTGTATCCATAAGCTTCTTTCCGAATCTTAATAAGGTATTGCTGATCCAGTTTTTCGTACTCTTCTTCTGCAACTTTAAGAACTGCATAATCTGACAGCAGTACATCTGTATCCTCATGAAGGATAATTTTTCCGGCATGGATCATATAAAAATCGTCACAAAGACTCTCCAGATCTGATGAAATATGTGAACTGATCAGAATAGAACTGCTTTCATTTTCTTCCATATATTCTCTCAGCATGTTCAGCACCTCATCCCTGGCTATCACATCCAGACCAACTGTGGGCTCATCCAGAATCAGCAGTTCTGCCTTATGGCTTAATGCTGCCAGTACTTTAAACTTTGCTTTCATACCAGTGGAAAATTCTTTGATTTTCTTGTCTGTGGGCAGATTGAATCTTCTGCACTGCTGCAGGAATTTCTCTCTGTCAAAATCCGGATATATGCTTTTCATAATATTGGCCACGCCCGTTGCTGTCAGATACATACTGAAGCCTGAATCTGCAAAAACAACTCCCAGTTTCTGCTTATCCTCCGGCTTAAGCTCTTCTGCCTTTTTCCCAAAGACCTCTATCTCTCCGCCATCCGGATGAATCAAGCCGAGCAAAGCTTTAAATGTGGTGGATTTCCCGGAACCATTTCTTCCAATAAGTCCTGTAATCATCCCAGGCTGTACTTCCATAGAACAGTCCAGCGAAAAACCTCTGTAATGTTTCTGCAAATGACTGATTTTCAACATGTCTTAGTCCTCCATGATCATTTCAAAAAGATTTCTGATTTCCTCATCGTTCAGTCCACATCTTCTGCCCTTCATGATTGCCTGCTCCAGATCATGTTCTACTTCTTTGAGCTGTTCTTCCCTCATCAGGTTTTTATTTGTGGCTGCAACGTAGGTTCCTTTTCCATGAACAGTGACGGTGAATCCCTCTTCTTCCAGATTGTCGTAGGCTTTCTTCACAGTCAGGGCACTGATCTTCAATTCCTTTGACAAACTGCGTACTGAAGGTAATACAGTGTCCGGCTGTAACTCTCCTCTGATAATCGCAGACTTAATCTGGTCTATGATCTGTTCATAAATAGGTACCATGGATGAATTATTGATTATTATATGCATATGTTTCTCCTCCATCTGCAAACAGTATATAACAGCACATAACTGTTGTCAACTGTTTTATACTGTTATACATGATATTTATTTGCTTATAATCAAAAATGGATATTCAACCTTATTTCCGGCAATCTTTCACAATCGCCTTCTCATAAAATTGAATATCCATATAACCTTAATCTAACTCTGTTTTTTCGAATTAACTTTTAGTGGAAGTCTTATGGTTACAACTGTGCCTTCTTCCAGCTGTGAGCTTATGGTAACCCCATATTTCTCTCCATAAATCATACGAATCCTTTTATTTGTATTTCTGACGCCTATACTCTTTCGCTCTTTATTCAGAACCTCTTTCAAATCTTCCTCACAGATTCCACATCCATTATCCTCTACATAAAAAAGAATATCATTTTCTTCTTCCTCTGCTGAAATCCAGATCTTCCCGGAATCCTGATAATTTTTAAATCCATGCACAATGGCATTCTCTACAAACGGCTGCAGAAATAACTTTGGAACTTCCAGACTTCTTAAATACTCCGGTATATCCATACTCACTTCAAATTGATCCTGATATCTTTTCTGCATAATTCCAATATACCGTTTAAGCCAGTCCAGATCCTCCCACAGCGGAACCAGAACATCACCATTCTGGCTGGTATACTGAAGCATTCTCGACAGATCCAAAAGCATTTTGCTGGCATTTTCCTGTTCTCCTTTAAGGCATACCCAGTTAATGATATTCAGCGAATTATAGAGAAAATGGGGATTCATCTGTATATTTAACGACATGATCTCCGTGTCTCGTTTCTGGATCATCATCTCATATTTCTCATGAACCAACATCTGCAGGTTCTGATTCATTTCATTCAGTTTTTTATAAAAAAACGCAAACTCATCCCTGTTGTCATATACAATTCTTGCAGTAAAATTACCCTCTCCTGTTTTCTCTATCATGTGCAGCGGTTTATAAACTTTTTTCCCAATCTTTCTGGAAATAAGAACAGCCGTAGTAACAGATAAAATAATTTCTATAGTTACCAGAATCAATATTGCCCTGGTAAGATCTGTAGCAATATTCTTGCTGAAAACATTAACTGGAATCATGGCAAGTGTATACCATCCCGTCACCATACTTTTGGAATAGGTTACGATATATTCCTGATTATTTGCACCGTAGTATTTTACAGTTCCTTTATTCTCCGTAATTCCCATATCAGCTGCAGTTACATTTCGAAACAGCTTTGATTCATTCTCACCGTAAGGACCAACAACACTGCCATCTTCACTCATGATATAATAAAGAATCTGAGAATTTGCCTTTGTATACTTTTTCAGCATATTATTCAGATTATCCTCTGTAAAATTAACCACCAGATACATTTGATCAGTCTTATTTTCCAGATGTTCAATATGTCCTGATTCTACCCTGCTTAACTGCAGCTTTCTGACAGCCGTAAATACATGCTCATATTCCAGAAAATCTCTCGGCATATCTTCAATTGAAAACATGTCCATATAATTATATGCCGGAATCCACACAAGTTTTCCATTTGCCTCATCTGCTGCTTTCTGTATTTTAGAACCCATAAAGCTATAATTTGGATAATAGTTCTTTTCCTTTTCGCCAAACTGATAATACGGAGTCACAATATGCGTAGAATAAACCGTGTTATTCCACGGCAGATAGTCCAATAAAATTTTTGAAATTTCCTGACTGGCACTTTCAAGCTGCATACTGTCAGACGTATCCAGATTCTGAAATATTTTATAAATTCTCGTATCTACATTTATTTTTAATGAAAATTCCTCAATATAATCCAACTTTTCATCCAGAATATCACTGACATTCTCAGCATTTTGCCACATTTGTTTTTCTGACTGCCTGATCAGTTCCTGTTTTGACAAATGGAAGATAAATAAACCCAAAAGCACAACAGGAATAATGGAAATACAAATAAATGAACTAATCAGCAGAGTTTTAAATTTTGTATATTTTAATTTTTCCATCATCACCCAACTCTTTTGCGAAATTCTTCAGGTGTCATATTATGACGTTTCTTAAATGCCCTGTTAAAATAATTGGGATCCTTATACCCTACTTCCAATGCAATCTTCCTTACCTTATCAGAAGATGTTTTCAAAAGATTCTCTGCTTTCTCCATACGAATATCTGACAGGTATTCAGAAAAGGAAATTCCGAATCTCTGCTTAAATAAAGTACTGAAATACGAAGCATTAAAATGATACAATGCAGCAATCTGCTCCAGGCTGATCTCGTCCTGGTAATGTTCCTCTATATACCGCCTGCTTTCATCCAAAGGATCTGTCTCCTGTGAATCTGCTATTTCCCGGAAAGCGATTATATTTTTTATTAATTCCGCTGACCTTTTTTTCAATTCAGAATACCACTGACTTTCGATCAGACGATTATCCAATGCATTTAATTCTGACAAGTGTTCAGCTTTCAGATAGGGCTCCATATAACGTAAGATTCTGAAAAAAAAGAATACGATTTTTCTTTTAAAAATATCCGGCTGAACACTTTTATGCTCTGACAGAACCTCTGTTATTTTTTCAAAAATTGCTTCGCTTTTTTCCAGATTTCCTTCTTTTATAGAATTCAGAATTGCTTCACTGCCTACAGAATCCTCCTGCTTTTCATCAGACAGATATTTCTCTGCCTGCAAATATCTTTCTTCTTCATAAAAAGAATACTTCATCGCGGCCATAGCCTCTTCATATGCCTTGTTTCCGCAGCTTTCCATATCCGAATACAGAGAGCTGACTGCAAAATAAATTCTGTTTTTCTCAAGTACCAGGATATTTTGAATAAACTCCTCTATCTGAGTGATCTGTTCCTGTTCAATTCTTGATCCTGACAAGGCCAACACAGCCAGCAGATTTTCTGTTCCGTTGACCTGAAATGTAATTGACGATGTATCTATCAGATGTTTTTTTATAAAATACCCTATCTCCCGTTTCATCTCTTCATTAAGAATCAGATGCTGCTTATTGATCCGGATCAACATCAGATAGCCTTCCTGTCTCAGAGGAAACATCTCACTTAAGGGCTCCCATACCTTACGTCGTGTATGGTGGATATACTGATTCAGAAGCCACTCCATATATCCATATGCAGATTCCTTCAATCGTCGTTCCATCTGATCTACTTTTTGTTTTTGAACCTGATCCTGATTTTTTGATTTCTTTATTTTCTTAATGGCACGCTTTAACTCTTCTGCATCTACAGGCTTTAGCAGATAATCACTTGCATGAAACTGTAACGCCTCTCTTGCATAGGAAAAATCTGCATATCCGCTTACAATCACAAATGCAGTTTCTGGATAATCTGTTTTTACTTTTTTTTGCAGCTGTAAGCCGTCCATTTCTGCCATACGTATATCGCTGATCACAATCTCACAGGAAATATTATTCATGATCTCCATTGCCTCCTGACCATTTGATGCTTCCCACAGCATATCGTCCGGGCATATTTTTTCAAGAAGCATAATAAGTCCTTCTCTGTGAATTCGCTCATCATCTACTACTAATATATTGTACATTTTATCTCCTGTTCTGTCTGATATATACGTTTTGATTATAGCACAACAGGTGTGCATGAACAATTGCACACCTGTCTTTACAAATTCTATTTTTTTGTTCCGTGATACATCTTATCCAATGCATCGGCATAGTCTTCCTTGGAAAGAATCAGTACCGGTATTTCTGAAACCTTACACTGTTTTCCATCCGTCTCAAGACTTGCACTGATCACTCCTGCTGCCTGTGTTTTCTGTCCCTCCACATACAGGGTTACCTGTTTCATTTTATGCTGTGTATCCTGAGGGAAAGGATGCTCTGACAGCATCACGCTCTTCTCGCCTCCTGCCAGTTCATCTGGCAAACTGATGTAAAAACCAGCTACCTTATGGGTATTCTGTGGTACTTCTCCCACCATGCATACTGCCTTATTGTCTGAAAATACAGGTTGATAATCCCAGTGATAGAATTGTTTATACTGTACTTTCCATCCATCAGGAACTTCTATCTTCACTTCTGCATTTTTCCATTCTGTGTCTGTTGACTGGCTGATCAGATAACGGAATAAAAAGATTCCACAGTCTGAATTATAAAGTTTAGGCATGATAATTCCATATGGACTAAACAAAATTCCATCCTCTGTCATTGTGCTGCACTCAGCTCCTGCAATATCCGTTTCCTGCACAGCCATTGTCTCTGTAACAAACTCTTTCTCAACAAGAGCTCCTGCCAATACTAATTCCTCTACTTTTCTACATTCTCCCTGTGCACCTGCACCGTACTTACGTACTTCAAAAATAACCTTTATTGCTTCCTCATTATAGTTTTTAATATTAATAACAGTTTTTCCTTTTTCTTCTCTATATTCAATATCAAAAACATAAGCTCCAAGATGTGTTTTCTGAAGTTTATAACCGGAAAGCAATCCCTGTGGCTTGATGACCAGCGTTTTCTGTGTTCCATCCATCCTGAGGCCAAACCACTGCTCAACACTCTGCTGAATCCATGCACCCTGTCCCTGGCTGCATCTAGTCAGGCATCTTTTCTTATTTGTTGCTCTTGGCCACCAGAAAAGTGAGCCTGTTTCATCCAGACGTTCGTAAAGGAGATTCAGGTTATCAAGCATTTCCTGTCTGGTAAGACTTCCGCCAAGTTTTAAAGTACAGCCTGTTGCAGATGGATTCATGCCAAAATGTAATTCACGCATTGTCTGGAATTCCGGATCATAGTTTGTGATATACATAGAACGTGCATATCTGTGAAGGTTTACATATGGCTCATAATCAAACTCATACAGTCCATACAAAGGTGCCATAACTGTAGCAGTATCCTCACCGCCATAATAATTCAGATCATCCTGGATATAGAAGCGTTCCTCATTCTCACCTAAGTTGTTTCCGCCTGTAATCTGTCTGCCGAATGGTCCGCTACCTTCCATCAGTTCTTTCATGTCTGCTTTCATCTGTTCCATAAATCTGTCCACATCTGTCGCATCCCGTTCCAGAAGTCTCAGAATTCTTCTGTAAGATTTCAACGCATAATAACACTGTACATTTGCACCGTAATCATACTTGCGGAATACAATAAGATCGCTGGCGTATCTGCTAGAAATCAGTGCTTTTTCTTTATGTTTATGCTTCATCATTCCATCGTAGATCTCATCAATAGCAGCAACCAGTTCCGGATGATCTCTGAAGAATTTCTCATCTCCTGTCAGCTCCAGATATTTTCCTGCTATTACAAGCAGAGAAATATAGTAAAACATACTATGATCCGAATACAGGCTATAACGTGGCCGGTTTCTTTCTGCCAGATAAAACATTGCACTTTTTCCTACCTCAGGTACTGCATACATAACACTTACCACATCAGGAGTAATATCAATTCCCCAGAGCCTCGAAAGACTATGGGACGGTGCCCCCTGCCAGTTGGTCAGAAGACTTCCATCTTCTCTGAAAGAAAGGCAGTTAAAATTATCAAGAATAAACCGTACCTGCATATCACGGTATTTCTCACCAGCCTCCTGGTTTTCCCGAATATCTGTAGTGATTTTTCCAAATCTTTCTTTCCAGAAATCATCAGTAACATTCAACCATTCCAGCGGTGTATGTTGATACAGTGTTCCAAGGGCAGAATAAATCTCTTCTCTCTTTGGAGTAAGAGCAATTACTGTTGTAAATGTTCTGCTTTCATTTGCTTTTAATTCAAATGGTACATAAATTCTAGGATTATCTCCCTGGCCTTCACATACGGAATCCAGAAGCTGAATTGCTGCACAGGCTTCCGGGTGCCATAATACCAGCAATTTCTGATCCCATTCTGATTTATATGGTGTTACTGTATAATCATCGAAATATTTCCCATAATGCTCAAACTGATTTACAAACTTCTGGTCAAATGACAGACGAAGTTTTCCTTTCATTTTGCATCCGGAAATATTTTTTACTTCTATACAGTAGAATGCTCCTGCAGGTCCAGGAACCGGATGGATTGATGATGCCGGAACTGCTTCTTTCTCCAGAATCGGCGCAAAAGAGAATATTCTGGTTTCCAGTTCCGGATGCTCTGTAGCAGTAACCGGAAGAAAATCATCATAATAAGTTGTCCATGACTGCTTATTTGCACCTGAGATCATCAGACCATTGTCCAGCTCCAGATCATATTTCATTTTTCCAAGAAGTAATGCTGTATCATTCTGATAATACTGACCTATGTATCCTTTAAACTGTCCTCCCAGATCTGTTCCTCCGGATGGTACTGCATAAATTTTATCATGAGGAGTGCACAAAAAGTGCAGTCTGCCCATGGTATCCTGGCCCAAAAGTGTTCTTCCATTTGACTGTGTAAATAGCTGTCTCTCACTTAATGACCAGTCTGTGCGCTCCGAAGTTTCATCATACTGTGCTCTGAAATAAGAAGACTTATATGCCTTTTTCCAGAAATTTTCCCATGTATTATAAATCACATTTCCTCTTAAATGCATTGTTTTTCCTCCTATTCTTAGCCTTTCACACCAGACATTGTTACACCCTCAACAAGATACTTCTGACCAATGGCAAATACAATCACAACAGGTGCAAGCACCAGGCAGGCTGCTGCCATCATTAAATTCCATTCACCTCTGTAAGAACCAGTAAACAACTGAAGTCCCAGTGCAACTGTATATTTTTTCTCAGAATTTAAATATACAAGCGGACTCAGGAAATCGTTCCAGGAATTTAAAAACGCAAACATACCTACAACAGCCAGGGCCGGTTTTGTAATTGGCAGGATAATTTTTGTAAAAATCTGAATATGGGAAGCACCGTCCAGATATGCTGCCTCATCAAAATCCTTCGGGATTCCCAGATAAAACTGACGAAGCAGGAATATGTAAAATGCACCGCCTCCAAACCATGCCGGAACAATCAGTGGAATAAAGCTGTCTGTTATTCCAATAGTTCTCCACATCAGAAATGTAGGAATCAAAGTAACCGCAACTGGAAGCATCATACTGCTGATAATGCAGGCAAATACCACATTTCTGCCTCTCCATTTAATTCTTGCCAATCCATATGCACAGATGGAACTGGTAAGCATTGTTCCCACTACACATCCTCCGGTTACAATAAATGAATTCAGGAAATATTTTCCAAAGGGAAGTGTATCAAAAACTTCCTGATAGTTTTCCCACATAAATTTAGAAGGAATCCAGCGAGGCGGCATCATAAACACTTCCACTGTGTTCATCAGTGAACTTCTGATCATCCAGTACAAAGGAACCAGACAAAACAAAACACCTAAAATCAGCGCAAAGTATATTAGAATTTTTGAAATAATTTTCTTTGTATTCTTCATATTCATTCTCCTCCATAATAAACCCAACGGTTGGAAAACTTAAATATGACTGCAGTCAGTACCATAATGATCAGGAACAATACCCAGGCAACTGCACAGGCATTTCCCATTCTTCCAAACTCAAATGCTTCTCTGTACAGATAGTATACATAGAACAAACTGGAATTGTTTGGTCCACCCTGTGTCATAACATAAGACTGGGTAAATATCTGGAATCCATTGATGATTCCCATTACCACATTATAAAAAATTGTAGGAGTCATCATAGGAATCGTAACATGAAGCAGCTTTGCCCAGAATCCGCCTCCATCAATCTCAACTGCTTCCAGAAGCTGTCTTGGTACATCCTGCATTCCGGCAAGGAAAATTACCATTGTTGATCCGGTAGTCCACAGATTAATAAAAACCAGTGTGGGAATAACTGAACTTTCACCTGAAAGCCATGTACTTACCGGTAAATGCATTGCCTTTAAAATATTGTTTGCCAATCCCATGTCCGGATTGAAAATCCACATCCAAATCGCTGCCATTGCTACGATCGGAACTACAGTCGGAAGATAAAAGATTGTTCTGAAAAATCCTTTTCCTTTTACATTTGTATTTAACAGCATTGCTATAAAAAAAGAAAATATGATAGCTGTCGGTACAGAAAGCGCAACATAAATTACTGTTACAAGTAATGATTTATAAAAATACGGATCACTTCCACTGAACAGATTTTTATAGTTGCTGATTCCTATAAACTGTCCGCCTGTTGTAAAATTAAAATTTGTAAAACTCAATCCCAGACTGACTGCCATCGGAAGCAATGCAAAAATCAAAAATCCCAGAATACAGGGAAGACTGAATAAAATTCCCCAACGATTTTCTCTTTTCTCGCGATTTGTCATTTTATACTTTATTTTCGTCTGCATATTTATTCCTTTCTGGCATTATAGCTATTTCAATCAGGAAAGGCTGCCAAAAGCAGCCTTTCACTTGAATACTTTAAGAACGTTCTCCTGAATAGGTTCCTTCTACCAAAGAATCCGTCTGGCTTTTTACTTCTGTCATTGCTTCTTCTGCCGTTTTCTTTCCAGACCACACCTGTTCCAGTGCAGAGCCCACTAATGTATTAATCTCATTAAAATTCTTTACGTTAATTTCGGTTGCCACTACTGCATGATCATAAGTTGCCTTTACAATAGCGTCCTGAAAGCCCTCTGGTCTTGCAGGCAATTCTTCAGATGCCCAGAAATCAATCTTATCCGGATCAGTATAATATTCTGTCTGTACAGGCATCCATAAAGTTCTGTATAATTCTGTGATTCTTTCTGAACTTTCTGGATTTGTAAGCCACAGATAAAGTTTTTCGGAAGCCTCCAGATGCTTTGTACTCTTGAATATAATCAAAGAACCACCATCAAAGAAAGTAGTATAGTTTTCATCAATTGGGAGAACACCTACGCCCCAGTTGCATCCTGAATTCATAAGATCCAGATGGTTCCAGCTTCCGTCAATGTACATTGCTGTCTGTTTTGCAGCCAGTGCTGTTGCTGCACTTGGCATTGCATTCTTCTGTACTGCTGTAGGAGATACATGGTACACATTGATCAGATCTGCAAAATTCTGTAAAATCTGAGCTGACTTCTCATCATTTAATCCAAGTCCGTCCATACTCTCATTTAAGTAACCGCCGCCTGCTGATAGAATAAACGGCATATATACATTCCAGTCTGTTCCAAACATTACACCGTACTGTTTAATATTATTTGCATCAAAATCCGGATCAGCTGCATTTCTTCCTTCTGTATCCAGCGTCAGTTTTTGTGCCATCTCTACAAATTCATCCCATGACCAGGCTTCCTCTACCTTAGTCGGCGGCAGATCTACCCCTGCCTCTTCGAAGCAGTCTACATTGTACATCAGATTTGTTGTAACATTGGCCTGAACAGGTCCTGCTGATTCTGTAGGACTCCAGTTCCACCAACAGGTAGACAGATAATCATCTTTACTAAGTCCCATATCATCCAGAAGATCATAGAAATTATAAATCAGGCCATCCTCACCCATCTGACATTTCCATGAAGCTGAATAACTTACATCCGGTGCTTCGCCGGCTGCAATCATAGCATTCAATTTTGTCAGGAAATCCTCAGATGGAATATGCATCAGATCCACTTCAATATTGGGGTTTGCTTCCATGAATTTATCTACAGATTCCTCAATAGCCTTTTTTTCGTCTCCGCTTCCCCAGTAAGTGAATTTTATAGTTTCTTTCTCGTCACTACCCTTGTTTTCTGCCTTCGCAGTTGTGGTAAATAAAGCAGTACAGGTCATTAATGCCGCCAGACCTAAAGCCATTCCTCTTCTCTTCATAAAATTTCCTCCTGTTTTTTATCAGCGCGCTTGTTTTTGATGGTTTTATTATATAGCCTTTAATAGCATTTTCTCTATGGGACTTTTTTCGGATTATAGCACTTAGATTAGGAAAACACATTGATATATTTGCTGTTTACAGCAATAGAACAAAAGTATTATTTTGCGAAAAAAAAACAGCAACTGATAAATCAGTACTGTTTTAATTGGTTTATGTACCAGTTTTATACAATTTTTATTCCTGTCTGTTTTTACTGACTTCGTTGTATCTGACAGCTTTACTGATAACTTGCTGCTGTTCATAATTCCTCACCCAAAGTCAATTGCAATCAGATGGAAATCTATCACCGGATTCGCTACCTGCTGATAGACTAAACATTACTCTGCCAAATACGCCTTCAGTTTCTCCATATCAGCTTTCATCACTCTCCGTCCCACCTCATAAATCTCCTTTAAATGGGCCGGATCACGCTCAACCGGTTTTGCACTGATGTCTCTGTCCGGGCGGATAACATGGATCCTGCCCTCTTTTTCCAGATATGCGATTTTATCCAACATACGATTATACTGAATATGACGTTCATCCAGAAGCTTTACAAGCTCCGGATACTCCCTGAACTTCAGTCTGAGCAGTGGCATCAGCTTATTATGTTCTTTTCTGTATCCCGGATGACGGGTACAGACTACCACATTTTTCTCATACCCCTGTGAAAGCATCCAGTTTACAGGTATCGGATCTGAGATGCCTCCGTCCAGATACATTCTTCCATTCAGCTTTACCGGTCTGGCGGCCAGTGGCAGGGAAGCTGATGCGCGCATCCATTCCACATCCAGCCTGTCTCCCATTCTGCATTCCTGATAGCAGGGTTTTCCTGTTTCAATATCTGTACATACAACCGTAAACTTCATGGGTGATCTGGCAAATGTCTCTGTGTCAAAAACATCCAGCTTCCAGGGCACCTCCCCATATGCAAAATCTTTGCTGTAAAGATCGCCGGTAGTAATCCAGCTTTTCAATCCCATATATCGTTTATCCTTGCAGAATCTGGTATTATAACGAAGGGTTCGTCCAATCTGGCGGGACTTATAATTACATCCAAAAATTGCACCGGCGGAAACGCCAACTGTAGAATCTGCATAAATCCCCTGCTCCATCAGCTCATCCAGAACTCCGGCTGTATACAGTCCCCGCATACCTCCACCTTCCAGAACCATTCCGAGGCCTTTCTTTTTGTTGTCTTCCATAGCTATTCTCACTTTTCACTTTCTTTCACATATTCATTTCGGATTGCAAATCCATGATCCATAGGGCCACTTCCCTTTCCCAGGTCAAGCATTGCCGCCAGTGCTCCTGAAATATACTGTTTGGAACGTTTTACAGCAGTCTGCAGGTCATATCCCTTTGCAAGATTGGAAGCAATGGCACTGCTCAACGTACAGCCTGTTCCATGTGTGTTTGGATTATCGATACGCTTTCCTTCAAACCAGCAATATTTTCCATCATAGTAAAGCAGATCATTTGCATCATTAATGCTGTGTCCGCCTTTGCAAAGTACTGCACAATGATATGTCTCAGAAATCTTTCCGGCAGCCTCTATCATTTCCTCTGCATTGGTCACTGACATTTCAACCAGAACCTCTGCCTCCGGAATATTCGGAGTAAGCACATCAGCCAGTGGAAACAGTTCCTGCTTCAATATCTCCACTGCATCATCACTGATCAGCTTGGCACCGCTTGTTGCAACCATAACAGGATCCACAACAATGTTTTCCGCTTTATATTGTTTCAGTTTCTCTGCTATTACATGAATCAGATCTTTATCTGATACCATTCCGATTTTTACCGCACCCGGATAAATATCCTGAAAAACAGAATCCAGTTCCTGCCCCAGAAATTCCGGTGTTACATTTAATATTGCCTGTACACCGGTTGTATTCTGTGCAGTTAATGCGGTAATGGCACTCATTGCATATACACCATTTGTGATCATTGTCTTAATATCTGCCTGGATTCCGGCGCCTCCGCTGGAATCACTTCCTGCGATCGTCAGTGCAGTTCTCATAATTGTCTTCCTCTCATTTCTTCTATAATACAATCTTATCTACTGCCTCTTTCAGTTCTTCTGCTGCTTCTTTAATGTTATTCTGAGCATAAATGGCACTGATCACTGCCACACCGCAAATCCCTGTTCCCTTTAGCTGAGATATATTTTCTGCTGTGATCCCTCCGATTGCCACCACAGGGATAGATACCGCTTCACAGATTGCCTTCAGTGTTTCATGGGGAAGTTCTGCCGCATCTGCTTTTGAACCGGTTGCAAATACTGCACCCACCCCCAGATAATCTGCACCACGCTCCTGTGCAAGCAATGCCTGCTCTACCGTTCGTGCCGAAACTCCCAGGATTTTATCCGGTCCAAGTTTCTCACGCACAGCACCTGCTTCCATATCACTCTGCCCTACATGAACACCATCTGCATTCATCTTCAAAGCAATTTCCACATTGTCATTTATGATCAGAGGTACCTTATAATCTCTGCATAATTCCTGAAGTTCAGCTGCTTCCTGCAGGAAAGTTTCATCATCTGAATTTTTATCTCTGAGCTGCAGAAAGGTTACGCCTCCATCCAGACTCTCCTTTACCACTTCCTTAAGGCTCCGCCCATTAAGCCAGTGACGATCCGTTATTGCGTATAAGCGCATTTTCTCTTTATCGAATTTCATGTTTCACTCCTCTTTTCTACTCTTATCTATAGCAATTTACCCCAAAAGTTCTGCTGCAATTTTCTCCAGCTCATCTCTGATCTTAATGTGCTGCGGACATACTTCTTCCCACTTACCACATTTCACACATTCATTGGCAGATTTCCTGCCATGTTTGCCTACCAGCCATTCTTCCTGGTGAACTGTGCAGTTGCTTCTTCTCTTGTCTTGCAGTTGATCCATGCTGCATTCTTTGTAAAAAGAGTCATATATTTTTTACATACTGATAATTCCCAAAACGTTTGCAATAGAACTCAGCAAAATAATGATCAGGCAAATCGGTGCAAAGTATTTGATAAATACTCTGTACAGTTTCTTTCTGCGGAATGGAGAAGACTGTTCAATTTCTTTTTCCATTCCATCAATGCCAACAACACGAAGAATCAGAATACAGGTTGCAAGTGCTGCCAACGGCATCATTACTGAGTTTGTCATAAAATCGAAGAAATCAAGGAAGTTCATTCCAAAGATACGAATGAAATCCAGAAGTCCATATCCCATGGAAGATGCGGTTCCAAGTACAATCATGATCACAACCATCAGACCGCAGCATTTCTTACGGCTCCAGTGAAGTTCGTCCATGAATGTGGAAACACTGGTTTCCATCAGGGAAACTGCACTTGTCAGAGCTGCAAGTAATACAAGTATGAAGAATACGATTCCTGTTGCAGTACCAAATCCCATACTTGCAAATACTTTTGGCAATGTGATAAACATCAGAGATGGTCCTGCCTGAAGTGTTTCAGGATTTCCACCGGAGAATGAAAATACCGCCGGGATGATCATCAGACCTGCAAGGATTGCGATACCGGTATCGAAAACCTCAACCTGTGTGGTAGATCTCTCGATATCCATATCTTTACGGACATAGGAACCGTAAGTATAGAGGATTCCCATTGCAATGGACAAAGAATAAAACATCTGTCCCATCGCTGCTACTACTGTCATCCAGGAGAAATTTTTCACATTCGGGATCAGGAAATATTTCACACCTTCAACAGCACCCGGACGTGTGACAGAATAGATTGTAACCACGACTGCCAGAACTACCAGAACCGGCATCATGATCTTTGACATTCTCTCTACACCGTTCTGTACACCACCGAGAATGATGATGAATACAAGCGCCGCAAATACCAGAAACCAGAGTTCCACCTGCCAGGAATCGGAAATAAAGTTTCCAAAATATCCGTCTTCCGCTACTGCCTGGACATTTCCTTTGAAATATTCCACAAGATACTTAATTACCCATCCGCCAATCGTACTGTAATAAGGAACGATCAGCATTGGAATCACTGCATTTAACCATCCGCCGATTTTGAATGATTTCGTTTTTCCAAAATGCTCAAATGCACCTACCGGACTCTTTCTGGTCATTCGTCCAAGGGCTGTTTCTGACATGATCAGTACATAACCAAATGATGCAGTCAGAAGAATATAGATCAGCAGGAAAATTCCGCCTCCATATTTCGCTGCAAGATACGGAAATCTCCAGATATTTCCCAGTCCTACTGCAGAACCTGCAACTGCCAGCACATAACCAATCCTTCCGGAAAAGCTTCCTCTGTTATGGTTATGTGCAGAATTGTTTTCTTTTTTCATTATACACCTCACCTCGTTACAAAAACCTCCCATAGGATTTCTCCCATGGGAGGTCTGCTAGTTTTTTACTGATTCTATAGTATCAAAAAGATGCGGGAATGTCAAAGACTAATAATAATTACAGACTTAATTGTAACATAGTTACTGTTCACACACCACTATCCCAGTATATATTTCAAGTATAGTCTTTCTGTACACATTGTTCTATGATATAATAGTTGAGCTACCACCCCTAGACAGGTGCAGAAAGGGGGTGTGTTGTAAATGGATATGATCTTATCATTTATGCTTTCTATCTTGGCAAGTGTAATCGCCTACTACATTTGCAAATGGTTGGATAGAAAATAGCAGCTGGTAGCCAGCCTGGGGGAATAAGCCACCCTGCCCAAACGGAATAAAAAAGCCTCAGAGGTCGCAACTCTGGGGCTTTTGCTGTGTTATAAATGAATTTAACCTTATCATTTTGCCTACTGGCATTATATCATATGCATTTTTTGTTTGCAATATACTCAATATACTTTTTCGAATCAAGTCAAACTTTTGGTTACTGTTCACTTCGTTCACGGTAACTTTACTGGTTCAATAGATGCTTCTCATATTCGTCGAAGTTGTATTCTCGCTGCTGGAAGTTATTGAAACGGTTATTGGAAGGCTGTGCAGGTTTGGAGGATGCTGCTTTTCGGTCCTGACGGCGTTTCTTGTGTTCGGTATCCAGAGTATGGATGTCATCGATCGTATGTACATCTTTCTTTTTCCAGCCTTCCAGAATCTTGTCTGTATACTGGAAGCTGGCCTGACCTGTCTGAAGGACAGTACGGTTGCAGGCTTCCTGGATGACATCCATGGAAAAGCCATAGGTTCGAAGCCAGGTGTCCATCAGTGTGATCTCTGTCTCTACGGGATTGCGGTTGGTGATTCCGAGAGCCTTGAGAATAGAAAAATAGTCTTTATTATATCGGGAGCCGGACTGCTTGGCTTCTTCCACAGAGGTAATCCCCTCCTCAGCCCAGGCAAGAGCCACCTTCTCGATATAGCGGATGCTCTTGTGATTGTGGCCGACGCAGTACTCGATCAGATAGTCGATCAGGTCTTGGCGGTATGTCAGGTGCAGATTCTTGGAAATGCA